>ENA-OXES01000431-OXES01000431.1-human-gut-metagenome-genome-assembly--contig:-NODE-431-length-15950-cov-11.9004_pt1 | contig 15950 bp, 18 predicted proteins | sample MGYA00249829_ERZ652252 | MGnify/ENA primary metagenome ERZ652252 (study PRJEB26925, sample SAMN05826675) | human gut metagenome | biome: ENVO:2100002; feature: ENVO:00000062; material: ENVO:00002003... | reverse complement strand
GGCGGGATGCGGGCATCTCTGCCCAAGTCTTAGTGCCTGCAATCAGGCGGTTTGCCCAGATAATGTTCATGGTGATACCTCCTTATTCCTTGTTCAGCGCTGCGTCCAGCTCACACAGCGCGGTTTCGATGTCGGTCAAGCGCTTCTCGTTGGCTGCGTCCTGCTCACACAGGGCATCTTCCATTTCAGCCACACGGTCGGGCAACTGTTCGTGCTCCCGCTGCTTCTTGGCTGCGGCTTCCTTCTCCTGCCGGGTGGGCAGATTGTCCTTTTTCCACTGAATCATGGTGACTGTCCTCCTTACTGGAATGCGCCGGAGACGGCTTCGATGTAGCCGCCCTCGCCGGATTCGCCGCGCTCCACGCTGACGCGGAAGTTAAACGCCGCGCCGTTGGTGGCGGTCTTATTCTCAAAGACGATGTTCACGCCTTTTTTTACCTCGGTCGTGGCATCCTGCCAGACCGGGGAGCTGTCGAGTGCGTTGTTGGTCACTTCGGCTTTGAACTTCGCATCATCGGGGATGGAGCCGGTCACCTGAAGCACGGCAACGGTAATGTCGCCCTCAACGGCCAACGGTTCAGCCAGCGTCACGCTTGCGGCGTGGACGGCCTTGGTAAAGGTCGCGGACGTGCTGACGGTTTCCTTGCCGTCGCTCACCTCAACGGTGATGGTGTGGTTGCCGTTCAGGATTTTCTGGAATCCGGCAGCGCTGGCCGTCTGCTCAAAGGTCAGGGCCGTGCCGCTGGCAACGCCGGTGCGGGTCTTGGCGGTCTTTCCGTCCAGCTTTTCGGTGACGGTCAAGGTGTCGCCGTCGGCATCCCTGACGGTGTACTTCCACGCAAAGGCCGCGTTCTTCCGCCCCAGAGCTGCGCCGTCCGTGCTGACGGTAGGTGCAGTGTTGACACTGACCGTGCCATCGTCAGAGACCACGAGTGTAGAGGGAAGAATGAAAGCGGGGCGAACACCATAGGAGCCGTTGCACCAGTTGCCGCTGCCGGAGCCATCGGCGCCGACGTACCAGACGTCGCTGTAACTGCCGGTGTACGGAGAGCGCAGCCACCAAATGGCAGCGCTGCTGCCGTTGTAGGCGACACGCTTGCTGTTTCCGCCAGAGCTGTTTCCAAAGTACGCCAGCCGAACACCATCCTTGGGGAAATAGTCGTTGTCGCTGGTCGTCCAGCCAACCTCATAACCAGACAGCAGGAATACTTTCGTGCTCAGGCCATTGGAGCCGGTGGCAAGGCTGCCGCCGGAACCAGTGCCGTTCTGGTACGGGATTTTCACCTGCTTAATAGCTGCCCGGATGTTGCTGTCGATGAGGTTGTAGAATGTTCCGTTCAGGTATGTGTGGATGCTGGAATCCTTGTAGGAGTTATTGTTGCCGAACGTGGACGTTGTGTAGATGTCCTTCATCAGCAGCCACGTTCCGGCGCAACTCGAATCATAGGTGCTGGTATTCGGATTGCCCTGCTGCACGACAATAAAATCTTTGGACGCGCCGTTGACCTTGATTTTGACAATGCTGCCAACGGCTTTTGTGCCCAGTTTTACGTTTGCCATTGTTACCTCCTTGTTTTCGTTCAGGCCCACGGCATGATCTCCGCAGGCCGCGTGTTCTGCGATACAGAGAGGGACAGGGCTTTGTGCTGCTTCTTGTAGATGCAGCGGCATTGCCTCGCCCGCCGTCTGTCACGTGCAAGTTTGTTCGAGTTGATTTTTCGATGGATAGGGATTTTGCACTCAAGCAATTTTTCGAGCCTGTCCGCGTACTGCCTGCGCAAAGAATAAGTATCGCCGTGGGCGGCGTGGGCATCCCACGCATCAAAGCTCCGCAGGATTTCCTGCTTGGTCGCTTCGCCTGCGGGGTATGCCGTCTCCCAATACTTGATCTTGTTCTTCATCCGCTTGGAGCTATCCCGGCGCAGCTTTTGGATGACCGCGCCGGTGTCGGTCAGGTAGCTATGGAATCCCAGAAAATCAATACCGTTCCGCAGCGGGAAGATGGCGGTTTTCTGGTTCAGCTCAAGGCCGTAACTGTCCATGAGCGCCCGAACATCCCGGAGAATGCACTGCAATTTCTTCTTGTCCGAACAGATGATATAGAAATCATCCATGTATCGGCCATAGTATTTGATGCGGTACTTCTCTTTGATGATGTGGTCGAACTCATCCAAAAACATGAGGGCGAAAAGCTGGCTCGTCTGGTAGCCCAGCGGCAAGCCGTCCTCCATCACGTCGATGTAGATGCAAAGCAGCTCATAGACACGCGGGTCAACGCCGCGCTTGTCCAGCACGGCTTTGAGCTTGCGTTTTAGCTTCCGGTGGTCGATGCTGGCGAAGAAATGCCGCACGTCGCCTTTCAGCACCCAGCCGTCCGCGCCGTGGCCCTCACGGCGGTAATAGTCCACCATGTGGGTTTTCAGGCGCATCAGGCCGTCGTCTGTGCCTTTTCCGGTCTGGCTGGCGTGGCTGTCCCGGATAAAGCTCTTTGTCAGGGCATCATACAGGATGTTATCGACCAGAGCGTGCAGCACCACCTTGTCCACAAATGCGGGGGCGTGTACCATGCGGCGCTTCGGCTCGTAGACGGCAAAGACCTCAAACTTGCTCGGCACATAGCATATCTGCTGCCGGATGTCGCCGCCCGGCTGGCGTACATCACGCACAGTCAGCTTGCGGGACAGCTTTTCCGTGCAGGCCAGCGCCTGCGCCTCGTACTCGATTGTTTTGCTTTTACTTCGCTTTCCCTTCCGGGCTTCAAGGTAGGCTTTGTAAAGCACCTCAAAGCTGCACAGTTCTTCGTATGTCAAAATGGCCCTCCGCTGGTTCGCGTTACGGTAGTGGGCTGCATCCGGCAGGGATGGCCCACCTCAGCGGGATGTATTTATCACTTGCCTGCATCGGCAAGCGACAGGATGCGGTTTCCTTTGATGGGCGCACTGCTTTCAGCTTATGCCTACTCGTCACACGGTTCCATCAGAGCGGGGCGAACACCATAGGAGTTGTTGTACCAGTTGTTGTTGTTGGAGCCATCGGTGTTGACGTTCCAGACGTTGTTGTTATTGTTGGTGTTCGGAGAGCGCAGCCACCAAATGGCAGCGTCAGACAAACAAACCGCACCCTTTATGCAAAGCGGTTGCCCGCTGTGCGTTTACGGTTCCGGGTAAAGGACGGCTTTCAGGGCGGCAGCCTGTTCGGTCAGCCGTTTCCGTTCCGCTTCTGCCCGGAGTTTTTCGGCACGTCCGCGTTCCGACGTGAGCCACTTCATCGCCGGGTATTTTACGTCCGTGACCTTCTTTGTCCAGATACCGGCTTTCTTCGCACTGATGATACCTTCCTCCGTGCAGATGGTCAGGTATTCCAGCAGCAGAGAGCAGCCGTCCACAACTGCGCCGATCTTCTCAACGCGCTTGTCGTAGTCGGTCTGGAAATTGACGTTGTTTGCCGCGTGTGCATCCAGCAGGATTTGCCGGGCAGTCAGCCGGATGCCCTCACCGTACAGACGGAAAGTGCTTTTGGAAAAACCCTCCCTGTCCCGTGTGTCGAGTGCATGGACGGCAGTGCCGCACACCTTCTGGATGTCGCGCACATCTTCGAGCGCCGCGACTTTCTGGATGATCTTCCGGGCATCGCTCCGGCTGATGTCGTCGGTGACAATGCGGGTTGCCCTCTGGGTGTACCGCAGCAGCTCCCGCGCATTCGCGCCGACCTTGAATGTTTCAGCCATCAGAACTCCACCCTCGCCTGTTCTGCGTTCCACACGCCGGCGACGTCCAGACCGTCAAGGCTGCCGAACGTGGCAGAAAACGGGTTTTTCGTGACGTTCGTGCCGAACTTCAGCTCAATGGCCTTGATGCTGGCGTTCATGGCTGCCACACTGGCACGGATGTCGCTGTGGGCATTCTCCGCACCGTTGTGAGCGTCCATGGCTGCGCTGATGCGCTGGTCGGTCTCAGCCTTGGTGTATGCGTCCACCGCCGGACGCTGCGATTCAGACAGCTTACCATCCGCATCCAGCGTTGCCACGCCGCCCGGTACGCCGATCTGGTTAGTGCGGACAACATCTTCATCCGGCGCCTTGCCGGGGCCTGCGTTAAAAGAACCGTATGCCATTTAGGTTCCCCCTTCCTGTGCAGCCGTGTATTTCACGGTGCTTGTAATGTGATACTGTGCAGAAATTTTCTCGGTCGGAGCTTTGGCGGCCCTCAGCCGCAGCTTTCCTTCGAGGCTTTCGGTCGCAATAAAGCCCACCGCACCCGCCACATCGTAAAATTCCGGCAGTACCGTAACATCCACAATGTCGGTAGCCAACAGGCCCGCAATGGGGATGTCACAATAAAAATAGCCGGGGGAGGAATCATCCTCGCCCCAGCCATCGACCGGAATCGTAAAAGACACCGCAGCCGTGACATCCTGCTTTTCGTGCAGGATGTCATCGGTTTCCTCGAATCCGTTTGCCGTTGCTTCGGAAAGGTCTCCGAGTGCGGTGTTGCACTGCTTGATGTGGCTGCAAAGTGCGGCAAGCCCTGTGCCCAAAAGCGTTTTGATCTTCGCTTTTGCCATAGAGCTTACCTCCTCATGTCTTAGTCAGCCAGCAGAGCGGCGATCTCCTCTGCGGAGAAGTCCTCCACATCCTCGTCGTGCAGAACATTCTCCGGCTCGGTGTACACGACGACTTCCTTGCCGTCAATGTTCACATTGCCGTTGGTGGAGCTGGCTGCGGTCTTGGTGGCACCCTCAGAGACACCGGCCAGCTTTTCGCCCTCGGCATCGGTCATCAGGCGCTTGCCAGCCTCGGCGGCCACAAAGTCGGCAGGCTTCTTGCCGCTGTCGGTCAGGTTGCCCTCGCCGTCCAGCGCAGCGAGGTTGCCGGTGGTAGCACCAGTGACCTTATCGGCCTTGCCGGAAATGTCCACTTCCTCAGGGGTGGGAACATACAGACCGTCGTCCTTCAGGGTCAGAGCGTTGCCCGCAGCAGCGGAAACATTGACCTTGACATCCACCTCATAGCCAGCGATGGTAACGGTGGTGGAAGCATCCTTGCCGACGGCCTTAGCCTTGTAGGTATCCACCAGCGCAGCCATGCTCAGGAAAGAGTAGGTGCAGGAGTCAGGATTCTCGCCCTTGACGGCCAGCACCATGACGGGCTTGCCGTCCAGCTTGGGGTCGGTAGCGCCGGGGTAGGTCGCAGCATCGAACTTGAACTTGGCCACGAAGGTGGTCTTGGTCTGGTCGAGGAACAGCTCAGAGGGGAAGTCAACGGAGAAAGCAGCAGTGCCGCTCTTGTCGGTAGAGGTGTAGAAGTTCACGGTGTTGCCGTCAACGCCAAGAGACTTGATAGCAGCGTTGGCTGCGGTCTGCACAGGGGTAAAGGCGTCCTTCTTGACGAAAGTCTTCTTGATCTCAGCGGTCAGGTTGCGGATGGTGGTCTTGGTAGAAATCTGCTTAGACATAATAGTGTCCTCCTAAAAATTATTTCAGCATATCAACGATTTCCTGCTGCGTTTCTTCCTCGTCGAGCAGGTCTTCACTCGTCATAACGGTTTCTTTGCGGACGGTCAGCGCGTTTGCGCTGTCGAAGTCAAGACCTTCGCCGATGCGGACGGCAATAGCGCCGCTTGCGTCGCGCTTCAAGCCCTGACCGATGCTTACGCTACCGGTTTCACCCGAACCACCTCCTTTCCCGAACAGGGTTACGGTCGCCTGAATATCTGCTTCCGGGATGCGCTGAGCGAAAAATCTGATGAAACCATCATGCGTTTCGCACCCGTTCAGGACGCCCGCTTTGGTCGTAGTATAGAAGCTGCCGGGAGATACAACGCCAACGGGTACAAGCTCGCTGGTGCTGTCCGACAGTTCTGCATCATAAATGCACTGGTAGTAATCCATACCGCCAGCGTTTTCGTAATCATCCTCGTTGCGGGCGGGCTTCCACCCGTCAGCCGCAAGGGTGAGTTCGTAGGAGCCATAGTAGCCGCCTGTTCCGCCGTCCACCTGTTCCTTGATAAGAGCCTTTACTTGTTCTTCGCTTACAACGTCCCCGGATTCCTTGAGGGATTTCATGGCGTTGCCGACGGCGGCGGTGATGGCATCGGCGTGAGCGGAAGCATCTTTATTGTGCTTCTCGATTTCCGCCTTGACCATCTTTGCGAGAGCCTGCATCTGCGGGTCAACGGTAATGCTGATATTGGCCTTGTTCGACACAGCAAGCAGCGCCGCCAGCTCAATCTCAAAATCGCCGTTCACTTTCGTGGACGGGACTTCCACGCCGCGCTTATCCTGCATAATAAACAGGAGTGTTTCGGCATCGTCGTTCAGCCTGCCGTAAACGCCCACCTGATGCATGATGTACGTTTCATCTGCACCGGTGATCTGGATTTTTACCCGGCGAGCCGTCTCACCGCCGCTTTCAACGGTTTCGATGTCCAGCAATTTCAGGTCATGTGTTTCGCCGCTTACCCCGGTTTCCTCCGAAAGGTCTGCGTCAGCCGTACCGGTGCCGCTCACAGCGCGGGTGATTACCAGCGCACCACCGGAGAGAGATTCCGACAGCAGGGCGGCACCGGCGGCGGTGTAGTTAGATTTTTCCCAACTCACGTTGTCTGTCCTCCAATAACAATGTTTATCGCCGTGTGCGACCGCTCAACGGTGCCCGCCGTAAAGGCTCGTGCTTTCACTGCCTTTGCTTCAACGGCACCGGGCAGCGCCACGGCAACCTGCATTTTCGATCTTCCGACCGCACCGGCAACATACGCCTTTGCGCCGATTTCCCGCGGCTTGATCCTACCGGGGACCTTTACGGTGCAGGATGTCGCCATGCCGCAGGGTGCGGCGGCGATATAAGCGGGCGACCGTTCATGCGGTTCGACGATGTAGATGATGTGCTCAAGGTGAGCGGTACAGCGCCTGGCATAGCCAAGGCGCTTTTCAATTTCTTCCGGTGTGTAGTAAATGACACCATCATCGGTAATGTCTACGTTCATTCGCCAGTAGCCCGGCCTTCCTCCGTAGTCATACCATTCACTTATCTTCACATTCGGATAAATCGAGGACAGCGCCTTTTGGACTGCCCACTCCGTTCCGCAGTACCGACGGACTTCCAGCGCAGTTTTGATGATCCTGCGCTTTGTTTCAATCGGATAGCTGGTGTCGTACCAGTCAACGCGGAACTGAACCGCAAGAATATCCAGAACCGCCTCATCTGCACGGTCAATATCCGTGTAGATTTTCAAGCGTTCGGCAGCTTCCAGTTCCTTCTTGCGCCGCTCCCTGAAAACTGCATCAAGGATCTGTACCCATGGCTCTTTGGCAACATCAGGCGGTAGCCCTTCGACTAGGCCGACTTCGTGGAGTTCAATCATCTTCGATTCCTCCGTATGTCACCTTGCAGCTTCGGAGCTTTGCCACCTGAATTTCGGAGACGGTTGTTTCGACCGGTGTCAACAGACGTGGGCGTTTCGCACCAGCTTCCCGTACACGCATAATCAGCTCCGCCGGTTCGATGTCCCGGCCGATTTTTCTCTGCCAGGTTTCATACTCCTTCACAGCTGCTTCCACATTTTCCTGAATCGTCGATGCATTCTTGACATTGCTCAAGGCAATATGGTAAGTAAGCTCGATGTCATACGGGATTTCTTTCGGCGCATGGCAAAGAACCAGATCACCCATCGGGCGCTTTACCGTGTCGAAATATTCCTGCATTCCGGTACATTCTTCCCTTGTCGGAACTCTGCCTCCGGCCATCAGAAAGTAAATGTGGATCGTGTATCCTTCCTTGCAAACGATCTTCGTATCTGCCACATCGGACCGCCAGCTCGATGCAAAGTATTCATAGGCATCCACCGGACCGGCCACGGAGAAAATCGAAGGTGCATAGTTGATACGTCTGGTAAATGAATCGTCACCTTCCGTATCCGTACCGCCCGTGCTTGCCGAAACACTTTTTGCCCCGGACACATACGGGATAGGATCCACCAGCACATTGATTTCGCCTTCGGCAATCCCATCGCTGTTGCTTCCTGCCTCATCCGCCACGGCAACTACGTCCACGGTCAGTTCGCCAGGTAAGATCTCCGCATACTTTTCGGTTTTGAAATACCGTTTGTCTGCCGTTCTCACCTGTGTTCCTTCCGGGATTCCGGTTGCACTCGTTCTCGGCGCAGACAGTGTGAATCGAATAACCGCCGTGGCTTTTCCGGCTTCCAGGCGTTCCACTCCAACAAGCGGAGCAAGGTTGTCCAAATTCGGCCCCGTGCTCGTAGGCAGCAGTTCCGCTTTCAGACACGCCGTGCTGTACTCCATGTTGTGATGCGAACGATGTGCCAGTGTCAAAAGGACAAGCCGTGCTTCAGAACACCGTTCCAACGATACCTCACCGTTGAAAAGTTCTTTGTTGTACTTGCCAAACAGTGCCTTGCAATCGGCCACAGCTTCTTCCAGCGTTTCTTCGCCTTCAATGTCGATGTCCGGGATGTTCTCAAACTCTTTTATTTTAGACAAGCTCGTACACCACCTTTGGAATTACAACGCCATGCAGCACATCACTGTCCAGCCAGTCCACCCGCACCACTCTTGCCCGCGGCTCAAACGATGCGGTTTTCTCTGTTACCTCAGCCACATATAATCCCTTTGCCACCGGAAGTGGCTTATCGACAAATATGTTTGGATTGATTCCGAGTTCTCTGTCGCCCTCTTGGCTCCCGATTGGTGTGGAATACAGTGTGCGAAGGCACTTTGCAATGTCCTGCACTTCTTTTTGTTTTTCGCTGTCACCGGACAGCTCAACCACCGTGCTGCTGAAGTCGATCATATGTACTCCTTTATGGTCAGGCTCACCTTGCACTGCATCAAAAGCCCGTGTTTTATCACCGAATCCCAGCTGTCGCTTATTTCAGTGACCCGAAACTTGTTTTGCGATACCGGTGCAAACCCGATAATCAGGTAATGAATCTCTCCATTCTCTGACATTTCTGTCAGACGGTTCAGCATCTTGCGAGGATTCACGCCGAGTGCTGCATCCAGAAGAATATCAAAGGTGTACTCTCTCAGTTTCGGTGATAAATACTCTGCCCGTGCTTTCCCTCCCAGAACTTCATGTTCCGCCCAGTTTGCGCCGGTCGTTCCCTTGAAGTTTGACGGGGTGAGCACACGCAGGTGTCCCACGGAGAAAATCACATCGCCGAAAATTCCAACATACATTCCAAAACCTCCTTACAGGGGTGCGGATGTTTTCTTGCCAAGGTTTCCGGTGTGCGTATGCGATACCAGCGATTTTCCGGACACAACAACATCGCCACCTCCGCCCTGGATGTTCACTGTTCCAGCGGTCGCATTGATGGTCGATGCCGTCATTTTCAATTCGCCGGATGCTGCAAGCGTGATCCCCGCCGGGGATGTCACCTTGATTTCTCCGCCCTCGCTGATGGTCACGGTTGCACCGCCTACCTGGATCTCAAGACTTTTTGCCTTCAGGATCTTCTTTCCGTCCACATAGTCGGTCAGTTCTTTTGCATTTGCATCAAACTTCCGATATGCCTTTCCTCGTGAGTTGGCATAATCCTTTCGGTAGACTTTTTCTTTTCCTTCAGGCGGTTTGTTCTTTTCATTCCAGACGGTGCCCACCACAACAGCATCCTCCGGGCTTTCTCCTGGATGCAGGACAAGCACAAGATCATCAACTTCCGGTGTCTGGTACTCGCCATTGGACAGAAACGGCACCATTTCCGTAACGGTGTCGTCCCTGTCTGGGTAAGTAACTTCGCACTTTCCAGCCTCATAGTCGATAGAACTCACATTGCCGAATCTCACTTCACTGCTCATGCGAAATCCTCCTTTTCCACTTTGCTGGCCTTGACCTGTGTTTTGTAGCCGCTGGATGGAGATATGCTGTGTTCCATCTGATCAACGAAATACTTTCCGTCCATCTTTCCATAGCCAACTAGGTTAAAGCACTGCGCTGAAGCGCCGGCCGGATAGCCCAACATCGTAAAACTGATCTGGGTTGCTCCGTGGTTGGCATTCTTGATGGCCGCTATCAGGCGGGCTTTTGCGTCTGCCTCGCTGCTTACCTTTCCAGTAAGTTTAAGCTGGCGTTCGTCCGTGCCCACCTTGACGTTGATATTGATTTTTTTCTGTTTGTTGGTGTAGGTATAAAGGCCGCCCGTGTATGTTCCAGTCAGCTTTGTGTTCCACTTGAAACTTCCCGGCTCTACGCACAGGGCCGTCGGATTTCCAACGGGCCGGCTCTCATATACCGTCCATACAGGATCTTTCGCCTTGTACTTTTCCCGGTCGTACACCCAGAGCTTTGAAGTGTAGACTTTGATAACCAGTGCATAGGTGCTGCACAGATCTTGCAGAAAGGCACTATCTGTTCCGTCCTGTTCCTTTGCATCAATGCCGTGGTCGTCTCCCTCAAACTTCAGCTCCAATTTGTAACGGCCTGCAATGGTTTCAGCGATTTTCTTTACGCTGGTGTTCTTCCATGTAAAGGTCCGGTTTCTCTCGCTGAAGCTGGTGTCGTTCGGCTTTGCCACGCCGCCCATCGTCAGCGAATCAGGTGCACCGGCAAAACTAAGATCATCCAGCACGAATGCCCCGCACTCGGCGCTGTAATCTCTGTAGCCGCTCTCAATGCCCCCGATATTCCAGTCCTTTACAACAATAGCCGGGTAGAGCTTCACGCCCTTTTCCGGCATCCAGTCATTTTTCCATTTGGCAGCTTTGGCATTGACTGTAATGCTCACACTGTCGCTTTTGGATTCAGCCACATCCGTGTACTTGAAACTTTCCAGATCAGGTGCGATTTCTTCCGAAATATCGGTTTTCTCGTAGGTCAGAAGAACCGCAGCCTGCCTTCCTTTGGGTCTCGCTGCTGTCAGTACCATCATGCACCTGCCTTCCAGGGCGGAAGGTCTCCGCTCTTTTCAGCCGGCAGAGCTGGTGTTGACAGCACCGTGCCGGAATCGAACCGGACGATATGGATATATCTGGGGTTGTTCTGCATCAGCCAATCGGCTTTCAGCTCGCTTCCGTACACGTTCAGGGCAATCAGATCCCAGGTGTCACCGGACTTTGTGGTGTAATCAAGTGCCATACTGCGTGCGCCTCTTTTCGCGTTCGTACCGTTCCACATACTCGCAGAACTTCTCGTAACCTTCGTCCATAATGGAACGTAGATCTTCGGCATTCATGCTGCCGTAGATGGTGAAGTTTGGTGCATAAACATATGTGTTTCCGCTGGAACTCGTATAGGTACGCTGGTAGCTGTTGCTCAATCCACCGCGCTGGTTCCCGGTGCTGCCACCAGAAGCATCTTCGCTCCCGCCGATGGGCTTCAGCTCTACTTCCTGCTGGTAGTTCTGAAGGTCTGCCAGCATCGACAGATTTTGCCTTGTCAGTTCGCTGTTTCCAGCCGTCGGGAAGAAGTTTACATTGCTCAGGTCGTAGTTGTCCGGGTTTGCAGCGTATTCCAGCTTTGCCTTTTCCGCATCTGCTCCCCGGATAAACCGGATTGCCTTCTGAGTATTTTCGTTTGCAAGAACAGACTTGGCACCAGCAATCACTTTCCCGATTCCGGTGTTCAGCAGCTGTTGGGCTTTGCCCTGGTCATCCGACACGGTAGGTGTCGGCATTGCCGCCAGAGTTTCCAGCCCATCTACTGCATAGTTGGCGATCTCCGTGATACGGCTGAACGCCACACCAGCGTCGGACCCCAGTACCAATGCCGCTGCAACAGGCTGAACCATAGTGTCAAAACTTTGAGCCACCTGGTTGTAATACTGCTGGCGACGTGCTCTGTTGAAGTCGATCAGGTTAGAATCTTCTTCTGTAAAACCACCGTCCGCGAACATCTTCGGCTTTCTGCCGGGCAACCCCAGCAGATCACCCAGACCAACGCCCAGCAGCTTACCAGCGGTCAGCCAGGTATCAATGTTCTTTTCACGAACGCCGCGCCGGAAGCTGATAACGGCTTCCGGGCCAGCCTCACCAGCAATAGACGGTCCCTGCGTCATGCCGCCGTTGGCAAATGCCGGGACGGACACGGGTGACAGGTTGAATCCGAACGACTTACCGCCGATCACCGGAACCGGAATGCCGAACAGCGTTTCCGGTATTGTGAGCTGAATTTTGTTCAGCGCCCCAATGATGAAGTTGACCGCTTTCACGCCGATGGTTGCAACCTGCTTCAGGAAGCCGATGATGCCCAGAATCACAGGCTCTACCACAGGAAGCACCTTACCCACCAGATCCACCGCCACCTTGATGGCGTTGACCAGTGTGGTGCCTACCAGGCTTACCACCGTAGACAGCAGCGGCATGACCGCCGGAATGCCTTCATTCACGATAAAGCCGAAGATCTCAGTCAGCACCGGCTTGATGTGGTTTACTCCCAGATCTACAATCTGAGAGAACACACCGGCGAACGATTCAATCAACGGCATAACCGTCTGGATGGCAGGGGTCATAGCTCCGAACACGTCACCCAGATTTAGCCCTCCGATACTGAAGCCGGATAGCTTTTCCTGGATGCTCTGCAAGCCCTCCGGGGTGGTGAGTTGCCCGAACACCTGCTTCATGGTGTCGCCGATACCCGCTATCTTTCCGGTGAATTTGTCAAAGACGGCAAGCCCGCCTTCGCCAAATACTGTTCCGACGATGTTGCGGATGTCCTCGAAGTGATCTCCCAGCAGTGAAACCGCCGCAACGATCGTACCGATACCGGTAATAACGGGGCCGAATGTGCCAAGCAGCGACATAAAACCGCCGCCCAGTTTTGCGGCCACTGGGCCTACCGTCGTACCCAGTACGTTCAGCCCTGCGCCGCCGACATTCAAAGCTCCCTTCACCGTGCTCAAAGCGCCGCCGCCGATTTTGGATGCTGCACCCGCCACCTTGCTGCCGACACCGAGGACGGTAGAACCCACTTTGGACTGGCTGACGGTCTGCCATGCATTGGACAGCCCATTTCCAATGACCGTCTTTCCTGCACCGAGGAAATTTTTCACTCCACCGGCCATACCTCCAAGGTCAAGACCGTTCGGTCCTGCAATGCCGGAAAGAATCTGTCCCGCAACACCGCCGGTCTTGGCGATAAATCGTCCAACCGGATTGCCGCTTCCGAACCCCACCAGGGCATTTTTCAGGCCGCCCAGCGATTGCCCGACATTGGAAACATACCTACCGGAGCCGGAGTTTTTCAGCACGCCCAGCAGGCCACCGTTCGTGCTAGCTTCCAGCACATCATTTACAAAACCGGTGTTTCCTTTCTTGGTTCCGCTTCGCAGGCCCTTGAAATTTTTCAGTGTTGCCCAGATGCCGACACCAGCGCCGTCCAACGTCTGCCCAATTTTTCCAAGGCGCGTTGTGGGCTGCTGCGCTCCGGCACCGGCCATCTGAACGCCGTACTTTGCATTTTCAGCAAACATTCCGGCATTCGATTTTACAAAGGATGCGCCACCAACTGCCCGTTGGATCAGGCTTGTGGGTGTCAGTGCGCCCATCAGATTTCGGACAGTGATGCCTCCGAATGTTCCGCCTGGGGCACCGCTCGGTTTTCCGCCGATTGCAATGTTCCCGATGGTGTTCAGCAGCGAGGATCCTGTGCTATAAGCCGTCGGTGCAAAGCTCATAGCTCCGAACGCCGCGACTATGGCAGCAATGGCCCCTGCCACTTCCGGCCCATGCTCTGCAGTGTAGTCGATGCCCTTCTGGATCCACGGCAATGCCGCCTGCGCCGCATTGCCAATTCCAAGCAGCGCGGAGTGCAACATCGGCAGAATGCCATTGACGATGTTGGACAGATCTGGCAAGCTCTCGGTGATACCGTTTGCTATGTCGATCCACATGGATGTCAGTTCTTTCTTTGCCGGAAGGAACTGATTGCCCACATTGATAAGCAGGCGGTCTGTCGCATTACTCGCCATCTGGCTTACCGCTTCGCTGGTGTCCAGACGAACAAGCAATTCTTTCTCCATGCTGCCGCTGTATGCGCTGGTATCACCAGCCATAAGCAAGGCATTCTGGAACGCAGGCAAGTTGCCCACAATTTTTGAAACGCCCTCAATGGCCCACTGTCCAAACAGTGTCTTGATGGTCGCAGTCTGCTGGTACTTGTCCTGTTTCGAGATCGCCTCAAAGACTTTGTACAGAGTGCTTGCTGCACCATCTTCTCCGTTCGGCCCGGTGGACTGCATATCCTTTGCAATCTGCACAGGATCAAAACCGAGTTTGTTCCATGCGCCCACCTGCGCATCCGTTGCACTGTTGCCAAGGGTGATGTTTGTAAACACACGGTTCAGGCTTGTTCCAGCCTTTCCCTCATTAACGCCCATAGCCAGCATGGTGGCTGCCAGCGCAGAGGTCGTGTGCAGGTCAACGCCGGCTGTCTGGCCGACACCGCCGGACGTATTCACCACGCTGGCGATTTCCGCCGCCGTGGTAGCCATGTGGCCGCCCAGATAGTTGATGGAATCTGCAATGTCGATAATCTGGTTGTGGGTCTTACCAAAAGCGGTTTCCCACTTTGCCATATAATCGGCCGCAGACTTTGCATCAATGTCCCACGCGGCAGCTAGCCGGGCCGTATCGTACAGGTAGCTTTTTTCTCCGGTTTGCTGGTTATCCAGAAAGATTTGCTCATAGCTCTTACCGGACTGTCCCAGCGATGCGGCGATCTGCGCCATCTCGTCCCGTTTGATTGGGACCTGCGTGGTCATCTTGAGGATCGCGTCCTCCATGGTGGCACGCTTTTCCGGGTCAATGCTGCCGTCATCGTTCATGATGCCGCCAACATACTTGACTGCATCTGCCGCCTGGGCTTGGTATTCCTCTGCCATGGAGGTTGTCTTTTTAATCATGACAGCGGACGCAGTTGTCAGCGTCGCCATGATTCCAAGCCCAGTCTTTCCGATTACGCCCAGAGTGTTTGCTACCGTGCTGCCCAGTGACTTGGTTCCCGTCAATGCGTTTGCCAGATCACCGGTCAGCCCCTTCGTCTGCTTTATTGCAGTTACAAGGGACGGGTCCACCTTGCCCATGATGCGGATGCTGAGGTCTAGTGCTCCATTTCCCGCCATACGTCTGCCACCTCGTTACACAGATCCACCAGCTCCCGCCGGGGCAGGTGCAGCAGATCCGTCATGTTGGAATGCGTGGCAATGGATAGCTGGATAGCCGCTTTCCGAAGTCCTTTTGCCCCGCCTTTTACTCGAAAAAATCAGAGTTTACAGCATCACGCAGCTTAACCGCCTCGCACAGCGGCAGACCAGCAAAGAAGTCCACCGGGTAGCCGGTGCCCATGCTGGCGATGATGCAGCAGTACAGGTAGTTGCGATGCGTATTCACCGGTGCAAATCCGCCCGCAGCCATACGGTTTTCTGCCATGGATTCGCTCATAGTGTTCAGTTCGCCCACGCCGGACAGGTCGATGCCGTCAAAGGTCTTGCCCTTCAGTTCCGCCTTTTCGCTGCCCTCGTAGGTGTAGGGCGCTGCAAACTTCAGGGTGTGAGATTCCAGCTGCTTTTTCACTTCATCGGCGTTCTCGCTGTTATCCATGCCCTTGATAACCGCCGCCTGCACTTTCTTGATCTTGCCGCGGGGCATGAGCTTGAAGAACTCCACCGGCTTTCCAGTAGCCTTAACAGCCATTTCCTGTGCAAAGGAAGTGGTCATTTCCATCGCGTACATGGCCGCCGTCTCGTTTCCGATGCTTTTCTGAATGTCGATCAAGTCCTGCACGGTCATCTTCTCCATACCGGACAGATCCAGGCTGTCGTACTCCTTGCCCTCGAACTTATAGGGCTTGTCGAACTTCACGATATTGTCCATTGCTGTTTCCTTTCCAAAAGACAATCAGCCGCCCCACGCCGGGACGGCTGACTTCTTCATGTATCAGGTTTAGATAAGAGCGTTGATCTCGGCACGCATATCCTCGCCATCGACATAGTAGC
>ENA-OXES01000387-OXES01000387.1-human-gut-metagenome-genome-assembly--contig:-NODE-387-length-17123-cov-6.32312_pt1 | contig 17123 bp, 13 predicted proteins | sample MGYA00249829_ERZ652252 | MGnify/ENA primary metagenome ERZ652252 (study PRJEB26925, sample SAMN05826675) | human gut metagenome | biome: ENVO:2100002; feature: ENVO:00000062; material: ENVO:00002003... | reverse complement strand
AGAGACAGATACTTGGCATCGCCGCCATCATCCTCGGCCTGGCACTGCTGATCTGGCCGGGAGCCACGCTGAAAGTCGCCGCAATCGCACTCGGCGCATACTTCGTGGTTTCCGGCGTGGTCCGCATTGTGACCGCAATTGTGGAACTCGGGCTTCCGGGCGGATGGCGCGTGCTTGACATTCTGATCGGTCTGATGCTGTCTGTCGGCGGTGTGGTCATGTTGAAGAACGCAGCGCTTTCCGGAGCCACGCTCGCGGTGCTCGTCACCATGGTGGTCGGCCTCGGCTGGATGTTGGAAGGCGTGATGGCGCTCGTGGAATCATGGCGCATGCCAAGCTCCGCATGGGCCGTGATTTACGCGCTGCTGTCGATTGTCGCCGGCTTCATCGTGCTGTTCTCCCCCATCAGCTCCACGACCTGGCTGATTCTGTTCGGCGGATGCGCGCTTGTGGTGATCGGCATCGTCGCAATCGTGCGCGCATTCATGTTCGGCAAACCCAATCGCAAGTAATTTTCACGGCGAAGGCCGTAAAGTCTGATTATCTCTGTTTTCCCAAGGGCGCCAAGCAACAGCTCAGTGCCCTTTTTTCACGCCTATCATCGTCCGCTTTTCATATGTTGTTACTTTTTTTCAAGATTAGCCGATGATTTTACAAAAGAAGTGACGATCGTCGCATGACATCGATGGTTTGCCCGGCTTAGAATAAAGGCACAACAGAAGAACGAAGAAAAAAGATAAACACAATACAGACTTACGGCAGCGGCCAGAGGAATGACAAGAAGAAAAGACGCGCCGCCAAGCCAAGTGAAAGGAAACATCATGAAGAACAACACTTTCGACCAGATCATCAACTCCGACCTCGCCTCCATCGACCCGGGCTTCGGCCAGTTCGCACTCGCCAAGGCCTCCGCCGACCTGATGAAGAAGGTCCTTAACAAGTAAGACCGCTTCCTAGACGGAAGGCAAGGCGCAGGCGCGGCAGCACCCCGCTCCTCTTCTTTCCAATCCTTAAATCATATAGCGGGAGACCGCGGTTCCAAACGGAATCGCGGCCTCCCGCTTTTCACGTACGCCGGCTACACCTCCTCAGCAGCGAGATTACGGGCTGCGGCACGTTCGCGGGGACCGCGCGTCACATAGAAACCAATCGCCACAATCACGAACATCACCGTGCAGCAGGTCCACAGCACGTGGCTGCCGAACGCGTTCAGAATCCAACCTCCGACAAGCGGCGAGAACGCATTGGACAGCGACCACACCAGGTTGTACAGGCCCTGATACGTGCCGCGCACATCCTTTGGCGCGATGTTCGCCACCGTCGTGGCGGCAATCGGGAACGTGCCAAGCTCGCCGAGCGTCCACAACACGGTCGCAATCGCAAATGTCACCCACGAATCGGCGCCGATTTGGAACGCGTAACCAACCGCCGTGATGGACATGCCAAGCACCAGCACACGGGTGTTGCTCATCCGCTGAAACAACGCGATCGCTGGAATCTGCAGCAAGCACAGAATGCCACCGTTGATGGTCAGCAGGCTGGAATATTCGTCCGTGCCGAGCCCAATCTGCGTCATGGAGATCGGCAGGCCGCTGACGATCTGGTAATACGCCAGCGTGTACAGGAACATCAGCACCACCATCGACATGAGCGCTTTGTCGGCGCACGCGCGACGATAGCTACGCCATATGGAGAATTGCTGCGATTGGGTAGTTTGTGAAGTTTCAGAACGTTCCATAGGTTGTTTCACGACGCGTTTCACAAACCGTCCGGCAACGCGCACACCCAATCCGGCTTCCTTGAAGAACACCATCATCAGCAACGTGGCGAACACCAGCACCGCCGCTTCCACATAGAACATCAGCGAATAGGAAATCTTGACAAGCTGGTTGGCGATGATCGGCCCGATCGCAAAACCGAAATTCACAGCCCACGTCTGCAACGAATACGCACGTTTCTGCTTACGGAACGGGACAACGTCGGAAACGTACGCCGCGACCGCGGGCGTCGGTACGGAGGAAATCACACCGTATATCAGCAACGCAATCGCCATAATCCAAGGATCGCCGATAAAAGCCAGCAAAACCAGCATCGCAGCGGAACCCAAGTTACCGATGACAATCATCGCAGGCCGCCCGAATCGGTCAGACAACGCGCCACCGTACAGGCAGCCGAAAATGCCACCGAAACCGTACATGGAAACGATGGTGCCGGCCACGCCCGCGCTCACATGCATGTCGGAAACAAGATACATGGAAAGGAACGATGTGACGAAACGGCCCATCCACAGGATGAGCAACGTGACCCACAAACCCCAGAACATGACGGGCAAACCAAAAATCTCTCTTCTTTTCTCCATTCCATCCATCATATCGGTTAGGAGCGAAGCAGCCGTTTTTCCCGGGGTGCTGGGACAATAGGCAGTTATGGCAATGAAAAAAGGACCGACCAAGGGGTCGGGTGGAAAGCATCGTAACTCGCTGAGGGGCAAGGGACCGACTCCCAAGGCCGAAGACCGAGTGTATCACAAGGCTTACAAGGAAAAGCAGGCTACTAATCGCCGTAAGATGGCGGATCCGCGGCTGGCAGCACGCCGCCGCGCGGCAAAGTTCAGCTCGGAATCCGATGATCTCGTCATCGGCCGCAATGCCGTGCTCGAGGCGCTGCGCTGTGGCGTGCCCGCAAGCACGCTGTATGTGGCCGCACGCATCGAACATGATGATCGCACGCGCGAAATCATTCGTCTCGCCGGCATTCATGGACTGAACCTCATGGAAGCTGACCGTTTGGAAATGGATCGTATCGCACGCTCCTCCAACCATCAGGGCGTGGTGATGAAGGCGCAACCGTTCCAGTATTCCTCGCTCGCCGAGCTGGTGGAACGCGCTGACAAGAAGTCCCGCGCCATGGAAGCGGCCAACTCCACAAGCGCACGCATTGCGGCACGTCCGCTGTTCATCGCGCTTGACGGCGTTACCGATCCGCAGAACCTGGGCGCGGTCATCCGTTCCGCGGCCGCATTCGGCGCGAACGGCGTGATCCTACCGGAACGTCGCTCCGCTTCAGTCACCGCAGCCGCATGGAAGGTGTCCGCAGGAGCTGCCGCACACATGCCTGTCGCCCGCGTGGTGAACCTCACCAAAGCCATTGAAAGCCTGAAGGAACGCGGATACTACAGCGTCGGCCTCGACGGCGGCGGCGACGCCCTCGTTGGCGAAACCGGTTTCGAAACCGATCCGCTGGTTGTAGTGCTTGGTTCCGAAGGCAACGGCCTGAGCCGTCTTGTACGCGAGACATGCGATTCCATCGCCGGCATCCCAATGTCGAACATGGTCGAATCACTGAACGCTTCCGTCGCAGCAGGCATCACACTGTATTCCGTCGCACGCGCCCGTCGTGAGGCCGGTGCCGCCGCCAACGCGAAGTAATAACTCGCAAAGTAACAGCAAGCACAGCGAAACTGCGGAAGCAACCACAGCAAAGCAGCACGTCTGGAATGATTATGAGCGGATAGTCCATACGGATTATCCGCTCATTTGTTATGCAAGTCTGCACTTGGATTGATCCTGGGCTTACCGCAGACTCAGCATTGCCTTCGACTCGACTATCGTCTTGTCTCAGGGCGCACTAGCTGAGACTCCACTGGAGCCTCAGCTTTTCAGTGCGCCCATACGGCTGCGTCGGGATCGTCGTCGGGGTTGTAGCCATCGTCAGGATCGTCATAGGTGTATTCGTCGTCGACCACACCGGAATCAGCTTCAGCGTTCAGGGCGTCCACATCCTTCGTGGTGAGCTTGTACTGCGGAAGCACCTTGTCCACATAGCTTTTCACAGCCTCGGCCATCGGCACATCATGACCAGCACTCTCAGCCAAGAACCAACGGTGGTCAAGCACCTCATGGAAGAACTGCGCCGGTTCGATCTGCGAACGATATTCGCGCGGAATCATGCGTACGGTCGGTTCGAACACTTCACGCATCCAATCGGTAGCAACAATCTCAAGATCCTCACCATCACGCCATGTGGAAGCACGGTAGGCATCCAAATCGTTGAGAAGTCGACGAGCCTGATTCTCCTGCACATCAAGACCAGTCAAACGCAGCAGCTTGCGATTCGCATAACCGGCATCGACCACACGCGGACGCACCAGCACGCGCTTGCCATCCTCAGCGGTCTTCATTTCCAGCTCATCCACATCAAAACCAAGCTCATTCAGCTTGTTGACGCGCTTCTCAATCTTCCACATCTCATCCGGACCGAACTTGTCGGTATCAGTCAGCGCACTCCACAGCGAATGATAACGATCCACCAAACGGTTACCGATCTCAATCTCATCAACATCGCTCGGCAGCAGCGAACCGGATGAAAGATCCATCAATTCGCCAATAATGTTCGTACGAGCCAAATCAACATCGTATTCACGCTGGCCTTCCGTCAGATTAATCTGCAGATCACCGGTTTCCGCATCAACCAAAAATGCGGAGAACGCGTAGGCATCACGCAGGAACAACACGTTCGACAGCGACACATCACCCCAATAGAAGCCGGCCAAATGCAAGCGCACTATCAGCACAGCCAGTGCGTCGATCAGTCGTTCCGCGGTATCTGGGCGCAGATTACGCGCGAACAGCGCACGATACGGCAGTGAGAACTTCAAATGCTTGGTAACAAGAATCGCTTCCAGCGGCTCGCCTTCACGACTATGACGGCCCGTGACCACGGCGATCGGCTGCACGGTCGGCAGTTCCAGCTTCTGCAGGCGACGCAGCAGCTCATATTCTCGTTCCGCCACATTACGCGTAATTTCCTTCATGGCGTACACTTCGTCGCCCACGTGCACGAAACGCACCACGTGCCTGGAAATACCACGCGGAAGATTGGCCAGCAGGTCTTCCGGCCAAGTAGCCAGCGGCTTTTCCCACGGCAGGGTGAACATCTTCGGATTCGAACTTGCGGCGGTGATTTTCAACGCCTGCGGCTCCGGAGATGGTGCGGCCGGATCTTCGGCCTTCACGGAAGTTGCTTTCAGCACACGGGGATCCATCTGTGGCAATTCAAGAGATTCCATAAAACAACAATCTACCTGTTGACCTACCCGAAGAAGCAAGTATGGACGAATCCGTTTCACCTGCCGATATTGCATCCATCGATATGCGATGATCACCATTGAAATTCCAATATCGCATTTCATTTGAGGTCTCACCATTGCAATCTCAATGATGAAATCTCACTACAGGAAAACAAATCTCACTATTGCAGATACAACAAAAGAAGCCCCGCACCAACGCGGGGCTTCTCCAACGAGACGGTAAGAGAGGAAGAGTACGTCTCGTTTAATGGTTGACGGAAGTTCGCACTTCCGCCAAGTTTTTATTCAGCCACCCGCCAGCCACTTCTCGAAAGCAGCAATCGACGGTTGGTTACTCGGTATCAGCTCAGTTCAGACGCAGCTCGGTCGACGGAGCGAACAGGTGCATCTTGGACGGGTCGATCTTGATCTTGACGGTATCGCCGACCTTCGGGAGAGCACGCGGGTTCACGCGGATCGTGGTGAGCTTGTTCTGGTCGGACATCATGGTGGATGCCTCAGCAGCGGAGCCATCGGTGATGATGTTGCCGTAGATGTAGCCGTCAGAGCCCAGATCCTCAACGTTCATGACCTTGAGGGAGAAGGCATTGGTGTCATCCGGGGCAGCCAGAGAAGCGTCTTCCGGACGGAAGCCGACAACGATCTGGTTGTTGTCTTCAGCGGTGAGCTTGTTGACAGCCTCGGCCGGCAGATCCACAGTGTCTTCGCCGATCTTTGCCTTGCCGTTGACCACCGGGTGGGTGTTGATGTTCATCGACGGAGAGCCGATGAAGCCAGCGACGAAGACGTTGGCCGGACGATCGTACAGCTCGGTCGGAGCGCCGACCTGCTGCAGGACGCCGAGCTTGATGACGGCGATGCGGTCGCCCATGGTCAGAGCTTCGGTCTGATCGTGGGTCACGTACAGGGTGGTGACACCCAGCTGGCGCTGCAGAGCAGCAATCTGGGTACGGGTCTGCACGCGGAGCTTGGCATCGAGGTTGGACAGAGGCTCATCCATGAGGAAGACCTTCGGCTCACGGACGATTGCACGGCCCATAGCCACGCGCTGACGCTGGCCACCGGACAGAGCCTTCGGCTTACGATCAAGGTACTCGGTCAGGTCGAGGATCTCAGCGGCCTTCTCGACGCGCTTGCGGATCTCTTCCTTCGGAGTGCCGGCGATCTTCAGGGCGAAGCCCATGTTGTCGGCCACGGTCATGTGCGGGTACAGAGCGTAGTTCTGGAACACCATTGCGATGTCACGGTCCTTCGGCTGCATCGTGGTGACATCCTTGCCACCGATGAGGATGCGGCCCTTGTTGACCTCTTCAAGGCCAGCGAGCATACGCAGAGTAGTGGACTTGCCGCAACCAGACGGGCCAACCAGCACCAGGAACTCGCCGTCCTTGATGTCCATATTCAAATCATCCACCGACGGCTTATCGTTGCCCGGGTAGATACGAGTAACATGGTCGAATACGACTTCTGCCATGATTTGTCATCCTTTCAGAGGCAGGTACGTGCCTCACGATCCGTTGTAAAGGGATTTCTTTCGGTGCCTCGCCTTGCGGCTTACAACTTCGACAAAGCCACAATTCAAAGCGTTAATTTATTTCTTTGGTTTAGCGAAGGTTCTCTTCGTCGAGCCACGTTCCATGATACATACAACGCTAAAACTGTCAATGCGTGTCGCGAGTCGCGCTGTTTGCCTCCGCTGGCAAAAGAGGATTAACGGCGTAGTAAATACACGCATTTATCGCCATCATGCAAGACAATGGTGCGGAGCGAAAGACGGAACAGGGAGGTTGCAATGCGCAATATTCGAATCGGCGTGGTCGAGGACGATCCCGCAAGCTGCCAACTGGTACTTGACTATCTCAACCGATATCAACAGGAAAATGGCGAGCAATTTACCATTTCCGTATTCGACGACGGCGCACGAATCGTAGAAAAATATACCCCCGTTTACGATATCTTACTGCTCGACATCGAGATGAGCGAAATGGACGGCATGGCCGCCGCGAGACGCATCCGCGAGCGCGACGACAAAGTCGTGATCGTGTTCATCACCGCTGCCCCGCAATATGCAATCAGCGGGTATGAGGTGCGTGCGTTGTCGTACTTGCTTAAACCTCTACCGTGGTTTGCGTTTTCGCAGGAGCTCAAGAAATCGATCGACATGGTGCGACGCAATGGCGACGATTCCATGCTCATCGAAACCGGCAACGGACAGATGCGCCTGAATCTTGCCGACATTCTGTATCTTGAATCGATTCGGCACACCATCGTCATCCACACGCTGGAAGGCAAACTGTCGATCAACGGAACGCTCAAAGACATGGAAGCCAAGCTTGCCGACCATCATTTCTTCCGCTCGAATTCCTGTTATCTGGTGAACCTCAAGCATGTGACGGGCGTTGCCGACCAGGATTGCATAATGTCGAACGGTGAGCAGCTGCGCGTGAGCCGCCCACGCAAGAAGGCGTTCATGGCCGCACTTACCGATTATATGGGAGGTGGCAGGTGATCGGCGCAGCATTGCCGAATATGCTGGCCGGATTGACTGCAGGATTGGCGAACATACTCCCTACAACACCTTCGGCCACGATAACCGTGCTTTCGGCGCCGTCGATGACGCCGATCACCAACGCCCTGCCCGACATTCCTCGTTCATATACAGCGATCTGCGAATGGGCCGCCTGCATGGTGTATATCGCAGTGCTGTATCGGCGCGTTCCACTCCAGCGGTCGATCATCGTCAGCGCGGCCGGACTGCTGCTGCTGACTGCAGTGCAGTATTTTGACGGCAGTATGCCGATCTGGTTCTGGATTATCGGCATGCTGCTCGCATTCGCCTGCATGTATGCGACGATTCTGCTTGACGTCATCCTGACCGCGAAAGAGCGTGCCTGCGCCGATCGCGGAATCACGTTCACCGCGGTCGCGGACGGATCGCTGTTAAGCGGCATGTCGTCGATGGATATCGCGTCGCTGTTCGGCAACGCGCTCGACAATGCGATCGAAGCGACGTCGAAACTGCCGAAACACGAACAGCGACTAATCAAACTTGCGTTATACGAGCAAAATCACTTTATTGTCATCCGTGTGGAAAATTATTACGATTCCCGGCTGAAGAAAGATGCGGAAGGCAATTTGCGCACCACCAAGCGCGACGACCAGCACCGGCACGGTTTCGGCGTGAAGTCAATTCGTCATATCGCGCAACAGTATGGCGGCGAAGTGACGATTCGCACCGAAGACCACTGGTTCGTACTGACCGCGCTCATTCCGAAGAAAACCGGTCTTATGGCCATATGAAAAACCGCGCCTGAGTCATCTTCATTATCGGGTGCTCAACACCGGCCACCTGTACGCCAACCCCCTAGCCTATCGTCTAATGCACCCTTACATGCGCATTCTTCTTAATTAGCCTCTTTTTCCGCACTTTTCGATAGATGAACAGCAGCAAGCGGTCCGCTCAAACGGCTTGCGACGAGCGCACTGACCGCAACCGCGAAGCCAATGGGCACAAACAGATTAATCGGAGCATCCGCAAGTTCCATCACCAAACAAATCGCCATAAGCGGAGCCTGCTGGGACGCAGCCAACAACGCGCACGCACCCAGCAGAGCATACATGCCAATCGAATTCGTGTGGAACACCTGCATCCACAGAACACCAAGCAACGCACCCCCCGAAGCGCCGAGCGCAATACCCGGCTGCAACACACCTCCGGAAGCGCCGGAACGGATCGTCAACAGCGTGACAATCGCCTTCGCAAGGAATGAAACCAACAAAATCGGCAGCACAGCCAAATCAACGTCGGACGAGAAACTCAACTGCGCGGTGGCGCGACCATTGCCCATAACCTGCGGCACCCAAATCGCCACCACACCGGTCAGCAAGCCCGCGAGCGGCAGCATCCACAGAATGCCAACGCCCGACGGCTTGGATTTCTCAGCCCACTGCGAGCCGCGACGGAACAGCGCGCCGGCAGCGCCGAGAATCATGCCGGCAACCAGTGCGAACGCCATGTAATCGGGGGTAAACAAACCGTCGGTTTCACCGATCAAATAGAACGTATGCGTGCCCTTGACCAGCGACGCCACCCACGAAGCCAGCGCGGAACAGGCGAATGCAAGCGTCACCGTTTCGAGAGTTATATCGGCGAGCAGAATCTCGACCGCGAAAAACGTGCCCGCAAGCGGCGCGTTATACACACCCGCAAGGCCAGCCGCAGCTGTGATTGCCACCAGCATACGGGTGTCTTTCGCATCAAGATGCGTCCAACGCGCGAACCGTTGGCCGAACATCGCACCCAACTCGCGCGGCGCCACTTCTCGACCGATCGACATGCCCGTACCGACAATGAAAATCTGCAGCAGCACATGCACGACGGTCTGCCAAATCGGCATAATATCGCCATTTACCGCCTTTTTAACGGACGGTACTTTCGTACTGCGCGTACGCAACAGCCACCAAATCACGGCCGCGATGGCCGCACCCGCGGTCACGGAAATCAGTCGACGAATCACAGGAACGTTGAACGGGCCGGATTCCTGCGAATTCTCAACATAGCCGAGCGTAAGATGCTCGACGCCGTACAGCATCAACGTCAGCAGACCGGCGGCCGCACCAATGGCCACTCCCACAATCACCACCGCCGCAATCAGCGCCGGAATTCTGCCGATCTTTGGCTGCGTTCCTTGAGAATTCTGCAACTCCTGTGATTCCCGTGTTTTTTGCGATTCCCGCGATTCCCGCATCTGCCGCACTCCTTGCACACCGTCTCCTTTGTTCAATCCACCCCCCAATTGTCCCACCTGCCGCAGCGTTCATTTGTCATGCCCCGAGCGTGGCGATCGGCAGCACCAGAATGCCATCATCACGACGGTATGCAATATCACCACGCCCGACAATAAACGCCATGAATTCAGGCTCACGAACTTGAGATAGAGGATTTCCGCATACTTTTTCTTTGAAAGCATGTAGTTTGCCCACATTTTTCTCCGTGACTTTCAAGTCGCTCAGCTTAATCTCCACCGCAGCCCAGCGACCATCCGCCAATTCAAGAATCACATCAACCTCAAGACCTTTTTCATCCCGATAATATGCGATTCGATTCGCGCCACCCATCGATTCGAGATACACACGCAAATCACGAATCACCAATGTTTCAAACAAATCTCCCAGCGTTTGCGTGTCACGCGCAAGGACCGCCGGAGTCGCCCCCAGCAACGCACTCGGCAGTGACGGATCTACGAAATAACGTTTCGGCTTCGTGCGAACTCGAGATTTTGCACGAAGAGAAGGTTCCCATCCTTCTAAATCGTCAATCAGATAGAGACTTTTCAGCTCATCCATATATCGTTTCAGCGTCGGAGCGCTGATGCTGACGCCTTCATCACCGTATGACATGTCTTTCATCAGCGTCTCGTAGGTAGGCGCCTGAGCCACATTCATAGCAAGTGCCTTCATGAGAGGCCGCATTATTTCCTGGTTAAGACCCAGCTTGGGGATATTGACGTCCAGTATGCTTCGTACATATTCAGCCGGAGTCTCCAAAGCGAACTCATCTTCAACATCAAGATTTGACGGCCATCCACCTCGGCAACACCACCGAGCCACATCCATAATGCCCGTCTTGTTTCTGGAAGGTGCAAATTCGCCTTCAAAAAGTTTGCCGAGGCTTACGCTTCCTGTTGATTCACCGGATTCAGCCAAGCTCATCGGACGCATATGAAGTCTCGCAATGCGACCGGTTCCGCTATGATGTATTTTTTCCGTTTCCTTAGGTTGGCTGGAACCTGTAAGGATTAGCTGCCCTTTACGATTGGCGTTATCGTCAACATGCCGGCGAGCAGCATCCCACACAGCCGGAACTTCCTGCCACTCGTCCACGAGATGCGGCTCCTCACCCATGAGCACCAAATTCGGATCGTTAGACGCGGCGTCGTAGGTAGCGGGATCATCGAGACGATCCACACTGGATGCATGCGCCAAAGCCGTCCACGTTTTGCCACACCATTTTGGACCTACAATTTCAACGGCACCAAAAGCACGCAGCAATTTTTCCAGTCGCCAGTCTGCAATGCGAGGACGATATTCCGCCATTTTTAAACCACTCATTATTCCGCACTTTCGATTTTACGCCAATTGCATTTTCGATTTTACGCTGTCTTGACTTTCGATTTTACGCCAATCTCGTTTTCGATTTTACGTCGGCAATACTGCTGACGATTACATCTCGATATTGAGAAATCATAAGAAACTGCAGGAAAGCAGCAAAAGGGCATAAGAAAGCCCGCCCGGGGGGCCGGACGGGTTAAGGAAGGAAAGAAGGTTAAGGAAGGGAAGAAAAGGAAGTCAGCTATGAAGGGTTACTTGGTAGCCTCCTTGGAGTCCTTGCTCTTCGGCATAACCCAGACCGACCTTCCTGGTCGGCTGCGTTGCATTGTTATCAGTCATTGTTCAGCTCCCTTGCAGTGCGCCTGTTTGCGGATTGGTTGCGGAAGAAGCCGGCGATAACGCCGCCCAATCCGCGGAAGGTGTGGCCGTTGGCGATTTTGACGATGGCGTCGACCATCGCGGAATCAACCATGCCTTGGGTCATCTTGCTCATGGCTCGCGGAGGCATGTTCAGGATGAACAGGGTATTAAGGTCCGGAGCACCGGTCTTCTGACGGATTTTGGCTTCCTGCTTGGTGAGCGTCTTGGCGACGGTACGCGCCACGAAGCCCTTTGAATCCACCCAAGACATAATCGGATCGTTCACATCGAACGTCACCGGCTTGCCCGGAGCCACAACCTCATGACCAAACAGAATGGCCATTTCAGCATCGGTCACTTCCTTGACGTGACCGATGAGGTAATGTCCAAGCGCAACATCTGCGGCAACGGGCTCAATATCACCGGCAACAGTGAATGGAATCGAAAGCGGCAGATGCTCAGCGTTGTCGCCCACCATCAGCGTCCACTCGCCGGATTCCGTCTTCCATTCGTTGCAGGCAACGTCGAAGTGACGGAAGGTGTAACGATCGAAATCAATGTGCACGCTCTTGCTTTCATGTGCGGCAAGCGAAACCTTGGCGAAGCCCTTGAGTTCGCGATCGGGACGCAGTACGCCACCCTGCGGACCGCGCACATACAGCTGTACAACGGCCGAACCGGCAACGTCGGAATCGTTGCAGACCATCACGTCAACGCCCTTTTCACCGGCAGTTGCGGCGCTGTAGGTGAACTTGGAATAGCTCAGGCCATAACCGAACGGGAAGCGCACCGGCACACCGGCGGTTTCGTAATAGCGGTAGCCAACGAATGGACCTTCGCGATAGATCGCATCGCGGCCGATTGCCGGATACCAACCGGAGCTCGGGCAATCCTCGTAACGCACCGGCCAGGTTTCAGCCAAGTGGCCGGACGGATTGACTTCGCCGGTCAGTGCACGTACGGTTGCGGAAGCACCGGCCTGACCGGACAGGCCCACGTAAAGTACTGCGGCAACATCATCGATCCACGGCAGTTCCACCGGAGAACCGGCAACAAGCACGATCACGATCGGCTTGCCAATACCCTTCAGCGCCTCGACCAGATCGTTCTGCACCTGCGGAATCGCCATGGTGGAACGGTCAAGACCTTCGGATTCGCTACGCTCATCAAGACCGACGACCGCAAGCACCACATCCACATCATCCTTACCGGCCAGTGAGACGGCGTCTTCCACAAGCACGCGATCAGCCTTGCCTTGACGGTCGTAGCCTTGCTCGTAACCGGCAAGCACCAGGCCTTCAGCGTTCTTGACTTCCTCAAGAATGTTCTCTTCCCTGGTGGCGTTCACCTTGGAGGAGCCGGATCCTTGGTAACGTGCGGTTGCCGCCATATCGCCAACCACGGCCACGCGAGTACCAGCCTTGAACGGCAAAGTTGCGTCATCGTTCTTCAACAGCACACTGGAGCCTTCAGCCACCTTGCGCGCCACCTCATGATGGGCCGCTGCGACTTCGTCCTTGAGCAGGTCGTTGCGTCCGACGCCGACCAGCTTGGTCGCTGCGGCGATCTTTGCGACTTCTGCGGCACGAGCGTTGATGTCGGCTTCAGACAAAGTCCCAGCCTTGACCGCACCTTCCAGCTCACGTACGGAAGTAAAGCCCGGAGACGGCATTTCCAGAGAACCGCCGGCCTTGACTGCTGCGACCGCGGAGTTGGATCCGCCCCAATCGGAGACGACCATGCCGTCAAAGCCCCATTCGTCGCGCAGAATCTCCTGCAGCAAATGCTTGTTTTCGTGCGCGTAGACGCCGTTGATCTCGTTGTAGGAGGTCATGATGGTCAGCGGCTTGGCTTCGCGCACTGCGATTTCGAAACCGGTCAAATACAGTTCGCGCATGGTGCGTTCGTCGACCACGGAGTTGCTCGCCTGACGGCGCAGCTCCTGGCTGTTGACTGCGAAATGCTTCGGGCATGCGGAGATGCCGTTGCTCTGAATGCCGCGAATCAGGCCCGCTGCCATACGCCCGGAGACAATCGGATCTTCGGAGTAGTACTCGAAGTTACGTCCGCACAGCGGGTTGCGCTTGATGTTCAAGCCCGGGCCGAGCAGCACGTTCACGTCAAGATCGTGCGCTTCGTTGCCAAGGGCCTCGCCCATTTCTTCGGCGAGCGCCGGATCCCAAGAATTAGCCACGGTTCCTGCGGTCGGGAAGCAGGTGGCCGGCTTGGATGCGCCAATGCCGAGATGGTCACCTTCGCCGAGCTGGCGGCGCACACCGTGAGGGCCGTCACTCATCACGAAGCTGGGGATGTCTGCGCGGTCGTTGCCCCGCGAATCCCATTCGGATCCACCGGAAAGCATTGCGGCCTTTTCAACGACCGAAAGTTCTTCGAGTTCCATTGGTTCTCCCTTGCACTAAGCACGTCGCAAACCCGCTTCGCCAAGTCTGTATTGCTTGGCTCCACTGTGGTTTTTCTTGCGATTTTCCCGCTGCCGCACCGCGCCGCATCGTGCCGTACCGCATGCAGGTTTTCGCCGCTAGTTTGATTGAACCAGCTTTCGCCACACCACCACCGCTGTATTACACAACCTGTCGTTTTGCCCGCACAATCGGATATTTCTAAACTGATTTCGGAATCAAAGGAACTCACATGGCAGATACGTTTTTACCGCTCCCCCGCGCTTTCGTATGCGTTCCATACACACCATACGGCGTAGGAAATGAGCGGACAGATGGTAGCGGAAATAATCACGTCGGTCGGATAGTGCAAGCCGAGCAGCAATCGCGAACAGGCGACCGCCACGACAAGCGCGACAGCGCCGATGATCGTCCTGCGGAGAAACACCCGTCTTCTGTTTGCACGCCCGTCATCTTCTCCGTCGGGGAAGCATTTGCACGCGAAATTACGCACGGTAAGAATCATCATGACCGATACGATCACCGCGGCTGCCGTGTGACCACTCGGAAAACTTGGATCGCCCGGTAACAGACCATTGCCGACAGACGTGATCGGACGGGGGCGTTCGACCAGCCATTTGACGCCGGTCACGTACAGTATCGGCGCCGCCGACACGGCGACATCGCGGATGACGACGCGCCTGCTGCCGGTAATACGCAAATCGACAGCGGCGAGCGCGGCGACGATTGCGATGCAGCCTACCGTTGAAAACAAGTACGCAAGTATCGTGGAGCAGTCGCGCAACCCTTCTGGCAGCGCCGCTAAAGCCTGCAAAATATTGGTTTCACGCATTGTTGCGATTGCAGAATCGCGCAGCGCGACGCCAATCATAGGCACAATGCCGCACAATATGGCGGTTGCGATTACCACAGCCGCCGCTCTCGCGATACTTCCGTTTTTCATATGCATAATTCCAGTTAAGCACAGTTCACTGTGCCGTCGCCATGTGTTCACATCCGGGATATCCCCGAAAATCGGCGGATTATCCTTCAGGATGCTTCCATGGCTTCCCTGACACACGCGCTGCAAACGGCCGTGCAACGCAAATATGGCATACCCGCACAGAAAATACCGTGAACGATGCGAGAATCGGAGTTGACGTTCAAGAAAAAAGAAGGAAATATGACCGAACCGATAGCAATGACCATACGCCATATGAAAATCGAGGATTATCCGCTGGTATACGAACTGTGGATACGATGCACAGGTTTCACTATGAGAGATATAGACGATTGCAAGGATGCGATAAAGACGTTTCTCGAACGCAATCCCAACACCTGTTTCGTAGCCGAGGACGATGGCGGAAGAATCATTGGCGCGATTCTTGCCGGCCACGACGGAAGACGGTCGCGCATCTACCACACGGCAGTCGACCCCGACGCGCGCGGTAGAGGCATTGGCTCGATTTTGGTGGGCCGCGTGGTTGAAACGCTTCGTGCGATCGGCCTGCCGAAAGTCGCTGTCGGAGTGCCCGCAGACAACGATGCCGGCAACGATTTCTGGGAACGTCAAGGCTTTGCAGTCCGCGATGATTTGGTTTATCGAGAACTGCCGTTGTAATAACGAACCATCCACGATGCCGCAGCCCAACGCGTTCATTGCGTGGCGCAGCAGCCACGCGTCAAGAGGGCCCCTGCCGCGATGGAAGTCCGAGAGGCCATCGATGGTGAATCGCTATTCGGACGGAAGACACGGTCTATGCAAGCGAGCTATGCCTTGGCTAGCTTCTTATGTCTGAGAGTGTAAACGGCATCGGCGGAATCGGCGACACGCTTGGAATGCGTCACCACAATGACACATTTACCGAGTTGATGAGCGGCCTGCCGCAAAAGATCAATCACCTCGTCAGTCATTTCCGGATCCAAGCTGCCAGTCGGCTCATCCGCCAGAATCGCACGGCCGGGCGCCACTAGGGCGCGGCCGACCGCCACCCGCTGGCGTTGGCCACCCGACAAGTGCATGATGTTGCGCTTCGATTCCTCACGGCTCAGCCCCAGATCCTCGAGGATCTTCATATCGGCCTTGGGATTGACCAGGTGAAGATTCTCTTCGGGGGTGAGATAGTCGATCAGATTATGGTCCTGGAACACCAAGGACACGTGCTCGCGACGGTGCTTTGAGTAACCCGTCGTAGCTATATCCTTGCCCTCAAAACGAACCACTCCATCAGAGGGGGCATCCAGACCGGCCAACAGAGACAACAAAGTGCTCTTCCCCGCTCCCGATGGGCCGGTTATCGCATACATCTTTCCGGATTCGAAATCTGCGTTCACGTCCGAAAGAACGCGAATCTTCGCCGCGCCATATGAGTAATTGACATGGTCCAATTGCAGACAGATAGTCATAATTAATATCTCCTAACGCATAGAGGAAAGAATGGATTTCGGGGATTTGGCCAGCACTGCGGCACACGACACGGCAAGCGCGACTGCGATGACCGCGCATCCGAGCAGCAGAATGAGCAGCGTCTGTTCTGGCGGCAGAGCCTCCACCTGCAATGATTCAAGAGGCGCGACTCCCGAATCGTGCAGTAGGAGTGAGGACACGTAACCAGACAATAGGGAGCCTGTGCCCAGCGAGCACAGGGCGGCGACCACAGCCATGAGACCGGTTTCGATTGCGAACTGGGCGATAATCTGCATCTTGCCGATGCCGAGAGCCAGAAGGGTGCCTATTTCATGGATACGTGAGCGGATCCAGAAGACAAGCGCCATGCCCAGTACCAACACATCAGCCAGGCAAACGGACAACAGCACCATGCGGATCAGATCGCGAACCGTTTCCACTGACTGCAGCACGCCGGAAAGCCGCGCCGAGTCATCGGTGACGCCATACTTGCTTCCAGCGATTTTTTTTGCTTGGGCAATTGCAGCGGAAAGAGCCTGAGGATTATCCGAAAGGCACCGGATCGTGCCGACCCGTTCCTCTCCAGTCAGCGCGGAAACCACTTGAACGCCCGAATAGATAAGATTCTCCGATGCGTCCGATGGCATAGGGCTCTGTGCCTGCACATTGCCAGAGAAGATTCCGGCCACGCGAACGGTGGAATCGCGGTCTTCCTGACTGAGCTGGAGTGTTGATCCCACCGATAGCTGTCTCTTAT
>ENA-OXES01000386-OXES01000386.1-human-gut-metagenome-genome-assembly--contig:-NODE-386-length-17178-cov-9.77627_pt1 | contig 17178 bp, 8 predicted proteins | sample MGYA00249829_ERZ652252 | MGnify/ENA primary metagenome ERZ652252 (study PRJEB26925, sample SAMN05826675) | human gut metagenome | biome: ENVO:2100002; feature: ENVO:00000062; material: ENVO:00002003... | reverse complement strand
GAGATTAGCGAGTGTCTCGTGGGCTCGGAGATGTGTATAAGAGACAGGTTTCAGGCAGTCAGCAATATAACCGAAATAGGCTTTCCAATCGCCATCGTAGGCAAGAGCACTGGCAAGTTCGTTTTTTTCGTAACTACTGAAATTGAGTTCGGCTTCGTTATAGGTACTTAGCAGATAAGTGTAGATTTGTTCGCGGACTACCTGATTAGGGATGGTGAGTTTGGTCTTTCCTTTATACGTGCCGCTAATGGTGAGCATACCGAAATAGTAGAGCAGGCTCACAAAGTTGTCGGGATTGGTGATATTGATGGCAGGAAAACCTTTTTTCAGTTCTCCGGTGACGTAACCTTCGCTCACCAATGTTTGTATGATGGAGGCATCATGGGCAAACTCTTTGTCCTTCCGGATGAGCATACGTAATTTTTCGTAATCAATGCGAATATTATCTTCTACCATATCCCGGGGGGCTTTGCCTCGTTGAATATAATTCTTGACGAAGTAGAGCACCATATTGGAGTTGTACATAGTGGTTTCACCATAACATTCTTCCGCAAAGCAGTAGTTGTCATACCAAGGTTTCATTATTTCTATCAGTTCGTCCACACTGTGGTTGAATGGACTGGTGGTGGAATAGTAAGTGAGCATTTGGCGCACTTCTTCTTCCGTGAAACCTATCATCTCGTTGAATTCCGGTGTGAGCGAGTAGTTGGTTCCGATGTTGAAACCACTTGTGAGGTCGTCCATTGTCACGGGGCTTACACCGGTAATGAAACAACGCTCGATACTGGAATAGGTTCCGGCTTTAATTTTATTGAAGAAGGCGCGCAGATAACCTTCGCCATGTGTTTCGTCCGTATAGCGATGCAGGCTTTCTATATCCGAGAGGATGGCATTGGTGAAATGGTCGTATTCGTCAATAAAGAGGTAAATACGTTGGTTGGTCTTATTACATTCTGTGAACAGGTATTCAAATTGTTCGACAGCTCCTTCTTTTTTGTCGAGTTCTTCCTTGATGCCTTTGGGGAGATAGTCGGCGTAAATGTCACAGAAATAGTCGAACATTGTTTGGCAATGCGCGTCCAGTCCTTTGCGGTAGTTGTGCAGTTCGCCTACTATTCCGGAGAAGTTGAGGTATAGTACCAGATAGCTGTTTCGGTCGCGCGTAGGGTGCTTTCCGATGTAAAGATCGCTAAACAGCGCTTCGAATTTATCCTTGGCAAGTATATCGTAATAGTGCTGCAACATATTTACTGTGAGGCTTTTGCCGAAACGGCGCGGACGAATAAAGAAGAAAAACTTGTCCGCCTCTTCTATCATGGGTATAAACCGGGTTTTGTCTACATAATAACAGTCGTCGCGGCGGATTACTGCAAAGTTCATCATGCCGTATGGGATACGTTTCCTGTCCGGTGCTATATATTTTTCCATAACTTATACCTTATTTTAGGAACTTTCTTTGAACATAAACAAAGGTACGGGCTTTTTGTTACTTCTCCAAACAAACATTCCATAACTTCTCGCTATCTTTGCACTCTATTAAACAAACATCACCACCATTATGGAATTGAAGCATGGATATTACCATCTGATTGCGATACTTGTAGTTGCTATCTGGGGATTGACTTTCATATCAACCAAAGTATTGATTAATCACGGACTGACCCCACAGGAGATATTCTTTTATCGTTTTTTCATTGCTTATCTGGGTATTTGGGTGATTTCTCCCAAACGTCTGTTTGCGGGTAATTGGAAAGACGAACTTTGGTTAATGGCAGGAGGTTTCTTCGGTGGTTCACTCTATTTCTTTACAGAGAATACAGCTTTGGGGATCACACAAGCATCCAATGTCGCTTTCATCATTTGCACAGCTCCCCTGCTTACTACCATTCTTTCCCTTCTCTTTTATAAGAGTGAAAAAGCCACCAAAGGTTTGATTTATGGTTCCATATTAGCTTTAATCGGGGTGGGACTGGTGGTCTTTAACGGTAGTTTTGTACTCAAATTATCTCCGGTAGGGGATTTGCTTACTTTGCTTGCCGCCCTGTCGTGGGCATTTTATAGTTTGGTGATAAAGAAAATGACAGGGCGTTACCCCACAGTATTTATCACCCGCAAAATATTCTTTTATGGAGTATTAACCATACTTCCCGCCTTTCTTCTTCATCCGTTACAACCTGATTTCGATGTACTTTTAAAATCGGTTGTATTATCTAATCTCTTATTTTTGGCCGTCCTGGCATCCTTGGTTTGTTATGTCCTCTGGAATGTGGTATTGAAACAGTTGGGAACCGTTAGAGCTTCTAATTATATCTATCTCAATCCGTTGGTGACTATGGTAGCTTCGGTTATCATTCTCCACGAAAAAATCACGTGGATTACATTATTGGGAGCAGGTTGCATTATTTTTGGAGTCTATCAGGCAGAAAAGAAATAAGAAAGAATTTCTTATTTGCATATAGAAAAAATTCTTTCTTATTTCAGTTTGAATGACAGATCTGTTTTATATCTTATTTAGCGAGTAATTGGAGAATTTTATTACTAACATCGCTGTTTTCCTGAACACCGCCAAAAAGCTTGGATTGTGGACCGTATGCAAACAGTGGAACCATGATTGGTGTATGTCCTTTAGATACAAACATTGCTTTCATTTTGCCTTCTTTTATGTTTCCGTCACGTAAAGCTAATGCTCCGGTTTCATGATCAGCTGAAATAATCACTAATGTATTTCCATCTTTTTCTGCAAATCTGATAGCAGCTTCTACCGCCTTATCAAAGTCCAATACTTCACGGACAACTGCCGAATAATCATTGCTGTGCGCACTTTTATCTATTCGGGCACCTTCTACCATTAAGAAGAAACCGTTAGTACTCCTGCTCGAAAGATAGTCAATAGCCATTTGGGTGGTAGACGGAAGGAAATCTCCCCGGTTTTCGTTTACAGAAGCTGTTTTGCTTTTTGTGGGTAAGTATCCCAGTTTTTTAGATTTCTTGATGGCTTTGTCATTCGGTTCTTCTATGATGGTAAACTCTTTTTTGATTTCCTTTTGAACGTTTGGTGCTTGTTTTTCAAATAGTTCATAACTACCGGCAGAAAAGAATGTCAGCTTACTGTTAGGAAGATCTGCCCAAATTTCTTTAGACATTCCACGTTCCGGTTGGTGAGCAAAGAAAGCAGCAGGAGTGGCTCCGTCGAGATTGTCAGTGGTTACGATTCCTGAAATGTAGCCATAGCCGGATAACTTCTCCGGTAAGTTGGGAATAACTTGGTTATTTTCATCCATTCCGAGTGCTCCGTTTTTAGTTTTTTTTCCGGTTGAGTAAGCAGTTCCGGAAGCAGCTGAATCTGTTGTAAACTTGTTGGCGGATTGCGTTCTGACGAAACCGCATGTTTTTAAATTAGTGATAGTAAGCTGTCCTTGATTGGCATACATTCCTGAACAGATATGTGTCAGTCCCATGCCGTCACCTATCATTAAGATGACATTCTTCACCGGTTTGTCGGTAGCATCCATGTCAAATGAAGGAGCATACGAACTTTGTGGATTTTCGTTCTTAAAATCTCCTTTGACGATTTCTTGTGCTGATAGATTATAGCAAAAGAATAAGGAGAAAATAAATAAATGAGTTTTAAATTTTACATTCATGGCTAATATGTTTTTAATTAGAAGTAAGTAATTCGGATATGTTGACTGTATCGTATGGCTTTTCTCCAAATGCGGCATAATATTCTAATTGCATCTGGTTGTTTTCTTTGTCAATAGAAAGGATGCCGTAGCCCGGTAAATCCATTTGTTTGAAAAAACGGATATGGGGAGTTTCTTTATCAATCCATTCCATACGCTGTTGTAGAGTAGAAGGTTGCCATTGTGGGTGTGCCGTTACAAATTCAGGACCATAGTCTGTAACTACATTTTTTGGAACCAGTATATTTTTATCTTTGATGACACTGTTGACGAGAATCTGAACGATAGGTCCCCAAGGAGTGTCCCGACAGACAACGGAGTATAGATGCAGATGTGCACAGAGCACGATTGCTTGTTGACTGGCAATGATTTGCAGCAATTGTTCCCTCTTGGCATTATCTTGTCGGAATACATGCCAGCATCTTTCGTTTACCGGAATCACAGGCTCGTGTAACATGACAAACTTGTAAGTTGCTTTCGAACCGGCTAGTGACTTTTCTAATTGTTGTAGCCCTTCCGGATTCCGATCCCATGGATCATAACAGACAAATAATACATCATCAAGAGTAGTAGTGTAATTGGCTGACTGTAAGGATGGATGTCCTGCCAATCTTGCCATATTGGGTAAGTATACTTTTTCAAAAGCTTCTTTAGCCCCTGGCCCTGTGATATCATGATTACCTTTAGTCATAATGAAAGGTACTTTCAGATTCATTTTGTTGACAGCTTTAAAGGCACTGTTAGCCATCTGTATTGCTTTTTGTGGAGAACCGGCCAATCCTTCTGACAAGTCCCCCATTTGCAGAAGGGCTTTTATTGACGGCTGGTGTTTTTGAACTTGCCTGCTGATTATCCGGGAGAATTCCGGCCATGTATTTTTCGTGAATACTGAATATTCTTTGGTAACTTGGCGCAGATCATCCGGTTTGGTGGATAACCATTCCATATCGTGATCTTCCAGTAAATCATAGTGTATATCTCCTAACAAGAGAAATGAAACTTCTTTTTCATTTTGCTCTTGGGAGTATGATTGCAGAGAAGTCAAAAGCGATAAAAGGACAAATAATATTTTATTCATATTCTGTTATTTATTCATTTCAAAAGAAGGGGGTACACTGTCTGCCGCCCAATTCTTATTGGGAGTGTTTCCCATTGTAAATTCCAGTTTGCCGCCATTCATCAGTTCTTTATGTTCAAACCAGGATTGGTTCCAATCTTTGCCATTTAATTTGGCTGATTGGATATATTTATTTGTCGGCGAATAGTTGTGCGCAATAACTTCGAATGATTTGCCGGCTCCTGTTTCAATAACTGCTCTTTCGAACATAGGAGTTCCGATGACATAAATAGGCAAACCAGGAGTAATAGGATAGAAACCTAGCATGGAGAAGACTACAAATGCTGACATTCCTCCGCCATCTTCGTCGCCCGGGAGTCCCATCAGGTCATTTCTAAACCATTCATCGAGCAATGTCCTTACTCTTTTTTGAGTTCTCCAGGGCTCTCCTATATAGTTGTACAGATAAGGAATGTGCATACTGGGTTCGTTAGCCATTGAAAATTGACCTACATTACCCGTATGATCCGGTAATTGTGCATAAAATACATATTTGGCTTCGCCCAATGGGGTGTTATACATCGTTTCAAGATTATTTCTGAATGCTTCTTTCCCTCCCATCAGTTCAATTAAATCAGCAATATTATGGGGAACATCCCATCGGTATATCCAACCGTTATTCTCGCCGTATGCTTCACGGGCACCTAATCCACCGGCAGTGGCATAATCAAAGGGTTCTATGAATTCGCCTTTTGCATTTTTGGGATGGAAGAATTTTGTTTCAGGATTGAAAATATTCCGATAGTTTTTACTCCCTTGTAGAAAGTAGTTATAGTCTTTCTCATACCCAAGTTGTTTGGCTATTTGTGCCAGGCACCATTCATCGTAAGACGTACCTAGAGTGACAGCTACCGGTTGGCGTTTTTCAAATGGGTGTACTTCGTCAGCAGTTTCTTGTTCTCCCGGTGCCAATGCCGGTAAATATCCGTTTTCCCAATAGAATTTTGTGATTTCACCTCCCTTTATGCCTGACCATGGGGCTAACGTTTTTTCTGTAATACCAAGTTTGCAGGCTTCGTAAGCAGCTGATAAATCAAAGTTACGGATTCCTTTTATATATGAATCAATAACAGTGGCTACACCGTGATTGGAATTCATTCTACGACTGTCTCCCGTAACTTCAGGAAATGTAGGCATCCAGTTATGTTCCATTTGCTGTGCCATTCTGATAAAAGACTGAATCATGTCAGCTTCCATTTGTGGTTCGATGATAACACGTAAGGGGTGGACTGCTCTATACGTGTCCCAAATCCAATCGTCGGTATAAAATGGGATAGAATCTTTGTGGATACTATTGTCGAAAGCACTGTAATAGCGGTTGTCTTCCGAAAGGCAAATCATCCGTTCGTAAGTCCGGTAGAGAGAAGTATAGAATATTGCTTTTGCATTTTCGTCTATTCCTTCCACTTTGATTTTACTTAATGTTTGGTTCCAGATGTTTTTGGCAATGTTCATCTGGTTTTCTACATCATAATCTTTTATTTCCCGCTGTAGGTTGGCTTTTGCTTGCTTTTCATCAATGAAGGAAATGCCGTAGCGAACTTTGATTGTTTTTATATCTGTTGAATATAAGAGAGCGATACCCACGTTCTTGCCTTTTATGGCAGTGTGGCTGTGATTTATTTCTTCTTTGCTGACAGTCATCGTTTTTTCCGGCAGTGCGGAAGTCTCCATATAAACATATACTTTGGTTTGATGATCTATGTTCTGATAGCCGGAAATGGTATTCTCCGTAGTTTTAAGCTCACCATTGGTGGTACTAAGTATTAAATATGGAGCATCGTTTTTCCGGAAACTTAGTTCATAGATTCCTGCCTGGTGGGAAGGAGCGAATTTAGTGGAAACCTCTTCTTCTTCAAAATAGGAAGAATAGGAATAGGGTTTTATCACTTCATTATCATAACAATAGTAATATACCGGTTGTAATCCGCTCTCTGCTCCCTGATAGAAAGACAGGCTGAATGCAGACTTTCCCCGATGCGAGGTGACAATGACCGGTAAGCCTTTTATTGTATCAGAGGTGTAATCTGCTCTTTCCGGATAGATGCGGAGCATACTATTGGGAAGATGGACAGTTGGGTAAGTAGGAACTAATAAATGACTGATATTCCCCATATAAGGATTTACATAGTCAACCGGAGTTGACACTACCTCTTGCTTGTTGCTGCATCCATTGACGATTAAAATCATTAACAGTACTAACGGAATGAATTTTCTCTTGTACATAAACAGATTTTTTTATTTTTCGATGGTTTTAATTAGATTTGCTGTAAATATAGGATAGTTTGATTAATGAAAACTTAATGTAACCTTAAAATCTATCTTCTACAAATATTTTTTTGTAAAGTCTCGCCATTAAGAGAATATTAATCTAATATTAATCACCATAAAATATCTTTGGTTCATCTTTAATGCATTAATCAATACTGTATTTTTTAATTTAATAATTAAGTATTATGAAAAACTACTTCCTGTTCTTATTCTTTTTAGTAATAAGTGTATCGGGTTATGCGCAAGGAAAGCGTATAACGGGTAAAGTGACAGATGCTGCGGATGGAATGCCTATCATAGGAGCTACGGTGGTAGCTGTTGATCCGGATGGTAAGACGAACGCTAAATCGGTAGGTACAATTACCGATATAAATGGTACGTTTACACTTCATGTGCCTAATGGATGTCAAGAATTGAAATTTTCGTATGTTGGAATGGAGACGAAAACGGCTAAAATTACCGGTTTGACTCATATCAATGTATCTTTGGCCAGCACGGCGAAGGCTCTTGATGAAGTGGTTGTTACCGCTCTCGGAGTGACGCGTGAAGCTAAGAGTCTTAATTATTCACGGCAGAGTGTAAATGCGGAAGCTTTGGCAGAAAATAGTAGTGGCAATCTGATATCTTCTCTTTCCGGTAAGGTGGCGGGGGTTACCATTACTCCTCCGGGAACGAGCAATGGTAGTGCGCGCATTGTCATTCGCGGAACAAGCTCACTGACTGAAAACTCACAGCCCGTATTCGTGATTGATGGTATGATTATTGAAAACGAACCGGGTGATACAAGTGTGACCGTTGATGGTGGTACAGGTTCTACCGACCTTGGTAATCCGGTAGCGGATATCAATCCGGATGATATTGAAAGCATTGAAATCCTGAAGGGACCGAATGCAGCTGCACTTTATGGTTCGCGTGCAGCACAGGGGGTTGTATTGGTGACAACTAAACGTTCGAGCACATTCGAAAAAACAAAAGTATCTTATAGCGGAAATTTTCAATTTGAAAAAGTGAACCAGTTTTTAGATTATCAGAATGGTTGGGGAACAGGAGAGAACTCTTATTTGCTTGACCATAAACTGACACTTCAACCTAATGGTAACAGGTTGCAAACAGATTTACCGGATTTCAGTGGTTATAATTCTTCTGCAGGAGCTAAATTGCGTAGCTGGGGAGCACCTTTGTGGGATCAGGTTATCTATGGACATGACGGTGTACTTACTACTCATTCTTCACATCCGGACAATGTGAAGGATTTCTACGAAACCGCCCATCGGTACACGCATACATTGGCTGTGGAAGGTGGTTCGAAAAAGAATAATTATCGCGTATCGTATACGAGAAGTAAGGGTAATAGTGTAGTACACGGTATCAATGAAAGCTTTAAAGATATATTCAATCTCCGGTTGATGAATACGATTACCAAATGGATGACTTTAGATTCTAAAATGACTTACTCACATGAAAAGGTAGACAACCGTCAATATATGAATGGTTCGGATAAGAATCCTATATATGCGTTTGTTACTCTTCCCCGTTCGCTTTCTATTGATGTATTGAAACATTATAAGGATGAAAATGGAAATGAAATGATTCCGATTGGTGAACGTGGTTATAATCCGTATTGGAATATTTATGAAAACACGAACTCTGACACGCGTGACAGGGTGAGCGGATCGATGAATCTGGAAGTAAAATTACTTCCGGGCTTGAAGGCGGTAGGTAAAGCCGGACTGGATGCTTATTGGTGGAAAGGAATGGAGTTTTTTAATCTGGGTGCACGTAGTGATGTGGACGGTGGTATGAAGAACTGGATCAATAACAGTACTTCTACTAACTTTGAAGCTTTATTGATGTATAATAAAACATTTCATAAAATATCAGTCAATGCCATTGCCGGTATTAGCCGATATGAACGCAACTCGGAGAAAAGAACGGAAAGCGTGAATAGCATATTGGTTCCTGATTTCAAGAATATTTCTAACTCGAATGAGTATCCTAGTGCCACTCAACTGCAATCTAAGAAGATAATCCGTTCTGCTTATGGCTCGGTGTCATTAGGTTACAATAGTTATGTTTATTTAGATGTAACGGCCCGCAATGACTGGTCGTCTACTTTACCACTGGATAATTGCTCTTATTTTTATCCTTCTTTTGGTGCTACGTTTATTTTTACCGATGCATTTAAGATCAAATCACCTATCTTGTCGTTCGGTAAGATTCGTGCTTCTTTTGCTTATGCCGGTTCTGACACAGATCCATATCGGATTAATCAAACCTATAAGTTGGGTAGCATTTATAATGGTTCACCTTTGCAAACCATTAGTACAACTTTAAATAATGATCAACTTTTGCCGGAACGTAACCGTTCTTTGGAACTTGGGGCTGATCTCCGCTTTTTTCATAATCGTTTGGGTGTAGATGTAACTTATTATCGTTCTGATGCCTATGACTTGATAACGAAAGTCGCTTTGCCGGTGCCTAGCGGTTATAGTTTTAAATTCTTGAATACAGGTCATGTACGTAATCAAGGATGGGAAGTTGTGTTGTCTGCTACTCCCGTCAAGACCAAATTGTTTGAATGGAATGCGAATATCAACTGGGCGCGTAATCGGTCGAAAGTAATTAAGGTAGTGGACGGAAATCCTAATGTGCAATTATTGAAATCAAGTAATGTCAGTATCATGTTGGAAGAAGGCATGCCTTATGGAGTCATTCGGGGACGTGCTTGGAAACGTGATGACCAGGGACGTAAATTAGTCGATTCTTCAGGTAAAATATTGGTAACGGATAATACGCAATATTTAGGCTGTGCCGAGCCGAAATGGACGGGAAGTTTTGGAAGCAATTTCAGAATCCAGAATTTTACAGTTAGTTTCCTGTTTGATGCACGTATTGGAGGAACTCTTTATTCGGGAACATGGAATAGAGCGACAACAGCCGGTGTGGTTGCCGAATCTGCCGAAGGACGTGAAGGCTATTATTTGAGTAATGTGATCTATGGTGAGAGTAGTGCGAAGGCAACTTCCGGTTATCAATATCCGGATGCTTATTTTGAAGATGGAACGCCTTGTCTCTTGTTTGTCAAACCTAATAACCGCTATGCTAGTTTTGATGAAAGATCTGTATTTGATGCTTCCTACATTAAATTCCGTGAACTTTCTGTTGCCTACAGTCTTCCGAAGTCTATCCTAAAGAAATTACCGATTAGTGGTCTACGACTGGCTGTGGTAGGACGTAATTTGGCTATTCTTCATCAAAACACTCCTAAAGGCATAGATCCGGAGGCTTCTTCTTCATCAGGAAATGCTCAAGGTATAGAATATGGAGGAATGCCGCCCGTATCTTCTGTCGGATTTGATATTAAACTAACCTTCTAAAGATAGAATATTATGAAACAGATTAAAATATTATTAGCCGGTTTTGCTGCAATGGCCATTTCTTTCGTTTCGTGTACGAATGACTTTGAATCTGCCAATGCCAATCCCAATGAACTGAATGAAATTAATCCTGAATATTTGTTTAATACGAGTTCTTATTATACACTGAATGCTTTTTGCGGAAGTATGAAAAAAGTGTTGTTGGCCAACTATAGCCATTATTATGGTGGAGCTACCGGTGGACAGGTACAACGGTATGGAAATCAAGGTTCAACCAATGATTCATATTGGAAGAATGTATATAACTATGCTATTTTTCCTGTTCACTTTATACAAACGCAAATGGAAAATGACGAGCAATATCACAATCGTGTACTTATTGCTAAAATATGGGAAAACTATCTTTTCTCACAAGCAGTTTCTATTTGGGGAGGTATTCCTAAAAGTCAGGCATTTAATGCCGGCGAGAGAGTGCCTTACGATAAGGAATCGGATATTTATTATGCTATGCTGAATGATTTGAAAGCATGTGCCGACGGGTTGAAGATGGATGGAGATGTTTATAAAGCAGACCCTATTTTTCCTTCAGGACAGAAATCTAGCGACTTATTGAAATGGAAGAAGTTTGCCAATTCACTACGTTTGCGTTTGGCCGTTCGTATTTGTAATGCTGACCGTTCGAAAGCGACTGAAGTGATTGATGAACTTATGGAAAATGAACAGAACTTGATGACAAGTAATGAAGATAATTGTCTTTTGCAATGGGGAGATAACGCAGATACAAGAAATTATTTTTATGATTATCTGGTTATCAACCGTGAAAGTAATTTGGATAAGCTTCACTCTGCCGGCGAATCGATTCTGATGTATATGGCTCCCTATGCTGATCCGCGGTTGGAGAAATTTTTCACTCCTGCCAATGCTGCTTCTATGCCTGATAACTTCCATTGGGCACCTTATTGGGGGCAACCGAAAGTTTCTAATTTGCCTTCGGGAGTCAGCTTGTCTCCCAATCCGCACAGTGGAAAGACGGCAGATGATTACTCTCAATTACAGGATAAATTCACGGAGCAGAGTTATGCAGAAGTAATTATGAATTATGCAGAAGTGTGCCTGTTGAAAAGTGAATTGGTTCATAAAGGTTTGGGAAGTGGTTCGCAAACAGCCGAGGCTTATTACAATGCTGGTGTGAATGCTTCAATGGCACAATATGGTGTAGACGGTGGAAAAGTAAATAATTATCTTCAGACTCCGGGAATTAAATGGAATACATTGACAGATCTCACAGTCACAGAAGAAGGTGAAGATTATTATAAAGATTTTATCGGCATTGTATCTTCTGCTATTACTTCTGATGAACCTGATCCGATTTATCGTCAGATTATCATGCAGCAATATATAGCTATGTTTTATCAATCGTTGGATGCATGGACACTGATTCGCCGTAGCCAAGTATTGGAATTTCCGCCGCATTTCCAGCCGGAAACCGGATATGGCGCTGTAAATGCCGGCACCAAGGATAATCCTTATGCTTATATTCCTCAGCGATTGGTATATCCCGATAGCGAGAAAACAAACAATGAATATGAATTGACGAAAGGTATTGCAAATCTCGATGGTGGACAGGATGCAATGTCGACTAAGTTATGGTTTGCATTGCCCACTAAGACTAACCCTTATTTGACGAATAATTAAAAAATGAAGGATATGAAAAAGATAACTATTATATTGCTCGGATTCATCGCTTTGTTAGCTGTATCTTGTGATAAAGACGATCATTTGGCTCCTGATAAGAGCAAATATGTGTATGATATACCACAGACGGATTTACCTGTGGATGCGATAGTCGGTGCTTATTATACCAATATAACTTCCTCTTCCAGTTGGTTAAAGTCCGGTAAGAAAATATATGCCGGTACTCCTTTGTTGGGTGAATATTTGTCTACAACTAGTGGAGTGTTACAGCAACAGCTTGCTTGGGCGGATGAGGCTGCCTTGGACTTTCTGATAGTTACTTGGGATGCTGCTTCAGCAGATAATACATTGATTACAAACTTTAAGTCTGTACGTACGGCAACCAATGCAAAAGTCCGCTTGGTGATCAATTATAACACCAAACATCTGAAAGTATCTAATGACAAACCGCTTCAAGAGGAAGAGAATTTGAATAAGATGATCAATGACTTTACGAATACTTTAGTGCCTTTATTTAATGATGAGGCCTATTATAAAATGAACGGAAGACCGGTTATTCTAATAACTCCGTCTAACCTTTCTTCTTCTGCATTGAAGAGTATTGATTATTCTTTGGTCATCCCGGCATTAAAGAAGGCTGTATCAGAATTGGGGTATGATCTTTATACGATTGGAGAATTTACTACCGGTTGGGTAGCTCCGGTGAATTATGAGGAACATCAGATTGCTTCTTTTGATGGAGTGACAGTGAACGACTGGTCAACGAATATGTATGACCGTTATTATGCCTTTTTCAGTTTTGTTGATTTGAATTGGGCCAATTGGAAGACTACAATATCCAAATGGAATACAGACTTTGTTCCTTGTATCTTTCCTTCTTATAATGACCGTATCAATTCAACTTCAAGTTATAAATATACTTTCGGGCAAGATGGAGAAACTGCTGATTATATTAATTTCTGTAATGTAGCTAAACGGAATATCGGAAGTAAAAACATTGTGTTAGTCAATTCATGGAATAATTACCAGAAAGGAACGAATTTGGAACCGACGGAGGAAAACAAATCAGAATTTCTGAAGATAACCAGAAATCAATTTAAGAAGTAATAGTTATTAATAACGGGATACGACGCATCAGGCAGATCGTCGTATCTCGTGATAACAATAAATAATTTATGAGAAAGAAAATAATATCGGTCGTTTGTTTTCTCTTGGCTGTTTTTGTATCTCATGGGATAGCTGCGGATTCTGCTCCCTTTTTCTTTTTGCAATTAAGTGATCCTCAATTTGGCTTCATAGATAATAATAAGAGTATTTCGGCAGAAACAGAGGCTATGAATAAGGCTGTGACAGCTATAAATCAGTTAAAACCTCCGTTTGTGGTGATAACCGGTGATTTTGTAAATAATTCGAAGAGTAAGGAACAGATTGCTGCTTATAAGTCGATGATTGCTCAAATAGACTCTTCAGTAAAGGTTTATATGATTCCGGGAAATCACGATATAGGTAAGGTCAGCCGAGCTTCTATAGATAATTATAAAAAAAACTACGGAGAAACCCATTTTTCATTCAGGTATGGTGATTGTACATTTATAGGTATTGATTCAAATATAATAAAAGAAGAGGACAAGGAGAGGGAAGAAGTTCAATTTAAGTGGCTGGAACAGGAATTACAGAAAACGAAGGATGCCAGATTCAAGTTTGTTTTTACTCATTGCTCTGTTTTTCTAAAGCGGATGGATGAACCTGTGAATTATTCGAATTTCTCTTTGCCTATGCGAGAGAAATATGTGCGTTTGTTTCAGAAATATGGAGTAAACGCAATATTTGCGGGGCATTTACATAACAATGCTTATGGAAAGGTGGGCAATATGGAAATGATAACGATAGGTCCGGTAGGAAAGGTACTGGGGACAGGGTATCAAGGGATGAATCTTGTGAAAGTATATCCGGATCGGTTTATCAGTGAATTTATTGCCTTAAATCAATTTCCTAAAGAGGTGGTGATGTCTGATCCGGCAACAAAAACGACGGAGTCGATGAGTCGTGTCCGTTTCAAATCAATAAGGAATTTAGTGATGGCAGGGTATCAGGGTTGGTTTAATACTCCTGAAGACGGTGCTGGTTTGGGTTGGAAACATTTTGAAAAAGAAAAAGAGTTCAAACCGGGCAAGTGTACCATTGATCTTTGGCCGGATGTTTCTGAATATGAGAAAACCTATGAAACGGCTTTTAAGTTACCTGATGAGACACCAGCAAAGGTTTTTAGTTCGTATGATGCTTCTACTACAGATCTGCATTTTAAATGGATGAAGCAATATGGAATTGATGGGGTATTTATGCAACGTTTTGTTGTTTCTATACGAAATCAGAAAGGGAAGGATAATTATAATAAGATACTGAATAATGCTGTTCTTTCGGCAGAAAAGTATGACCGGGCAATTTGCCTGATGTATGACCTTTCCGGTATGGAAGCCGGTGAAGAAGATATATTGATACGTGACTGGAAAGAGCTGTGTGAGAAGTATAAACTAGTTTCCCGGAACAACAATCATTATGTTTATCATCATGGTAAACCGTTAGTTGCTGTTTGGGGAATAGGGTTTAATGATCGCCGTAAATATGGATATGAGCAGGTAAAGAAAATCATTGATTTCCTGAAGAGTGAAGGTTGTTCCATATTGGTAGGTGTACCTACTCATTGGCGGACATTAACGATAGATGCTGTTTCTGATACGAGATTGCTTGAACTGGTAAAACAGGCGGATATTGTTCATCCATGGTTGGTAGGACGTTTTGATAATAATACGTATGAGCCATATCGTAAATCGATAGAGGAAGATATAAAGTGGTGCAAAGCGAATGGTAAAGATTATATGCCGGTGTTGTTTCCGGGATTTAGTTGGCATAACATGAAAAAGGATGCTCCGCAGAACATGATTCCGAGATTAGGGGGACGTTTCTTCTGGAAACAGGTGAAAGGTGCTGTAGATGCAGGAGCAGAGAGCCTTTATTTGGCAATGTTTGATGAGATAGATGAGGGGACAGCTTTCTTTAAATGTACAAATACACCTCCGGTGGGTGAAAGTTCTTTTATAACTTATGAAGGAGAAGCACCCGATCATTATCTTTGGCTGGCAGGTGAAGCTGCTAAATATTTGAGAGGAGAACTGCGTTCATCCCGGATGCCGGTTCGATAGGGATGTGGAGTATAATAGCCGGATATATTTCGTTATTGGTGCAGAGTAACTATATTATTTTAATATCCTAAGATTGAAAAAACATATTTTTTATATCTTTGCTTCAAATAAGCTTTTGCTATGAAATATATCCGACTGTTATTTTATATTTTATTTATCTCGAAGACTATAGTCACTTGGGGTGGTGAAAATATCGGAGGTCTTTCTTTTCATGCTTATGAATATTCAAAAGATGAACGTACTTCATTCATCATACCGTCCGGCAATCAGGGAGTGAGATTCAAAGATTATTTATCTGTTTCTTTTGATTTGAAGATTAGGGAAAAAGGCGAGCATTTTGGTTATGTATGTCGTATGATTGTTGACAATAGAAATAGCCTCAATCTGATATTGGTTAATCCTGTGAACGAAGAGCCTTATTTGTGTTTGATTAAAGACCAGCAATATTTAGGAAAGATACATTCTTCTGCGACTATCGATATTCATGAGTGGAATAGGATAAAGATAGAATTGGAGTATAAAAATGATACGTTATATGTCCGAAACAATGGTTCTCTTATTTCTAAAGAGAAAGTTGCTGCCCCGGATAATCATTCTGTTAAAGTCTGCTTTGGTGCTAATAAATTAGCTTCTTACACAACTTCGGACGTGGCACCTATTATTTTGAAGGATGTACAGATCGGTCTGGAACCTGGGAGCATAAAATACGAATGGTCGTTGGAGCAAGCCGTATCTGACACTTTGCTTCAGGACAAGTTTCGGCAGATGACAGCTTTTATATCAAATCCGGAATGGATTATTAATAGTCATATATATTGGAAACATAGGAAAACGTTATCTTTTTCATCCAAGACTTTTCCTGTTCCGTGTGAAGATCAGTCGGCATGTTATTTTATTGCAAAAGATCGTATTGTCAAATATGATTTAATACGGAGTACAACTAAAGAATATGTTTTCTCGCCATTGATTGATGTAAATCGGATCACTAACCAGTTTCTTTTTGTTCCTTTGAAAGATAAAGGTAGCCAGTTGGTTTATTATGACTTTGAGAAGCCTGATGGGGAGAATTTGTCTTTTTTCAATTTTCAAACAAAAAGTTGGTCTACTCCTATCCAACGGAAAAGGCAGTCTTCTTATACACAACATAATCGGTTTTTCAATCCAAAAGATTCATCCATTGTACAAATTCTGGGATATGGATTTCATTTGTATACCCGTGAGTTGAATAGAATATCTCTGTCGGGTGAAGTGATAAAGGGAGAGTTGCCGGATGTGATTACTCCTCGCTATTTGAGTGCCATAGGGAAGACCGATTCGCTGGTTTATATTTATGGAGGATTGGGAAATGACTTGGGTAAACAAGAGTACGGGGTCGTTCATTATAAGGATTTGTATAAATTGAACTTGAATGATTATTCTTTGGAAAAAAAGTGGGCTATACCGGAGAATCTTTGTGATGAGGTAGCTGCTTCTACGTTGATAGTTGATGAAGTAGAAAAAGGTGAACATGCAAAAGGATTGTTTTTTTCTTCAGGTCGTTTTCTATCTTCTCTGGTTTTGAAAGATTTAAATTTGGAGAATGGACAAGAAACTGTTTTAGGTGATACAATACCTTATACTTTCTTAGATGTTAATTCTCATGCAGATTTAATTTATCTTGCTTCAGAAAAATGTTATTACGCTGTAACAGTTCACCAAGTAGAGGGGAATAATTATGAAGCTAATATTTATTCTATTGCATCTCCAGTGTTGCCTATTCAAAATATAACAGTACAGGAAAACAGGGGGACTTCTGTCTCTTATACACATCTCCGAGCCCACGAGACACTCGCTAA
>ENA-OXES01000372-OXES01000372.1-human-gut-metagenome-genome-assembly--contig:-NODE-372-length-17693-cov-5.84154_pt1 | contig 17693 bp, 14 predicted proteins | sample MGYA00249829_ERZ652252 | MGnify/ENA primary metagenome ERZ652252 (study PRJEB26925, sample SAMN05826675) | human gut metagenome | biome: ENVO:2100002; feature: ENVO:00000062; material: ENVO:00002003... | reverse complement strand
CAACGCGATTGACACCTCCGCCTATCGCTACGATTCATCCCTTGCCACGAAGGTGCGTGCCGAATTCGGCGTCACCGACCCAGACACCTTTGTGCTTGGACATGTGGGAAGGTTCTTCCCGCAGAAGAACCATACATTCCTGATCGATATCTTCGCCGAAGTCCACAAGCAGTGCCCGAACAGCGTCCTGTGGCTCGTAGGCGGCGGCGAGCTGAACGACGAATTGAAAAACCAAATCAAGGCCAAGGTGGATGAGCTTGGTCTGCATGACGCAGTGAGGTTCCTCGGCGTACGTTCCGACGTGAACCGGGTTTTGCAGGGCATGGATTCCTTCATTCTACCAAGCCTGTATGAGGGGCTGCCGGTCACCATGATCGAGGCGCAGGCATCCGGTCTGCCCTGCACCATTTCCGACCGCGTACCCAAGCAATGCGACGTGACAGGCAATGTGCAGGTCATTGGCTTGGATGAGTCTCCAGCGGAATGGGCCAAGCGAATCCTGAACCAGCATGCCGCATATGCCGGAACGGATCGCGCTTCCGGTGCGGACACTGTGACCGATGCGGGGTTCGATATCAAAGCCAATGCGGAATGGCTCCAAAAATTCTATGTGGATGCGCTAGCCAAGGCCGAACGCATCTGAGGTGATTCTGATTCATGAACGATGAACTTGAACTGGCGGATAAAGGCGGTTGGTGGGAGAACCGAAACAAGAACGCGACTCTTATCCTTGTCTTTGTCGTGATGTTGGCGGCCAAGCTGCTGACCATGTTGCTCCCGGCGAAATATTTCTATGACAACAATCGTATTTTGGGCATGGCTAATGAGGATGTAGGAGTGCACGCTTGGGCTGGCACTTACATCGTTGCCGCCAATTTCTTCAAAAACATTAACGTCTTCAGTTTCACCACGATGAGCCAATGGAGCTGGTTCCTTGGTCTATCTCTGACGTTGGTTGTGTTTTTCATGGTGTTGAGACTTCCCGAGCCTGATATGGTACAGACCATTTTCCTGTTGTCCTGTATCGGTCTGCTGAATATCTATGTTTTCAACATCGGCAAGGACGTCATCCAGTTCCTGTTCTTCATGGCGGTGTATCTGGTACTGCTGATACCAATCGAGAACTCCTTCATGAAAATCGTTCTTGCAGCGGTGGTCCTGTATTTTGAGAGCAAGGTGTTCCGTTCGTATTACATACTGATCGCCGCATTTGTTCTTGCCATCTACTGCATTCTCGTGGTTTTCCGTAAAATTCGCAGGATTCCTCCTGCGGCTAAGATTGCTATCACGGTAGCCACGATGTACTTGTTGGTATGCGCGATGATGGTGGTGGCCAGTGTGCTCATGCCTGACGAATACCAACAGATTATGGATGTCCGTGACTACAGTTTGAGTGGCCGAGAAGGTGACGCCGACAGCGTCACCATCATCAAAAACTGGGTGGGTGGAGACAACTCCACGAGCCTGCCATTGTTCCTGCTGAACTATCTGATCAACGCGGTCCGCATGATGATTCCGTTCGAGCTGGCGGTGAAAGGTGTTCAGTATCTGCCGTTCTTCCTCTTCCAAGTGGCTGTCACCGTGTATCTGGTGCACCTGTTCGGCAAGCTTGATGAGATCGAGGATGACACGCAGTTCCTGGCCATTTCGATTTTCCTGGGCTATGTGCTTGCTTCGGTGCTGTTCGAACCGGACTTCGGATCATGGGTCCGTCATGAAGCGGCCACATTCCCTGTATTGCATTTGCTGGTGTTCTCCCCGAACCAGCGCCTGTCCCAGTGGAAACGGGATGTCAAAAAAATCAAAGGACGCGTCGGAAAGCACGCGAACAGCGTTGCAAGAGAGGATGTCTGATGCACGTCGGTTTTTTCTCCGGTGACATCACCCGTTCAGGAGGCACGGAGAATGTGTCCATCATGCTCGCCAACACACTTTCGGCGGGCACTGATTACACAATCTCCTTCATCAGCCTTTTCGAGGAGCATGACAGTCCGTTTTTCCCGATTGACTCGAACATCCAGCGATTCAGTCTGTATCCGACGGTGACACACGGTATCCAACATTATTTCGATACCTGCAAACGACTGCGGAACATCGTTGTGAAACAGCATATCGACGTAGTGATTGACATCGACGGCATTCTGGACATGTATTCCCTCCCGCTCAAAAGGAAAACTGGCGTAAAGGTAGTGTCCTGGGAACACTTTAATTACCTGCAGAATCCGGATGTGCCATATCGTAAGTTGACTCGTCGGTGGGCCGCCCGCAGCGCGGACGCCATCGTTACTCTGACTGAAACCGACAAGAAGCTGTACGAGACCAATCTCACGTTGAGATGTCCGGTCATTGCCATTCCGAACCCCATGCAGGCGCCTGAAGGCCCTGTCTCATATGACGTGGATTCCAAGCTGATTCTGAGCTCTGGCCGACTGGCATACCAGAAAGGCTTCGACTTGCTGGTCGACATCGCCGCCAAAGTGCTGCCGGACCATCCGGACTGGCAATGGAAGATTCTTGGAGAAGGCGAAGACAGACCGTCGCTCGAGCAGAAGATTCATGATGCTCATCTGGACGGCCGGCTGACACTTGAAGGTCGAGTCGATGACGTGGACGCGTACTACAGGCGGTCCGCCATGTTCGTCATGACCTCCCGCTTCGAAGGACTGCCAATGGTGTTGCTCGAGGCTAAAGCACATCGTCTGCCATTGGTGAGCTTCGATTGCCCGACAGGCCCTGCCGAAATCATCGAAGACGGTATCAACGGAGCCCTCGTGCTGTTGGAAGACATCGACGCCATGGCCAAGGCCATCAATGAGCTGATTGATGATTGCGCCAAGCGTGTCAAATATTCCAGCATGAGTGAGAACAACGCTCAACGTTATGACATGACTACGATTCTTAACGATTGGTTGTCATTGTTGCAGGCGTTCGATTCGAATGGGATGGTGTTGGACTGATGGACGGTAGACAGATAGTTTCCGTGATTGTTCCCGTCTACGGCGTGGAACGCTACCTCGACAGATGCATAAAGAGCATCGTCGAACAGGATTACAAGCAATTGGATATTGTTGTGGTGGATGATGGCTCACCGGACCGTTGCCCCCAACTGTGTGATGAATGGGCAGCCCGCGATTCCCGCATACGCGTGGTACATAAAAAGAATGGAGGTCTGGCCTCGGCCAGGAACGCGGGATTGGACATCATCGTTGGCGATCTGGTCACCTTTGTGGACAGCGATGATTATGTGGAACCAAACTACATCTCCGAACTGTTGAGCTGGCACGAGCAAAGCGGATCGGATGTGGTGATGTGCTCATGTCTGCATGATTTGGAGGATGGTAGTGTGGTCGCCGACACGCGAAGCACGCCCGAAGGAATCATGGACAGTGAGGAAGCCATGATCCAATTCCTATACCACCTGTCATTGGCAGGGCCGGTATGGGGGAAGATGTTCGACGCTCGGCTTTTCAAAGGTGACCATGGCATTCGCTTTCATGAAGGACTGAATAGCGAGGACTATTACGTGCTCACACAGGTGTTCCTGCGGATGAACAGCATTTTCGTACGGATGGAACCTCTGTACCATTACAGCATCAGACAAGGTTCTATCGTCCATATGAGCGTGTTCAACGACCATTCGTGCGACGAGATCCAGATTTCTGACTTATGCTGCGATTACCTTACCCAGCATGGCTACTCCGACAAAAAAGCCATGGACTACTTCCGTCTTCAGGGACGTGCCGATGTGCTGTTCAATATTTTCCAAAGTGACGCGCCGGCCGTGATATACCATCGTATTGCGCGCGATATGAGACATTTTCTTCGTCCGGTGCTCCATGATGACAGAGTTTCGGTTTCAAGAAAGGCTAAACTGCTGTTCCTGTCCTTCGCACCCAGAACGTACCGTATGCTGCAACGGGTGTCCGGAGGCCGCCCATGAACGAGAAGAACCAACTGGTCAGCCTTATCGTTCCCGTATACAATGCGCGCGACTATCTAGACACGTGCGTCGACAGCCTGTTGCATCAGACACATGCAGATATTCAGGTGATTCTCGTGGATGATGGCTCCACGGACGGTAGTGCCGACTTATGCGATGCATGGGCCGACAAGGACGCTCGCGTCATGGTGATTCACCGTGCCAACAGCGGCGTTTCCGCGGCGAGAAACGCCGGACTTGACGCGGCGGATGGCGATTGGCTGGAATTCGTGGATGCCGATGATTGGCTTGAAGAGGAAACCGTCGAGGAACTGCTTGAGCTGGTCCATGACAGGCATGCGCAGATGGCCATATTCAATTACCGAAGTGTGCCGGCTGACGCCACCCCAAGCGCCGTGCGCGCTCAGGAACCTGATTACCGGATTCCTTCCGGCGTCCTTTCCCGCAAGGACGCATTGGATTGCATCCTCGCCTATTCCGGAGTGAAAGGCTATGTGTGGAACAAGTTCTTCTCACGCGCGTTGATTGAGCGGGAGAATCTTCGGTTCGATTCGCGAATCAGCATGTGCGAAGATTTACTGTTCGACGTGGAATACGCGTCGTTATCTGCAGTGACGGTGAGCACTGACCGGTGCCTATACAACTACCGCAATAATCCTAACTCCACATCCCACAAGGTGGACTTGGAATCCGTGGCGACCTGTCTGGAGGCACACGAACACATGATGACCATCGTACCGAAAGAGTCAAGGTCCTCAGTATTAGCTTCCTATGCTATTTTGGCGGAGGAACTACTGTTACGTACCTACGCCATTAACGATCCGTCGCATCGGGACGAATATAGGAAGATTCTGTGCAAATACTGGTGGCATGCGTTGAAGCGATTGCATTCGCCCCGATATTGGATACGCATCCTTGGCGGAACCTTCTGCCCGTCACTGTTCTACCCCATCTGGAACCGCGTAAAGGGGAAAATATCGTGATTGATGCATCTCGTAAACGTATCGCCGTCTTGTGCGGTCTCGGCGATGGCGGAATGGAAATCGCCTTGGTTCGTTTGTTGCAAGATCTGGACTACAACCAGGTTTCCGTGACATTGTTGACGGCAGAACGCCAAGGACCCTTGCTGAACATGCTCCCGGATCAGGTTGCGGTCCGGCACTGCCATTTCACTTCCGCTTTCGCGTATGCCATCGGAGTCAATGACTTTTCTGACTGTGGCACGATTCGCCGCAGTCTCTACCGCCTCGGGCGCAAGCTCCTAACCATCGCCAGCAACGACAAACGCAATCTGGTGTACGACTACGCTTCTTCCCACATCGATGATTTGCCAACAGAGCATTTTGACGCGGTGCTCGATTTTCGAGGCTACGGATCGTTGACCACTACGCTCGGCGTGCGACTGGATGCGGACTTCCATGCGACGTGGATGCACGACGAACAGATGGAATGGCTGCCGTTGGCCATGCCATACCTGCATGGATACGACAAAGTCTTCTGCGTATCCGAATCGGTGAAACACAGATTCGTGGAGCAGGCTTCCGCGTACGCGGATAAGGCCGAGGTGCTGTACAACGTGCTGGATGCCGACGATATCAGGCGGAAGGCCTCGCAACCGGTGCCAGACGATTTCGCCGAACGTCCCAACAAATTGGTTACATTGGGAAGATTGCTTTCTCAGAAAGGCATTGACATCGCGGTAAAGGCGGCCGCTTTGCTACGCCAACGTGGACTGGACTTTACATGGCTGGTACTTGGCGAGGGCGACCAGCGGGCCGAACTGGAAACCATGATTCACGCGTACGGCCTCGAACACCATTTCATACTGAAAGGTCGCGTCGCAAACCCATACCCATATGTCGCCGCGACTGACATCTACGTGCAGCCGTCCAGATACGAGGGATACAGTCTGGCATTGCAGGAGGCAAGAATTCTGGCCAAACCAATCGTTGCCACCGACATACCCAGCTCGCGCGAACAAATTACCGATGGACACGATGGGATTCTGGTCCGCCCCGATGAAACCGCGTTGGCTGAAGGCATCATCAGACTATTGAACGACAAATCCTTGTGCGCCACCTTGAGCTCCAACCTCCAAGGCGGACGATTCGACTATGAGGATCAAGTTCGTCGGCTCTTCACACTCATCGACGATGCCAAGGGGAGTACAAGACCATGACGACGCAACCTATCCACATCCTCCAATGGGGCATGACCACAGGTTTGGGCGGCATCGAAACCTTCATCATGAACGTGTATCGGCACATGGATCGGACCAAAGTGCAATTCGATTTCCTGCAGGATTACCATGACGGGCCGTTGCATTTCGAAAACGAAATCCAATCCATGGGCGGCAACATATGCCGGGTCCTTGTGCCACAACGGGATTCACTGATCCGGTCACGCACATGTCTGCCGCGCTTCTTCCAACAGCATCCCGAAATCATGGGCGTCCACATGCACGCGAATTTCCCGTACGCGCTGCCATTGAAATATGCCCAGCGTGCGGGCATCGGACTACGCATCCTGCACTCCCATAACATCGAGGAGTACCAACACCACGAGAATCCGCTACGCGCATTGCTCTGGGACATGCGAGGCCAAGCCATCGCCAAAGACATCGACCGATACCCTACGCATTACTTCGCTTGCTCGGATCTGGCGGCGAATTTCATGTTCCCGAACAAGCCTTACACTTGGATTCGCAATGGTATCGACAGGGCGCAATTCGCATATAATGCAGCTGCACGGGAAAAAGCACGTCGCGAATTGAAGCTCAGCGACCACACCACAGTCATCGGATTCTGCGGTGGTTTTCGGCCACAGAAGAATCCTCTGTTCCTGCTGGACATGTTCGAACGCTACCATGCGATTCACCCAGACTCCGTACTGGTCATGGTCGGCGACGGTCCTCTACGTGACGAAATTGAATGTCGAATTGTCGAAAAGAACTTGGATGGATGCGTGCAGCTGCTTGGACAACGTTCCGATGTCGCGGAACTGTACCAGGCCATGGACGCCTTCGTACTTCCTTCGGTCGCCGAAGGACTGGGCATCGTATACATCGAAGCGCAATGCGCCGGACTGCCCTGCCTCGGTTCCGCTGACGTAGTTCCGGAGTCGGCCCGTGTATGCGACCTCATGCATTTCGAACGTCTGGGAAACGGACCGGACGCTTGGGCAACACGATTGGATGACATACTCAAACACGCGCCCGAACGAAGAAGCCGAAGCTCCGAAGTGAAAGCCGCGGGATACGAGATGTCCGACGTAGCCGCGCAACTGCAGGAATTCTATGTGAGGAACGCGAAAAGATCATGACAGACGAGACCAAACCGTCCTCATCGCCGCTTGTAAGCATCATCGTGCCGATACGGAACTCGAAACATTACCTCGATGATTGTGTGAACAGTCTGCGCTCGCAGACCTACCCGGACCTTGAGATCATACTGGTCGACGATGGGTCCACGGACGGGTCGGCGGAACTCTGCGACGCCATGGCACAAACCGATCGGCGGATTCGCGTGACTCATCAACCATGCAGAGGAGTGTCCGCGGCCCGTAATGCCGGATTGGATGCGGCTACGGGAGCATTCGTGACCTTCGTGGATAGTGATGACAGTTTGCGTCGTGAGGCAGTTGCCGAGGCTGTTCGATGTGCAATTACGCACTCGGCCGATATGGTGGTATTCGGATACGACGTCATCGAAGAACATGCCGACGGCAGCGTCACCGAGCAAGAAAGCAAAACCGTACGGCAACAGAATGTAATCGACACGCGGCGACGTCATGAGAAAACCGTGGCGAATCAGCTATGTGCACTCGACAACGATGAGCTGCTCTACCAATGTTGGGGGAAACTGTATCGTCGTTCAAGCATCGGGGATTTGCGATTTGCCGAGAATATTGCATTCGGCGAGGACATGCTGTTCGTTCTGGATCTGCTCACTCGTGGCATCCGTATGGCTTTTCTGCAACGGTGCCTGTACGTGTACCGGCAGCATATGGGCAGTTTGGTCCGGGGATTCCGATTCGGGAAAGCCCAGGAGCTGGAGTATGCCCATGGAAAGCATCTGGCGTTTTATCGAGATATGCTGATTAGTGAGACGAACAGATGCCATCTGTATTTGCGGTTGGCGAATGACGCGTTGTGGGCGATTCACGATGCCTGCAAAGCTGCGGGAACGGTCGATAAAACGGAATTGCTGCGTTTCGTACGGCATGTGGCATCATCGCCATATCGGAATGTGTATTTGCATGAGCTCAGGAATGCGGCCGTTAACAGGTCAACCAAAATCGCATTCGCTATAAACATGACATCGCTATGGAAATGGTATCTACGGTGAAGGAACTCACTATGGATTTAGTAAGCGTCATCATCCCCATATACGGGGTGGAACAGTATCTCGACCGATGCGTCCGTAGCGTGGTGAACCAGTCGTATGCTCACTTGGAGATTATTCTGGTAGATGACGGCAGCACAGACCGGTGCCCGGCAATGTGCGATGCTTGGGCCAATAAGGATTCGCGTATTCAGGTGATTCACAAGCCCAACGGCGGTCTCTCCTCTGCCCGTAATGCCGGATTGGATATGGTGACTGGCGAGTTCATCGCCTTCGTTGACAGCGACGATTACGTGGAACCGGATTACATCGCCACCATGATCGACGCCGCACAGAAGAATCATGCTGATCTCGTTATGTGCTCGGTATTCCATGAGGACGCTGACGGAAACGCCATCGAGCAGACCGCTCCCGTCCGTCGTAAGGAATACGCGCCGATAACGGACACGCTCAGGACATGTTCTGGCATAGATTGCATGAGGCAGCGTGGTGAGGAAAACGGTGTGGACAATGTGGTGGCGTGGAACAAACTGTATCGGTGCCAGCTGTGGAAAGACCTCCGATATCCAGTAGGGAAACTGCACGAGGATGAGTTCGTGACATATAGGATTTTCGGACGGACACGTACGGCAGTGCTGTTGCCGGAACGTCTGTACCACTACATCGAACGTACCGGCAGCATCATGCATACCAAGTATACCTTGCAATCCCTTGACATTATCGAAGCGTTGATTGGCAAAGTGCGTTTTCTGCTGGATGAGGGGGCCATGGATCTGTTCCCTGTGTTCTTCAGCCAGCTCAAGGATTCGATATACAAAGCAAGGCAGTTGGATTGGTCGGATGCCCAAGTGCGTAAGAGGCTAAAGGAATTGTTCCGGATGTTCCGTACAATTCCATGGAGTAGCATACGGTACTTGCCTTTTAAAGATCAGGTCAATTATATGGGAACACGACTCTGCCCGTTTTTGTTCTGGGGACGCAAGACATACGGCGAGAAAGGTGCCGTGAAAGGGGATACGCAATGAAGACCTCACTGACCATTTAACATACGACTCCATATCACAACGAATAAGTATTCGTTTCCGCAGGCATTTGCCGCGTAGAAAGCTATTGAGCGAAGTCATCGACTCCTTTATGCCGCGTCAGCAGTACTTCTACGACGTGTGCAAGAAGATGTCCGGTCTGGAGAACATCGCTAAGAATCTGAAACGAATTGTGAAAGAGATATATTGACGGCAACGTGTAATCAAGAGATGTAACGCATTGCTGAATATTGGCAAATAATCAATAAGCAATAGGTGGAATTGTGGGAGATAAAAAACAACTGCTCGTAAATATGATTGCGAGCTTGGTGAATTTTGTGGTTTCCATCGGCATCGGTTTATTTCTTACCCCGTATGTCGTGCATAATATCGGTGCAGAGGCATATGGATTTGTCGGATTGGCCAGCACGTTTGTGGGTTATGCGCAGCTGTTCACTGTTGCACTTACCTCAGTGGCAGGACGTTTTATTACGGTTGCATATCATGAGGGGAACGAACTTAAAGCGAACCGATATTATTCGTCCACTCTTGCGGCCAATGCTGTTATGGTATTTGCACTTACGATAATTGCAATTCCAGTAATCCTGTTTCTCGACAAATTGGTAAATATCTCTCCCCACCTTGTTGGTGACGTGAAGATGCTGTTCACTTTTATATTTTTGCAGTTTGTCATCACAACAATATCCACAGTATATTCTGTAGCTACATTCGTAAAAAACAAACTTTATCTGAGCAGCATCGCTAACCTGGTTCTTTCTTTTGTGCGTGTAGCAGTCATGGTTGTGCTTTTTGGCATGTTGCCTCCGAAAGTCTGCTATGTAGGTCTGGCCGTATGCTTGGCGTCTGCGGTATTGACAATAATGAATCGATTCTATACGCGTGTATTGCTTCCTGATATATCGTTTCGTTGGAATTTAGTATCGTGGGCAAGTGTCCGCGAGATGCTTGAGGCTGGAATCTGGAATGTCGTTACTAAGTTACAGCAGATTATGATGTTCGGCCTGCAATTATTGGTGGCAAATCTTATGGTTAGTCCATATCTTATGGGCATGTTATCTGTCGCGCAGACTGTCCCGAATCAGATTAGCAGTCTGACGATTACTGTGGCAAGCCTGTTCTATCCTGAACAGACAAAATATTATGCGCAGGGCAAGCGTGATGAATTAGTTGATGATATTAAGTCCGGTATGAAAGTATCTGGCTTCTTCACCAATATCGTTTTTGTGGTACTTCTGGTTGTGGGTTATGATTTCATGCGTCTATGGCAACATGGTCAAGATACAACTCTATTGTACGAGCTGCTCACATTGACAATGTTAGGATTGCTGGCTTCTGGAGTTGCTGTGACATTGCAAAATCTACCGCTGATTGTTAACCGTTTGAAGAAATATTCTATTGGATGGCTTGTTTACAGCGCGATATCCATGGTCGTGCTGATTACCTCTATCGAGATTTTGCCGAAATGGGGTGTGTTCCTCGTGGCTGCAATTCCACCTCTATTCGAATTCTTGGCTAATGTGACATTTGTGCCTGTATATGCGGCTAGATGTTTGCATGTCAGGAAGTTCGAATTCTATCCGATTTATATACGGTATTTCGCTTCTACTGCAGTGGCGGCTGTGGCTTGCTGGGGAATTAGGAGCATATTTGACCTTATCGCTGATAATTGGATTTCATTGATTCTGACGTGCTGCCTATATGCTTTAGTTACGCTGTGCGTAGATATGTGCCTGCTGCTGGGGCAGAAGGAGCGTTCTCTATTGTCTGATATGGTGAAGAGGAAACTTCATATTGCTTAGCGGAAAGTAATTAATGGCGATTCTCTCGACAGTGTGAGAGGGCGCGAACGGCCAAATTTGGAAAGCTAATCGTGATGACTGGCCGGCAAAGCCCATATCCCTTTCTAAGGTAATTAGAGATGTAGAGGGAACAAACAGGTGGAAACATGAGCGAACAGTCGTTGATCAGCGTTATTGTGCCCGTATATAACGTGGAGCGGTCACTGGATCGTTGCGTACGCAGCATAACGGAACAAACCTACCGGCATCTTGAGATAATTCTGGTCGATGACGGTTCCCCAGATGAGTGCCCGCGAATGTGCGATGAATGGGCTGGACAGGATAATCGTATTCGGGTGGTTCACAAGCCCAATGGTGGCTTGTCCGATGCTAGGAATGCTGGTTTGAATGTCATGCATGGCGATTTCGTTGCGTTCGTAGATAGTGACGATTATGTGGAGCCGGATTATGTGGATAGTCTGTATGTCGGCATCGCTGATGCCGACATGTCTGTGTGCTCCATCATCTGCGAGGACTCCGCTGGAAAGTTGCGGAAGGGAAGTGAACCGATTACGGAGAAGCGGTCCGCTGTATCTTCTGAGGAATATTTGCGCCATGCCTTATTGGATTGGCGGCTGGTAGTCGCTTGGAACAAGCTGTATGCGGCTTCGATTTGGAATCAGCTGCGTTTCCCGGTCGGGCGCGTCCATGAAGACGAGTATGTGCTGCACCAAGTGGTGGGCCGATGCAAGAACATCAATGTATTGCCGGACAGGCTCTACCACTATGTTTCTACGGATAACAGCATCACGCATAGCGGTTTTAGTATCAGGAACCTTGACCGTTTGGAGGCCTTGGTGCAGCGGCTGGAGCACTGCGTGGGCAAAAACTATCGGCAATGCGCGGCTTTGACCTTTGACAAGTTCATCGAGGATCTTGATTTCGCATCCGGGCTGGACTGGTCAGATCGGGCGATTCATGCCAGGCTTGGTGAGATTTTCGCGCAGTTAAGACATGTGCCGCTCTCCGCCGGGTCATTCTTATCCACTAAGCGGTGTGTGCAGTTTCTCGGTCTATGGTTTGTCCCATTCCTTACGGAATGGGTGTTGAGGAAGGCCAAGCATCTGTGAGCGAAGGCTTCTTGAACCTCCCTTTGAGGCAGGAAGCTCATAAAATTGCCGTTTGAACAGTATCTGGGAAGGCGGATTTAGATTGCCGATTCGAAAGATGCGGCTGAACTATTAAGGAGTCCTGAAAACGTATCTCGGCATGGAAATTATCTGGTAGTGCCCGAAAAGTTGCGCACTACCATCAGTAATGAAAGTAGTATTTAGAACATAAGACAGTGTCGTACGCACTGCTGAGTGTCGTTCCGTCGAGGTGCTGATGCCGAGACGCTATTTAAACTTCTGCGTGGAATACAGGTTGTTGCATTTATCGGTAATTCCTTGAATGTTTCATCAGATATACAGTTAACAGTATGAATGCTTTGAGTCCTGCCAGCATTTCTCTAAAACGCTTGGCTCCCAAGTGCGCCCATGGCAGGTGTGGTAGGTGCCGTGCCATTAGTTTTTGCAGTGTATGGCATAGAAGCTTTTTCTCACGGCCGTCAGGCAGCTGCTTGATGCAGAAGTACACTACGACCAGCTCATGCATGATATGGTAAGAGGCCTGCTTGCGGAAATTAGGGAAAAACGACGAAAAATATTCATATTCTTTTTCTCCGGACTCCATCCATGAATTGAGATTCACTGAAGGACTAGAAGCGGAATGGGAAGTTGAATTAGCGTGTTCTCGATACTGATAGCCGTTATCGCTATATACCACTATTCTCGATGCTCGAGTGCATAATTTCCCCATCATTAATGCGTCGGCACGTACTCTGAATGATTCGAACTGCAAACCGTCATATAGGGATTTGTCGACTAGCGAAGACCACATATAAGAAGGGATTTCGTTATAGAGCCATGCGCGGATAATGTCATGTTGACCAGAATAGACATATTCCCCATCTTGTTTGATGGATTGTTTACTGCGCGGATTGGCTATTGCGATAGAAGCGGCATGATTTTTTTTCGTATTATACAAATGCTCAATATATGAAGTTTCTATCGTATCGTCACTGTCTACCCAAGCAATAAGTCCGCTATGAGCGTGTGAAATCCCGGTATTACGTGCGGCTGCTTCACCGGAATTCGACTGATGTATGACGGAGATTCGATTATCTTTAGCCGACCATTGGTCGCAGACTTTTTCGCTTCCGTCCGTTGATCCATCATCAACGAGAATGATTTCTAATTCGCGATATGTTTGGCTGACAATGCTGTTTAGGCATTCGTCAAGATACTGTATGGCGTTGTACACAGGGATGATTACTGCAATATCAGGATGAAAAGTAGGGGGCATGGCTCGCTATTTCCTTTGAAAGATTTAATGCAATTGCTTATAGATATAATACGCTCCTGCCTCGTCGGTAAAAGGGTGGGCAAGCCGGTACTTCGTTTTCAACGTGTCGACGATTACCATCGTCAAATCGCCGTGCTATTATGCCGCAAGCATCTTGGTGCGAGGCTGCCGCTGAGGCGTTTGCCGACGAACTGCTAGAATTGCAGGACCAATATGGGCGTTGCACTTCTAAATAGACACCGGGGTTCTACGAGAGTTGGTCGGTCTGGGGTGGCTCGCACACATAGGCTGTCGCCATATATGCGCGACGGCGGCCTTGCTGACATTGCTGTATGGCGCTCCTGCGATGAGGTGCGCATGGCAGACGATGCTCGGCATAATTACGTATTGCATGGTATGGCTGTTTGCCGGCATCGCGCTTCACGAAGAGACCGTAAGCTGGACGGTCGGCATGCTGCGGAACCTTCTAGCGAAGAGATGGTCGATTCGGAAATTTCTGTAACCCGTGCAAAATACGTTCAGCCCAGATAGCTTTCCTGCACGCTGTCAAGCATGCGTTGCGATGTGAACTTATCGAGATACGTGCTGCGAATGATGTCGTAGGAGAATTTTCCATCGTGGGAACGCTCGGAAATAACACGCTCCACTTGCCGAACGCCGTCTTCCACGTCGCCGACGTTGAAAAGATAACCGTTCACGCCAGGCCGCACCACCTCGTTGCTACCGGTCACATTCGTAGCCACAATGGGCACGCCGGCACGCAATGCCTCGACTAGCGAATACGGCAGACCCTCGTATAACGAGGTCAGCAGATACACGTCGAACGCAGTGACGATACGTTCCGCATCATCACGGTAACCCAGCAGATGCACGTTGCTGCCGAGACCATGATCCGCGACAAAGCGCGACACATCATCTTGCAGGTCGCCATCTCCCACGCAGACGAAATGCGCGAGGGGATTATGCTCGACCACTGTTTTGGCAATCCGGACGAACGTCATCGGATCTTTCTGCTTGGCAAGACGCACGGTGGAACCGATGACAACGGCCCCATGCGGCAGATCGGACAAGCCCAGCATTTCCAATGCCTCGTCGCGTGAAGGCAACGTGATGTCGGGAATGCCGTTATACACGACCTTGAACTTATCGGGCTTGTCAATCCGATTTTGCAAAGCGATGTCGCGCTCGCCCTTCGACACGTTGAACGTGCATGTAGTCAGAAAATGGCTGCACATACGTTCGAGAAAAGCGAAGAAGCGCTTCTTTGACTCGGAGAACTCCCATGCTTGGAATGCGTACGCATGGGGTGTATAAAACACCTTTGGCACATGTCTTCCAAAGGCCGCCGAACGTCCGATGATGCCGGCTTTCGAACTGTGGCAGTGGAGAATGTCGGGTTTGATTTTCTTGATGAGCCCACGTATGCGCAGCCAGGCTTTGACATCATTGCTCATGGAGAGATCTCGGACCAGTTCGGGAACGGGAATGAGCGTCGCGTGCTGGTCCATTTCGGGGATTGCGTTGCGATAGTAGTCATCCATTCGGCTGGTTCCGTAGGCGACGGTCACATCGAATTTGCTGTGGTCGATGCCGTTGGCAATATCCACGACGTTACGTCCGCAGCCGCCCATGGCTTCTTGGACGATAAGCAGCCGTTTCCTCTCCTCCATGGCCGTGCTCCCACCCCCCTATTATTTCAGGCATTTTGATGCGTGAACGTGGTTGACACTTGCTGTCCGGTATCATACCCTCCCCTATGTATGTTTTTTGGATTGGAGGGATTCCCTCTTTATGACTTGCCATTCGTATAGGATGAGGGAGCACGGATGGAAATAGAACGAAGGGAATACTGGGAACATGGCGGAAAACGAGTTCAGGGAATGGCCGGAAGTGCGTACCCCGAATGGGACTCATGGTGCTAGTGGCTCAAGAACCTACGATTTCCCTCTGACCGATGAAGACAGACTTGCTGGGGAGGGAGTTTCCAGAGGTCTTTCGATTGGCAGCATCGAGGGGACTGTGGAGGAAGCGGCGCGGCGAGGATTCGTATATCGTCACCGTCGTGAGCTGGTGGGGATTGTTGCGGTTGTTGCGGTTGTTGCGGTTGTTACGAGTGTAGCTTGGGGATTCCGCCAGCACGTCGACAGTCAAGAGGTGCTGAGTTCCTGTCAGCAATCCGTGAGCATCTATCAGGCCAATACGGAACGCTTGAAGAAAACCGTCGATGGTGCTGCTGATGATCTGCAGATTGCGGAGAGCCAGGTGCAGGATCCGAAAACCGTGACGGCACTGCATGCTGCAGTGGATGCGGGCAACGACAAGACGAAAATCGATGCAAGCTGCGATGCGTCGGCTTCGGTCGAGGACAACCAGTCCAGTGATGAGAAGATTACCGAGGCCACTCGTCGATTGGGAGACAAGGTCGAAGCGATTCTCAGTGCTAAGGCCGCGGTGGAACGTTCCAAGAATGCTCGTGACGTTTCCGTGGCCAAGGCTGATCTGGTCAACAAAGTCAATGAGGGCCAAAGCGTGCTTGGCACGGTGAAGTCGAATGATTTGAATGCCAGGCAGAATCTATCCGCTGCATTGAACGATTCACAGCAGATGGCTATTATGTCCTCTTCCGCCGATCCGAACGAATACCTTAAGCAAACCAGTAAATTGCAGAACGCCATCGACAAGCTCAACGCGACGGCAATCGCTCAATAATACAAGAGGAATAACGAGGGGGAAGCATGGCCAACCATGCGGATAATGCTTAGGTGAAGAGCCAAGCAAAGGGGAGTACGGGGAAAAAGGTCGCCATTGCGGTGGTGGCCATTCTTGGTGTCATCGTCGTTTATTGCGCGTTGTTGGTTGGGAGCGTGCTGCAAGCGAAGAAACACCTCACCCAAGCGGTGTCCATCGTCCAATCGGCCAATATCGGTTCCGATATGACTTCCGACTTGTCCGCTTTGACGGGCAAAACAGCGCAGCTCCAGCAGGAAACCAAGGCTGCTCGATCACAGACTGATGGCATTGTGTGGCGGATTGGTACGGTGATTCCCTATTTCGGAGATGACTTGTCAGCCGCGCGCACGGCCGTGACGGCTTTGGACACCGTTTCCAATGACGTGATTCCTGCAGTATCCGATTCGCTGACCAACCTGCAGAAAAAACAGCGCCGCGGGCAATACACTGGATATCAAGTCGTTGTCATCGGCTGCGAATGCGATCGTGAAGGCGAACGCGGCAGTGCAGACGCAGTCCAAAGCCTTGGAGAACGCGCCTACGCCGCATATTGGCAAAGTTCGCGACGCTTTATCAACAGGCAAAACCTTGTTCGCCAAACTGGCCGATCAGAGCGACCAAATCAGCAAGGTCGTATCCATGTTCTCCCAACTGACGAACGGAGGAGAAGGAAAGTACCTGATTCTGGTACAGAGCAACGCTGAGGCGCAAGCCGCCGGTGGTGTTCCCGGCTCCGTCGGATCGTTGGAAGTCAAGGACGGCAAGAGCGGATGGAACGGCGAACTGTCCGATGATCCCAAGCAGCCGGAAACCGGATTGTTCGTCAACGAAATGGGCTGGTCGAAGATGGATTGGTACGCCAAACGCAATGCCGTGGTGACCAAGACGAAGTGTATTTAGTCAAGTTGGCGTTTCGTGATTAGTCACGAAAAATTTTCGGTTTTAGTCAAGGAGCGCTCCGGCCTGTTCTTTTGTTTTCTCTTTGGATCCGGACGCCAGCTCCGTGGGCGTCCTGCCGAACATGAGCGCCTCGCTGACGCGGCGGCTCTGCCCGGTGAACTCGAGCAGACGTCCGTGGCGCATGATCCTGTCGATGATCGCGGCCGCGAGTTTGTCGTCCGCGAATATCGTGCCCCATTTGCCGGACTCGATGTTCGTGGTGAACACGATGCTCCGCCTCTCGTAGCTGCCCGCGATTATCTGGTAGAGCAGGCGGGCCCCGTCGATGTCGAACGGCACGTAGCCGAACTTGTCCAGAATGATCAGGTCGGCCCTGCCGACGTCCCTGAGCATCGCGTCGAGGTTCCCGTCGCGTTTGGCCTTGCCGAGCTGGAGCACGAGCTCCGCGGTCTGGTGGAACCGCACGTTCAGGCCCCGTTCCACGGCCCTCATGCCCAGCCCGATCGCGAGGATCGTGACGCCTGCCTTGTCTGCCCCGCCGGTCGATTCGAGG
>ENA-OXES01000349-OXES01000349.1-human-gut-metagenome-genome-assembly--contig:-NODE-349-length-18353-cov-5.75336_pt1 | contig 18353 bp, 16 predicted proteins | sample MGYA00249829_ERZ652252 | MGnify/ENA primary metagenome ERZ652252 (study PRJEB26925, sample SAMN05826675) | human gut metagenome | biome: ENVO:2100002; feature: ENVO:00000062; material: ENVO:00002003... | reverse complement strand
GGCAGGGTCAGATGTGTATAAGAGACAGTGATGATCGTCGTTCCGACCGTCGCCGCAGCAGCCGCCGCGACGACCGCAACCCGCGTTACGCAGCCGACGAGAACTACGATGAGTACCGTGCCGATCGCGAAGAGCGTTCCGAGCGTCCTCGCCGCCGCGTCCGCCGTGACTTTGATCCTTTTGAGGACTGATGTCCTCAAGGATCCCTCGCAGCATAGCTGACTGACTGAAGTGCCCTGTACCGAAAGGTACGGGGCACTTTTTGTTTCCTGCAGAATGCATGAAAATGAGACACGGGGTATGAGTTTTGCCATAACGTACCTAGATGTATGCAAGAATGGTTTGAAGAGCCATTAACGAAGGAGCTGTCATGGTCGTTGGCATTATCATTGTTGTCATCGTTGTACTTATTGTGCTTTGGGCCGTCAGCGCCTACAACGGGCTGGTCACGTTACGCAATCGTGTGAAGAACGGCTGGGCGCAGATCGATGTGCAGCTCAAGCAGCGTACCGATCTTATTCCGAACCTGGTGGAAACGGTCAAAGGTTATGCGGCCCATGAATCCCAAGTGTTCACGCAGGTCACGCAGGCCCGTGCCGGCGTGGTGCAGGCCGCGCAAAGCGGTGACGTGGCGCAGCGCATCGCCGCGGAAAACCAGCTGAGCCGCGCGCTTATGAATCTGCAGGTTGTGTCTGAAAACTATCCGCAACTGCAGGCCAATACGAATTTCATGGATCTGCAGAGTCAGCTGAAATCATTGGAAGAGAAGATCGCTTACGCACGCCAGTTCTACAACGATGTCGTGCAGAAGTACAATACCCAGACCGAGGTTGTGCCGACCAATATTATCGCCGGCTTGTTCCATTTCGAACAGGCTCCCTACTTCCAGGTGGATGAAGCGGATCGTCAGGTTCCGCAAGTTAAATTCTGATATGCATGTAAAAGCCCCGTCTGATAACGATGGGGCTTTACTGTTCAATTCGGCTTGTACGGCCATCTGAGGGAAGAAGAAGCGAGAAAGAGGGATTATGGCGGTCAAACAGCATGCGTCACAAGCGGTGCGCAGCTTCGGTATTGCAATCGTTGTTACCGTTGGTATTGTAGCGGCATTGCTGCTGTTCATGGTATTGGATGACGGTGGGGCCGATCTGAGCTACAAAACGCTCGACTACGATGTGCAGGTGCAAAGCAATGGCGATTTGAAGGTCACTCAGCATATCGACATGAAACTCGCCGACCGCAGCGATGACGACGGCGATCATCCATGGAAGCAGTTGTACCAACAGTACACGCTGAAGGGAAGTGATCTGACCAATATCACCGATATCAGCGTGCGCAATGTAACAACGGGGGAAACCTACCAGCAGGGCGATATCGCAATCCCAAGCAGCTACAGCACCGACGAATGGAATCGAGAACATGCGAAGCAGTGGTATATCGCCGATGTTTCGCAAGGTGACAGCAATCCGCAGCCGTTTGATCCCGCAAAAGACGGTCTTGTTTCCGGCAATACCGACGATCGTTCCAAGAAGATCGAAATTGGGTGGAACATTCCTTCCATCACATCGGCAAGCAGCTTGAAATTCGACGTGACCATGACTATGCAGGGCGTGACCACCGCCTATCAAGACATGGCCACGTTCCAGTGGGAGCCGCTCGGCGTGAGCAATCAGATTCCCATCGGCAAAGTCACCGGCACCGTCACCTTCCCCGAAGGCATTGACGCCGATAATTCGTGGGCTTGGCTGCATACGGAATGCACGTCGGAAACGGAGCGAGACAAGAACGGCTCGCTGAAATTCACCGTATATGACGTGCGTGCCGGCGACTATGTCGACGTGGTCGCCATGTTCGACGTTGGCGCGACCGGCGGCGTGGAACGCACCAGAGATACCACCATCAAAAACGGCATTATGAAAAGCGAAGCCAAGCAGGAACAGCAGTGGCGCGACCAACAGCGCAAACAAGCGCGCATCCGCCTGATCACGTGGATCGCCATTGCAGTGGTCGGGCTGGTCTTGTGTGTGATCGCCATCATCTTCGCGTTGCGCAGCTTCAACCGTTCGCAATATCATGGCGGCGTTGAGTATTGGCGTGACGAGCCGGAAATGAGTCCTGCTAGCGCTGCGGAGCTGCTGCATATGGTCGACAACAAGCATTCGAGCACGCTGACGAGCCGTAAAATGTCGGCTTCCGTGCTTTCGCTTGCCTCGCGTGGCGCGATCTCTATCTATCCGGGGGTGGCCGCCATGTATCGGGGCATTGATATGAGCCAGGCGAATAATGCTGACATCGCACGGATGATCGCCAACGATCCCGCTCGAATCCGCGATGTGGGCAAAACCAGTACGGTGGTGATACTTCCCGTGGTATTTAACAACGTGCAATCGTTGCAGTTGCGTCCGAGCGAGCAGGCCGCGCTCGACTTGCTGGTGACGGCGTCCGAACGCATCGGCTCTCCGGTGTTCGATCTGGATCAGATGAACAAGAATTTCTCCGATTGGAAGAACGGCTACAAGCTTCAGGAGAAGTTCACGAATACGTGCGACAACGAATTCGCCATGCTGGGCGCCACGTCGATATGCGGTGGGGGAGCGTTTGCCGCGGGCATTTGCGCTGTGATGCTGGCATTCCTGTCCATGCTGTATTTCGGAGCCATCGGCAATCTTGCGTTGCTCGCGGTGATTTCCGCGCCGATGATGTTCGCTTCCGTGTTCGCGTTGAGCTACCTCAAACTGAAGGGGCTTACCGACAATGGGCAGTATCTTGCTGGCCAGGTGCTCGGGTTGAAGCATTATATGGAGGATTTCAGCGAATTCAAGGATCGCGGTGTGACGGATATGACGTTGTGGGGCCGGTATATGGTGTATGCCACCGCGTTCGGCATTTCCGAAAAGGCGATGAAGCAGCTGTTGAAGGCGTATCCGCAATTGGCTGATCCGCATTGGCTTGATAATAATGCTTCCGACTCGCTGCTGTACTGGAGTTATCGTTCATGGTATTTCGACCATCGTTACACCGGTCCTGCTTCGTTTGATACGAATTCGATGGATTTCTCGCAATTCAGCGCCAATTTTGGTGATATTGGCGCGCAGTTGGAATCAGGTTTCGCTGATATTCAATCGACGATTTCAGCGGCGTCGCCGTCCGGAAGTTTCAGTGGTTCCGGCGGCAGTTTCTCCGGTGGTGGTTTCGGCGGTTCGTCCGGCGGTTCCGGTGGCGGCAGCTTCGGTGGTCGCTGACATGCGCATTACGCGCATGTTTGGTGGGTTTGCTGTCTGCTGAGACGGGTTGGCTGGTAAGGTTGCATTCGGAAAGACACTCTGTACGTTGTTGAAGGAGATCGGGATGGCTTTGTTCCGTAATCTTGGACCGTTCCACACCACGGCTATAGGTCATGGCGAAATGCCGTTGACCATTGAAAACAATCGTGGTCACGATGTCGGTATCGAAACGTTGCATGCCTCGTTGGATGCCGGATGCCGTCACATCGACACCGCTTGGGCGTACTACACGCCGGGCGAAGAGGAACAGACCGGCGAAAAGCTGGTGCGTGAGGCGCTTGACTCGTGGAAGGGTCCGCGTGAGGAAGTCACCGTGGCCACCAAGGTGGGCTTGCGTCGCGCTTGGGAGGGTGACAAGCCGGTTTGGCCGCGTGACGGCAAGCCGGAGCATCTGATCGAATACGGCAAGCAGTCCGCGATGGCGCTTGGCGTTGACAGCATCGATCTGCTTTACCTGCACCGTCATGATCCGGAAGTGCCGTACAACGAGTCCTGCGAAGGCATCAAGGCGTTGCTCGATCAGGGCGTGGCCCAGTGGGCGGGTGTTTCCAACGTGAGCATCGAACAGTTGAAGATCGCACAGGAGATTCTCGGCGACAAGCTTGTGGCCGTGCAGAACCAGTATTCTCCGATTCATCTGGACACCCAAGACACGCTTGACTATTGCGCCGAGCAGGGTCTGGCATTCGTGTGCTGGAGTCCGTTGGGCGGTTACCGTCACCCGTATGACGAGCACCTGTTCGATCCGTTCCGCGAGGTGGCCGAAACCCGTGGCGTGAGCTATCAGCGTGTGGTGCTCGCATGGGAGCTGGCCAAGGGCGACCACATGTTCGTGATTCCTGGCGCCCACCGGCCGGAAACCATTCTCGATTCCCTCAAGGCCGACGAGCTCGAACTCACCGAAGAGGAGCTCGCCAAGCTCGGCTGAGTGTCATATTCGCAACGATTTGCATCAAGGCGTCCGTCTCCACGATGGACGCCTTTGGTTTTCCCGCATGTGTTTTTCCGTGTATGTATTTCCCAGATACGGCAGAAGTGTCCCGTGAATAGTTGAGAATATAAAGCGGAAAAATCGAGTAAGAGGAACAAGCGTGCAAAGAAGAAATAAGCCTGAAGTATTGGCTCCCGCGGGCAATCTGCGAGGACTGAAAACCGCCGTCGATTACGGTGCGGACGCCGTCTACTGCGGAGGCAAGGCGTTCGGCATGCGTTCGGCGCCGAAAAACCTGAGCTTGGAGGATTTCGAAGAAGGCTCCCGTTATGCGCATGAGCGTGGCGCCCGCGTGTATGTGACCTGCAATGTGTTGCCGCGCAACAACGAAGTCGAAGCGATGCGCGAATACATCGGCCAGCTCAAAGACACCGGCGTGGACGCACTGATCGTTTCCGACATTGGCGTGATGCTCATGGCCCGCGAAGTGGCGCCGAATCTGGAACTGCATGTGAGCACGCAGGCGGGAGTTACCAACTATCAGGCAGCGAACGCCTTCTACCAGTTGGGTGCACGCCGTGTGGTGCTCGCCCGCGAAATGGATCTGCAGGCCGTGCGAGACATTCGCGCACGCATCCCCGACGATCTTGACATCGAATGCTTCGTGCATGGCGCGATGTGCATGGCGTTCTCCGGTCGTTGTCTGTTTTCCAATTATCTGACCGGACGTGACGGCAATCATGGCGAATGCGCTCAACCGTGCCGCTGGAAGTATTCCATAGTCGAAGAAAAGCGCCCCGGCCAGTATTTTCCGATAGAACAAACTAAGGAAGGCGCATATCTGTTCAATTCGCAGGATATGAACATGCTTGCGCATGTCGACGATCTGCTTGATTCGGGCGCTACCAGTCTGAAAATCGAAGGTCGTTCCAAGAGCGCCTACTATATTGCAGCGATGACGAACGCTTACAAGACCGCTGTTGACGCATACATGGTGCAACGCGGTTTTGAAGACGAGGATGGCACTGTGCTGAAGCCGTTCCACGATCGTGTGATTCGTCCGTCCGATCCGGATTACGGCAAGCCGGAAACCACCGATGCGATTATGGAACATGCGGATGGCGCGTTCGCAGGAAAGCCGGATATTGCAGCCGTTCCCGTCGCTTCTGCCGTCGAACCGGATGATCTGAGCTACCATGCCCGCAGCACAAGGCGTAAGTCGAACACGGCTGCCGAAATCCTGCCGGAAGGCTGGTATCACGCCGGAGTGCGCCCCGCGGAGCATGTGTCTCTGCCTGACTGGCTGCTGGATGAGCCAGACAAAGTGGCGCACCGCGACTATTCCACCGGCTTCTACTATCCGGAGCACAAAGTGCAGCAAAGCACCGATCGTTCCGCGTATTTCCGCGCATGGCTGGTGGTCGGCGAAGTGCTTTCGTGGAGTCCTGAAGACGGTGGTCGCGTGACCATTATGAGCCGCAACAAGATCGAAGCCGGTCAAGAGGTTGAATTCGTGCTTCCGGGCGCGGCTCCGCTCGCCTATACCGTTCCGGCTGGCGGATTCCGCGACGCCGATGGGCATTGGGTCGAAGCCATCAACAATCCGGCGCATGTGTTCTCCATGCCATGCCCGCAGGAAGTGCCGGTGAACGCGGCCATCCGATCGCGCACCAAGAAACCGACGCTCAAGGCGGAATAATTGCGAAAAACATCGTATAGGCGCAGAAAATCAGCAGAAATTAGTTGAAATAATCGTAGAACAATCAAGGAAAACAGAAAAAATGACTGACAAGCAGTATGACGACGCTATTCTTGACAGCAATGCGATCGACCCGACCGATGTGGACGGCAATCCGATTCCGGTGACCATTCCGATCATGCTTGCGCCGGGCGTCAAAGTCGTATACACCACGCGACTTGGCGGCACTAGCGAAGGAGACTATGCGCACTGCAATCTCGGGGGTAAAACCGGCGATGATCCGAACCATGTGCTCGCCAATCGTGTGGCGCTCTCCAACGCCATCGATGCGAAACTGAGCTTGGTCAGCCAGGTGCATTCCGGCGTTGCCGTCGATGTGGACGAATCGTTCGTAATGAACCGTCCGTTCGGTTTCGACGCGTCCGGCAGCAAAGGCGAAACCGCTCAGCAGGTGGCCGAAACCGCGGATAATCCGGCAGTGGTCGAAGCCGACGGCCAGGTGACCGCGCAGAAGAACGTGGCGCTCGGCATGTTCGCAGCCGACTGCCTGCCGGTGCTCATGGCCGATGCGGAAGCCGGTGTGATCGGTGCCGCGCATTGCGGTCGCCGTGGCCTGCAGAACGGTGTGATCGGTGCCACCGTCGAAAAGATGGTGGCCAAGGGAGCCAAGCCGGAACGTATTGTCGCCACGCTCGGCCCGTGCATCTGCGGCGACTGCTACGAGGTTGGCGGAGACATCGCCGACGAATTCGACGCGCAGTTCCCTGGAACCTTCACACTGAGCCGCTTCGGCCAGCCGGGCATCGATATTGCGGCCGCCGCGCTGCAGGAGCTTGCCAAAGCCGGTGTTCCGGCTGATAACGTCGTTTCCTCCCGCGCCCGCGTCAACGCAGCCACCCAGTATCTTTCCGAAGACGAGGAATTGGCGGAAATCTGCCAGTCCGATGGCGAAGGAGAACCGCAGCTCGCGGAACGTTTCAAGAAAATCCGCCGTAGCCTGTGCACGCTGGAAAATCCGCTCTGGTTCTCGCATCGCCGTGCCACCATCGCAGGCAAAGCGCACGAAGGCCGTATGCTTGCGCTGATCGTACGCGAATAGTGGGAGAGCGGCGCGCTGTTGCGGATTGCGTGCAGAACGTAAGACAAAGCGCGTTGCAAACCGATTCGGGGGTTTACGGTGGGACGTATGAGTGAGAGAGAGCAGATGCAGGAACAGAAGATGCCGGTTGTGGCCGTGGTGTTGGCGGCCGGTTTCGGCACACGATTCGATGAGAACAATCCCAAGCAGTTGGTTTCGGTGGGGGATAAGCCAATCGTCTGCTGGAGCATCGAGGCGTTCGAGCGCAACGATCGCGTGAGCGACATCATCGTCGTGGTCAACGAGCGTGTCAGCAATATGGTGAACATGCTGATCGACGAAGCCGGTTATACCAAGGTGCGTGCCGTGATTCCGGGTGGCTCCGAGCGTGTGGACAGCACCCACGCCGCGCTCGACCTGCTCAAGCAGGCGGGCATTCCCGATGGCGCGAAAATCCTCATCCACGATTCCGTGCGACCGTTCGTTGAACAGCAATCCATCGACGGCTGCATCGACAGTCTCGACCAGTTCAACGCGGCGACCGTGGCATACGCGTCCACCGACACGATTCTGCTGACCGAAGATCTTGGAGAGCGCAAGGTGGTGCGCTCCGTGCCCGATCGTACGAACGCATTCCGCGCGCAAACCCCGCAGGCCTTCCGCTTCGGCACTATCACCAAAGCCTACGAGCTCGCCACCGCCGACCCTGACTTCCATCCGACCGACGACACCCGCGTGGTGGTGGACTATCTGCCGAACGAGCCGGTCGCCATTGTCGCCGGATCCGAAACGAATCTCAAAATCACCACACAGGCCGACATGCCGATCGCCGAGAACATCGCGCGCAGCCTCGACCCGGAACACGCCAAACAAGAAGCGAAAGCGCGCATGCACGCGGTGTTCGCCGAAGCGTTCTCGCAAATGCATAAGCATTGATCGTAAACGAACCCACCTTTCAACCACGTACACTGGAACACATGCAGCAGATCAACATCGTCATCTCAGGTTTCACCCCGTACGACGGCATCGACGTGAATCCGGCCGTACTTGTTCCCGTGGCGCTCGCCGAATATTGGAATGATCCATCTCAATCCGTGGTGCTGTCCGACGATCTTCTGCAGGATGTTTCCATTAGCGTGACGACGGTGACGCTTCCGGTCAGTTTCGCCAATGCCTGGCCCATGTTGCTGAACGCCATCGAACAGGCGAATCCCGATATTGTCATCGCCACCGGTTTGAAGCGGTCCGCCCGCGGCGTGCTGCTGGAGCGATGCGCCACGAATCTGATGGATGCGGCCAAGCCTGACGCCGACAATGTGATTCCGCCGCGCCGTCCGATCAATCCAGAAGGTCCGGCAGCATATTGGACACGCTTGCCGTTGCGTTCGATTCTGCGCGATTTCGCCAAACATGAGATTCCCGCCGCGTTGAGTTCGGATGCGGGCACGTTCGTCTGCAATTCGCTGTTCTACCATCTGCTCGACTGGTCTGCCGCGCAGGAAAAGCGCATTCTGTCGGGTTTCGTAAGCCTGCCGATCGTCAACGAGCAGCCACATCCGCAACATGGACTGTCGATCGCGCAGCAAATCGCCGCAGGTAACGATGTGATTCGCGAATCGGTGCGTTATTATCTGCAGCCATCCTCAAGTGAGATTCTGCTCGGCTGAACGGCGTCGGCGTTTCCTCGAACGATTTCTGTGCTCTCTGTGAGAATTATGCGACTGCCGTGTGCCGAACGTTTTTCCTGCGCTAAAGTTCAAGACGGATAGGCGCGGGCAAGATGCGCGATGGAAGGGAATTCGTGAAAGGAATACCATGGTTGAGCAGTTCCCAATCGTGTTGAGGGGGTACGACAAGGAAAGGGTCGATGAAGCGTTCGCTTCGGCTCAGGAGACGGTGGACCGTCTGCGTGAGCAGGTCAAGGCCGACGATCAGACCATCCTTGAACTGCAGGCACAGCTGCAGGAAGAGAAAAACAAGAAGGCCAACCCGAATTCGTTCGCATCTCTGGGCGCCAACGCGCAGCAGATGCTCGCCAGTGCGGAACAGACCAGCGCCGAGCTGCTTGACCGTGCCAAGAAAGACGCTTCCGCGGCACGCGCCACGGTGCAGCTTCAGGCCGAAACCCTGCTGAACAACGCCAAGCTCGACGCCAAGCGTATTCTCGACGAGGCTAACGCCAAGGCTGAAGCGGTGCTGTCGAAGGCCAATAATGATGCCGGCACGCTGAAGTCCAACGCCCAGCGCGAAGCTGACCAGCTGCGTGGCGAAGCGCAGAAGGCCGTGGTGGCGCAGCGCCAGACCGTTGATCTGGAATTGACCAACTCCCGTGAGGAGCACGACAAGCGTCTCGCATCGGAGCGCGCCACGCAGGAGCGTGAGCTCTCCGATATGCGTGCCGCAGCCACCGAACAGATCGCGGCGCAGCGCAAGAACGCCAATGACGAGATTAACCGCATGAAAAGCGAGACCAACGACCAGATCGAATCCGCGTTGGCCGAAGCCAACAAGAAGCTGGCCGACGTGCGTGAGCAGGTGTCCAAGATGATGACGGACGCGCAGCGCCGTGCCTCGGAAATCACGGATACCGCCAAAGCCAAGGCACAGGAGATCACCGACGAGGCCGAAGTGCATCGCACCAAGACCATCAGCCAGGTCAATGCCGAGGTGGAGCAGATCCGCGCCGACATTTCCGCCCAACAGGATGAGGCTACGAAGAAGGTCAACGAGCTGCTCGCCGACCTGAACGAACGCCGTGAAACCGCCAAGAAGCAGTCCGAAGAGCTGATTTCCGAAGCGCAGCATACGCGCGATGAGGCCGAGGCATACGCTTCCGACAAGCGTGAGGCAGCCGACAAGCAGGCTGCCAGCATTCTCAAGCAGGCCACCGAAGAGGCCGACGAGCAGGTCAACGAGCGTCGTGAGGCAGCCAAGAACGAGCTTGAAGGTGTGCAGCAGCGCATCGCCGACCTGCAGACCCGTGAGGCGCAGATTACGCAGCGTGTCAGTGAACTGCGTGCCATGTTTGCCAACGCGTTCTCCGGTTTCGGCGCGAACGGCCTGTCCGTGGTCAATTCCATCGACGGCGAACAGCATGAGTCTGCAGCTGAAACTCCGGCGGAATCGCACGACGAGAGTGGCGAAACTGTTGCTGGTGAACCGGAAGTGACCTTCGATGAGGATGTTGTCTCCGACGAACAGCAGAATAATGACGACTTTGAAGAACCGTCCGAAGATGAGCAGTCTGACCAGGGCGAGGAAGCACAGGAGGAACAGAACAATGACTGATATCACGCCGTTGAGCGCTGATGCATTGGCAACGCTGGTTGAGGATTTTGAAGCCAGCGACCACAACCGTATGGCCATGAACGCGGTCACCGCGGCGGGCGTTAACAAGGTGGCGCGCAACTATGACCGTGCCCGCTTGATGCAGCGCAGGTTTTCCACCATTGTCGACAATGGCACCGCCACCCATCAGGATCGTTCCGGCCGTTGCTGGCTGTTCAGCTCGCTGAACGTGGCCCGTTTCGTGGCCAAGAAGAACATGGGGCTGAAGGAATTCGAGTTCTCTCAGAACTATGCCATGTACTACGACAAGCTCGAGCGCGTCAACTACTTCCTGCAGGACGTGGCCGAACTGGTGAAGGCCGGCGAGCCGTCCGACTCCCGCCTGATCCAGCATCTGCTCGCCGACGTGATGGGCGACGGCGGTCAGTGGACTATGGCCATGAACGTGTACAAGAAGTACGGTGCCGTTCCGAAGGATCTGTTCCCGGAAACTGAATCCTCCAAGAACACCGGCGAAATGAACGTGCAATTGCGTCGCCTGCTGCATACGGCCGTCGCGCACATGTATGCTGATCCGGCTTCGATCGAATCGGTGATTGCCGAAGCGACCGCCGCCGGCCACCGTATTCTGACGATTCACTTGGGCGAGCCGCCGAAGAGCTTCGATTGGGAGTGGACCGACAAGGACGGCGAGTTCCACCGCGATGGTGAGATCACGCCTGTGGAATTCTGGCAGAAGTACGTCGGTTCCGCCGATTTGGAAAGCTACGTGTGCCTGGTCGACGATCCTCGTCAGGAGCATGCGAAGGGCAAGAAGATCGGTATCGAGCACTTGGGTAATGTGGCCGGGGGAGACCCGACCGAATATCTGAACGTGCCGAACCAGTTCATGAAGGATTGCGTGCGTCAGATTCTCGAAGAGCAGGGCATTCCAGTATGGTTCGGTGCCGACTGCCACCCGATGATGGATCGTGAAAACGGCGCTTGGGCTACTGATCTGTTCGAATACGGCAAGGTGTATGGCGTCGACTTCGATCTGAACAAGGAAGATCGCGTGCGTTTCGCCGATTCCGCGATGAACCACGCTATGGCGTTCGTTGGCGTGGACGTTGCCGAAGACGGCACGACCACCCGTCGTTGGCGTGTGGAGAACTCTTGGGGCGACAAGATCGCAGACAAGGGCTACTTCACCATGAGCGATGATTGGTTCACCGAATACGTGTACGAGGTTGCCGTGCCGAAGGCGCTGCTCCCTGCTGAATATCAGGCCGCTCTTGACGAACCTGCCACCATGCTTCCTGCATGGGATCCGATGGGCGCTCTGGCCTAAGGGATGCACTAAGCGGCTTAAGGCTATCGCTTTTATTTTAGAAAACTGCACTTCCAACTTGATTTGTGAGTGCAGTTTTCTGCATTCTGAGTTGTGGTGTTTGATGGAGAAGTCATAGCCTCGTTCCTTGATAGAGAATTGAGGAATTATGAGACTGATAGGCCTGATTTGTTCAAGTCTGCTGACCTTGGGAATGACTTCTTCTCCGGTGACAGACTTTTTCTTGTCTGAGCAGCAAACTCCGAACACCAGTGGAATGAGAGTCGTTGTGGAATGCCCTGCATGGCTTCAATGGTTCTGTGGAAAGAAATAAGAATGTGTCCATCTTCCGTTAAGCGGAAGTGAAATGCAGATGCTCCAAGAATGTTTTTTGCTGTTGATATGAAAGCTGCCTTTCATTTCCAGTATCTTTTTTTGATAGTAAGATAGGCCGGATCCATTGTTCACCACACCCGTTTTATCTTGTGATGGGGAGTCAGTCATTTCGATATAACAGTTTTGATCGTCAATAGAGATAATCATATAGTATCTGTCATCAGCCTTGGAGTGTTTGACAATATTCCCAAAAAGCTCGGTCAATAAATTTCGGATAAAGGGTGTTTCTGCTTCTGTCAGTGTAGACGAATCGGAATTTGAGAAGAATATTTGTCCATCGAAACCTAGAGCGTGCAATAGTTCTTGATGCTCCTTTATGAATTCTTCCAATTCTTCTGTTGCGGAAGAATTGGAAGAATGATGTACAAATGTGAATGCTTTGCTTTCGCTTTTCTCGACATATTCCAACGCTCGAATAGCCTCTCGGGTTTGGAATAGGGCTGCGGTGGCCATTTTTTGTACCGTGTCAAGATCGGTTTGTTGCATGGAATCTTTGCTCTCTGTTGCGAGGATGATTGCACTAAGATTATTTGCAATATGATCGTGCAGGTATCTCGCGATGGTTAGATTGTATTGGGTGAAGGCCTCATCGTGTGAATGCACTTCTTTTGCTTTCCATATTTTGAAGATGGTGCCACAGCATACAAATAGTGCGATTAGAAGGGAAAAAGAGAGACATCCTCCCTTTCCCATGACTGAAAATGGGAACAAGAACCCGCTGATGCAGGTGCAAAGTATGGCGATGATTCCTAGTAGTAGACCCTTTTTTGCACTGAAGTAGCTGTTGACGAATGAGGCATATAGGAGCATAAGGAGTGATGACGAAGGTGTTGGAAAAGGGGCTAGCTGTTCAATTGATATGAGAACGCTTTCCAATCGTGAGCCAATTTTAGGCCTTATGAAGAAAAGAAAGATAAGAAATAATTCCAGTGAAAAAGATACAAAAATCGGTGGGGTTAATAAGTGTTTTCGTAGTAAAAGGCATTGCTCTACTACAATGAATGCTCCAAAGAGAAGAACAGTCGAAGAAATATACGGGTGCGAGTCGTTGTCGGCTGTATCGGCCTTTTCGTTGATGGGTTTCATTTCCATTTGAATCTGCTAGATTTCAGACGAGATGTTTTTCTTTGCAGTACTGTAGTGCGTCAAACCATGTCTTCTTATGAATTTTCTTTTTTATGTTCCTGTGGTGAGAGAATACGGTTTGCGCTGATACGTTAAGTTTTTCCGCGATCTGTCTTGTTGTGAAAGACTGTAGACTGAGCGCTACTACTCTTTGCTCGATTTGAGTGAGAGGCTTGTACTCCTCGTTTTCTTGACGGGGTGGAGTACTTCTTAACTGCTGGGTTTTTGTATTATGAAGAGTTGAAATGATGAATTCGTAGCTTAACGTTGAAGATAATCTGCTTTTGTCTATTAGTGCAAGCATCCCTGTGTTTTGTGCGTCTTCTTGGTAGGAATCCGTATCATACGCGGTTATGCCAATGATTTTTGTACTTGGAGAACGGTGAAGTATCTCTTTTGCAACTTCTGTGCCTGAGATGCCGTTCAATGCCATGTCGATAAAAAGAAGGTTGCTTTTCCTGGTTTCATTGCAGCATTCTTGAAGGGCTTCTGTGGAAATTGTTGAACCCCATATGTCCCAAGACTTGTTTGCGTTGATCGCAATACGTCGAAGTGTGGAGATGATGTATTCCAGCGCACATTTATCGTTATCTATAACGCCAACTCGAATCATGATCTCTTCCCTCAAAAACTACTTGTGAAAAGGGAAGATGCCTGAATTACATAGCAACGGCTTTTGGGCTTTGCCAAGAAAATCCTGATTAACATGCTTGCCCCCTAGCTGCTTTGAACGCAAGTATATCCATAGTGCCATTGCGAAAGCAAGTTCGTACAAGTCTCCAGCTTAAGCCGTTGTTATACAGAAAACTGTATATCAGATTGCGTGGTTTCTATGGCGTCAGGTAACTATGGAAGACACAAGGTAGCCGTGTTATACGGTTCTTGTTTTCAGACTGGGCGGTCGTGCCTTCCACATTGTAGTGGGATGCTTCCCGGCTGATACCGAGAGAAAGGTGGAGTGATGAAAAAGGTGCAAGTGAGGAAGCTTGTCGCATTATCGTTTGTTGCGTGTCTGCTGGTGCCTGGAGTGCAGGTCGCGCAAGCCGCTTGGGAGGGCGACTCTGGTGTTGCTTGGGTGCCTGTGGCTTATCAAAAAGCTTGGGCTTGGGCAAAGGTAAGTGGTGGTAATTCTGGGCGGGCGATTGCTCAAGTTGGAACAGCGTCCAGTGATACAGGCTGGTTTATGTCGGACAAGCAGCAGGCTGAAGCGACTGAGCGCATTGGATCTTCTCCCGTCATTCATGAGTTCTACGTAAAGTGAGATGTGGTTATGTTAAAAACAACTAAAAGGTTGGTCTGCTCTTTAATGACTTTGGTCACTGCACTTGGGGTGGTGCCTGTGCTGACCGCCCAAGCTTTGTCATATGAGAAAAACAGTGGAATGACCATCGTTACTGAAAGTCTTTGGGAGGCTTGGGCCTGGGCAAATGTCTGGGGAAATACTAGTGGGCGTGCCTATGCTCGGGTCGGGAATCATGAGATGGATACCGGATGGTTCCAAAAAGACTGTCAGACGGCGCGTGTTGTTGGAAGCCGCACGCAGGTATACGAGTCATGGGCACAAGTGAAATGAGAGTAAGTCATGAAGAGAAATTGGATTTCGATTCGTAGAAGGACTATCTCGCTGATAGCTATAAGTGCATTATTGTTGTTGCAAGGATGTGCTTCGTCGACGGGGAACGGAGGGCCTTCCGCTTCATTTGAGGAAGAAAAAGCCAATGCGGATCGGTATGAGCCCTTGGCCGATAACTGGAAGATGCTGCTAAAAAACAGCGATCTGAGTGATTTTGAGCGAGACGTTCTGGAAAGGGCTGTCAAAAATGGAAAAATCACGCAGGACGACTATGAACAAGCCCAATCGAAATACTTGGAATGCATGGTTTCCGAAGGATATGACAAGCTAAAATTCAATAAACGTCCTGACGGTATATACCAATTGGCCGAGGATTCTGAAGTTGATTCCGGATATGGTGACGCGGTGGTGAAATGTTCCGAAGGAACCACGATGCGTATTGAGGCTCTGTATCGTGACCAGCAGGATAATCCTGAACGATACAAAGACCATAGCATCATCGCTGTGCAGTGTTTGAGGGATAGTGGAATTGTCGATAGTTCCTATACTGCAGCGCAATTCACCAAGGCACTAAGGAAAACCAGTGACGGAAGCGATTTTCAGAATTACTCCGAAGTATTCGGCTTTCCAGTGAATTCTGACGATAGTCAGACTATGTATTGCCTTTCTTTGGGAGGTCTTAATTTAGGCGGGGAATTTTAGTGGTTCTGACTAAGAGGCCTCTTACGAAGCAGCGAATGGTACATCGAAGGGCTTTTGATGGTGCAGCGAGCGCAACACGTAACAACCATGTTGCGCTCGCCGTGCTTGCATGCGTTTGTTGTTTAATTATCGGACTTGTGATTGGATATTTTACGATTCCTTCGCCGGTGCCTCAGGAATTAAGACCAGCTCAGTTGTCGACGTCGATGAGAGTAGCCCAAGAATCTTTTGATGATGAAAGGACCGTTAAGGCAGAGCCGAATGTGACATATGGGCAAAAAATCACTTGGCGTGGTTCGGGGACGGTGACCGCAATCAATGTTGTTAGTGGTGGTGAAATTGCTTCGGGAAGTGCCCCCTTTCAAGTTGATGGCATACCGATTATCGCGCTGTACACTGCGGTGCCTCTGTATCGTGATCTTTCGATGGGGACACAGGGGCAAGATGTTTGTGCATTGAGGGATGAGTTATCTCGTATTGGGTATTCAGTGCAGCCTAGTTCTGGCGATTGGAGCACATTTGACTGGTCGTTGCGCGAGGCGGTGAGAGATTTGCAGATATCAAATGGGCTTACAAACGATGCAGCTGATGGGGAAATTAACCTTGTCCGCATTGTCTGGATTCCCCAGACTGCGATAACGTTTGCGGACAGCGCACTGGTGTGGGGGCAAGATGCTCCGCAGGATATCGGATCTTCTGCTACGGTTCTATCCTCATTGTCCGTGAGTCTGCCGACGGATCTTGTGCGGGGAGCGCGTGTAGTGAGTGTTGGCGGTACGGAAACTACGTTGACTGATGACGGCGTGGTTTCCGATCCGGTGTTTCTTTCCTCAGTGCAACAGTCGCAGATTTTTTTGCAGTGGCTTGTTGCGGATGAGAGTCAGCGCAAGGGTATAGACGTGACGATTCGGCTGTGCGATCCGGTGGAAGCGCTGAAGGTACCTGCTGGATCGGTGTTCTCTCTTCGGGATGATCATACTGGTTGCGTGCAGAGTGAAGGAAAATCGGAAGCGGTCATCCTGTACGGTTCGCTGAATGGGTACGCCATGGTGGTGCCGCAGCGTAACGATTTGCATTCGGTGGATGTGGGTTCCGCGATTAAGGGTCGTAACTGTCCTGCCTATAGCGGTGATGCTGAAGATATGTGATGAGCTGGATGTTCAGGCATTGTCAATGCTGGGGTTCGCATGACTATGCGGTTGCGGTTGTTTTAGCTGAAAGGTGTTGAGTGGATGAGCGTCTTCAGTGTTTTAGGTGAGATTTGGCGAGACATATTGTCGGGCGTGAGCAGGGCTGCGTCTTTCGCGGTGTGCGTTTTTTCTGTGGTTGCGTGCTGCGCAGGTGTGGACGCTATGCAAATTATTGTTCTCGAACGTCAGGTGAATGATTTCCGTGCAGCAAAAGGCGACGTGTCCCTTGTTAAACTCGACCATGGCGTCAATGGGCAGGCTTGCGCGGATCTGTCGCAATCGCAGCAGATTCAAGCGTCGGGTGCGCTCAGACAGGCTGAAGATACGGTGCTAAAAGTGTTGCCAAACAATGCGATTACCACATATGAGGTGACGGATGGAATGCTTAATGTCGTAGATGATACGCAATCGGATCATATAGGAGTATGGGTGCCGACGGCTCTTGCGAGCAAGCTTGGGGTTGCGCGAGGATCTGTGCTGGATACTCGTCATGGGGAATTGCGCATTGCGGGTGTCTACAATTGGAACGAGGATGGGCGTGATACGCGGCTTGGGTATGCGGTGCTCATACCTGTAGCGGCAACCGGTGTATTTGATGAATGCTGGGCAAGCAGCTGGCCTAGTGCTGAAATTTCTGCGCAGATGCGGCAGAGTGTGTACGCCGCGCGCAATCCGACACAAGCTCAGGTGGGCTCTCTGAACTACACCGTCGGAAGTTCATTAGACGCCTATGGGTTGTTTTCAACGAGATTAACTCGTTTCGGTATGCCTTTCGCCGGGGTTGTGGTGTTTGTGCTTTCTTTTATGTATTGTCGGCGGAGACGATTGGAATTTGCTGGCGATATGCACGTTGGTGTTTCTAAGTCGACCCTTGTGGTGCAGATGATTGGGGAATATATGCTGCCTGGATTGACAGGTCTGATTTGTGCATACGGTGGTTTGTTTCTTCTACTGATAATCGTTTGCTCAGGATTTCAAGGCATATCCATACGTGATGCTTACGCTATTTTTGAGTGTGAGCTGTTGGGGAGCTTATGGGTTATTGCATTGCTTGATCTCGGTGTGCTCGTTAGCGTGTGTTTTGTGAGGGAACGCGATTTGTTTAAGCTGTTCAAGGCTCGTTAAGAGGTGCCACCGTGCCGACTGCATGGGACTTCGCAAAAAGTCCAGCATGCAGTCGGCATTCGTGTTATTCCACTTTTATCCGTTAAGGTAACTTCGGTGATTATCATCCATGCAAAGTATGCATGAAGCAGGTATGCATGAAGCAGGTATGCAGGTATAAGGAGGAGCAGAAGAGATGTCAGGTCTTCGCGGTCCAGATAGTTCGAGGGATGCACAATTGTTGGATAACGCTGTGTTTCCGGAGACCGTGGATGTCAATATTCGACAGTTGGACCCGATTCCCGCTCCTCGATATTTTCTGAAGGAAATCCCTCTTACCGACGAGATGAGCAATCTGGTGTTGAAGTCCCGTCAGGAAATCCGCGATGTGCTGAATGGCAAAGACGATCGTCTGCTTGCCATCGTCGGTCCCTGCTCGATTCATGATCCGAAAGCCGCGCACGAATACGCCGAAAAGCTCGCGGCCGTCAAAAAAGAGCTGGAAGACCGGCTGGTCATCGTGATGCGCGTGTATTTCGAAAAGCCGCGCACCACCATCGGTTGGAAGGGTCTGATCAACGATCCTGATCTCGACGGCCAGTTCAACATTCGCAAGGGCATGTGGCTTGCACCTGTCTCTTATACACATCTGACGCTGCCGACGACGGAGAGAG
>ENA-OXES01000333-OXES01000333.1-human-gut-metagenome-genome-assembly--contig:-NODE-333-length-18979-cov-6.64965_pt1 | contig 18979 bp, 6 predicted proteins | sample MGYA00249829_ERZ652252 | MGnify/ENA primary metagenome ERZ652252 (study PRJEB26925, sample SAMN05826675) | human gut metagenome | biome: ENVO:2100002; feature: ENVO:00000062; material: ENVO:00002003... | reverse complement strand
TAGCGAGTGTCTCGTGGGCTCGGAGATGTGTATAAGAGACAGATATATTACATAAAACAGTTTTTAGTACCACTTTTATAGAAAGTGGTACTACATAGATTTTTATTTACTACTTTCAACAAATAAAAAAAGCATAACACTTTTATGATATAGTGTCACGCTTTTAACATTTTAAATATGCACAATATTTGCACAAGATATTATAAACCTATTTACTCTTTCTCTTCCAAAGTTACATCAATACCTACAATCTCACAATATTTAAGGAAGTTGTTCAAGTTGACATTCTTTCCACTTTCAATGGCAATGACAGTCCCAAAGTTCATACCCTGTTTCCAGATATTATATTGAGACAAACCTTTTTTTTTGCGAATCTCGCACGCTTTTTTCGATAATTCTTCTATTGTCATAATTGTCATACTCCTATCAATTCCTTCTTTATCGCCTCTAAAAATGCGATAGATGTTAATACCGTATTCCTATAATTGTAATCACTACCGGCCGCAATCGCATTCTTACGACCGTCTAAAATCAGCGTATCAATGAACAACACCATTTGTCGCACCGTAATATTCCCGATGTCTGCCGAGAATGTCGATAGCGATGTATAATACTTCATAGCCTGTTTTAAAAGGCCTCGTATCTTAGTTTTATCAGGATTTTTACCTGTAATACGCTTAATGCTTATCTTTGCGGAAATATTAGATCCTGACAATCCGGGCTCTATGCGGTAATCCTCTCCGACTTCCTCGATAATGCCGTCGATATACTCGACTTTGGCTATAAAGCCATTGTCTATGTCGGAACAGTATATGAAGTCGACTTCTCCGAACTTGTGCGCCCGGTTATGGTCTACAATGAATAATGGAAATTCCCTTTTCATTCTTCGTCCTCCTCGTTTTCCTCGTCGTCATCGACTTTAATAAGCCGTTCAAGATCTTCGCTCATATACCCTTTATACGCCCTTATGGCTTCCAATTCCGAGTCGCTGAGGTCGTCTATATCCTCTATCTCGATAGTATAATATCTGTCATAATCACCATCGAAGTCTATCTCTCCTGTTCTTCCGTTCTCGTCGTCTTCACTAACGACAGTGCCCACTTCGTCTGCAATATAGGGCTTGCAGAACCTCCCATGCTCGTCCCTGTCTTTCGTGAACAAGCGATCTGACAACATGCTACACACATCTGAGAATGTTTCTTCTCCAACAAATTCAACATGACCGGGGTTATAGAATCTGCCACCTCGGCAAACATGAAATGATAATACCATTGTTCTTTTTGTTTCCATATATAAGTAATTTTTATTTATAATCATCTGGCCCATACAGGGGTATAACAATCTTCAAGATTTATGTTATTCTCGATCGCCGCACAGGCAAGTATCCATGCTTGCTTACTCGACATGTTGGCAATCTTGAAACTCGGATAGGTGCATTTTTCATCAATCGTCTTTGCCACATTGGAGGCAAAAACATTCAGGTTGATTATCCGGGATAAGAACCGATAGAACGGATTGAAGTGCATCTCATACGAATTGTTATTATTCCATCTTTCATAGCTAGCAATCTGTTGAAGTCTGTTGGATAATTCCTGAGCTTCTTTGTATTGTTCTGTACCTTTCTGTAACATGGCTCTATTTTAATTGGTTGCTGTTTGTTTTTGATTACATGGTAAAGATACTTCATTTTATTGTATATACAAAATATTATAGTATAATTGTTCCGTGATTTATCAATATTTAACAAAACAAATAATGAGGCAAATTTTCCGCATTATTTTATACGATATAGACTATTCTCGCATAGTTGTGGAAGATTTTCCGCAAAAATGATTGACATAGAATTAAACACGAATACCGGAGCTTCTCACCCCGGCATTTCCACGTTCATCATTTGCATTTCCGAATATTCCTTTGAAATTTATTTTACTTCCTCTACATCGATATATTTTGTCTTGACGTTTTGACTTAATTTTGTAAGACTAACGTATAGTTGCTCAAAGTTACTTGCCGTATTATTTTCCGGGGTTTTAAGTTTTGACATGGTTTCTATAAACCGAGTTACCTTGTCTAGGTCTCTTGTTGTTTCCAATAGTTCTGCCGCCCGATTGAATGCAACAGATAGCAGTGTATCGGCTGTTTTCTCCCTACCGAGCTTATCCTCACAAATGTTATTGGTAATAGCTATCTCATAACGTTCTTCTTGCTTTTTTGCCAAGTTTTGAATACGTGTAGGATTGCCTTTCTTCCACGTCGAGATGGTCGAAAAAGGAACCCCAAGTAAGGTGCTGATATAGGACGGACGTTCACCGGCCGCAAGAAGTGATAATGCTCTTTGCATGAGTTCCGGGGAATATCGTTGTGTCCGTCTTGGAGTACCTTTTGCTTTTTCGTCCATATTCGTAGTTATTTCGTAATTAACAACATTCTAATATACAAAGATTTGACAAAATATCGCATTTTTGCTCTTCGAAATAATTCGTAGTCATTCGAAATGATTATGGAGTGAAGGTGTCTCCTCCCCATAATTATACTTATTAAACTCTCGCCATCATTTGGTTCATCAACGGATTTGTATTGTTATCTATTTGTTGCTGTATTTGCCCTAACTCTTGCTGTTCATTTCCTGCCGGAACCTGCCCGGCTTGTTGTGCCGATTGCATGGCGGCTAATTGTTGCATGGCTTCTTCCTCTTTCTTGTTTATGGATTGAAGCAATCGATCGGAGAATGGGAATGCGCCGTTTTCCAATAACTGTTTTACATCTATGGCTCCGGCTCGGAACAGTTCCAGAAGTAAATCGTTGGTTACTTGACGGAATGAGGGTGTAGACTGGGACTCGGTAATAGTGAGGTCGAAATGTACATTCTTTACTTTGTCGGGATCGAAGTATTTGGCTTCTTCGCTGTACTCATTACCGGATATGTTTACATATCTCTTATCTGAATAGAATTGTTGTATGACTTGCATGAGCTTGGTGTCCCGTTCTTCCCGGAAAGCGGTAAACGATGCCATGAGGTCGACCAGATTGGTCGCAGAATTTTGGGCTTCTTGCGCATATAAAGAGGCTGCCGTATTAGATGACGGACTTTTCCCTTGCAGTGCGCCGTGCACTCCCGAGATTTCTTGAAGCAGCCGCAATTGGAGATTGAGCATTTCGTATGCTCCCACATTGGTGGCATTGGTGCTTATCTGCTGCGGGAGGGCTCCATTGGGTTTTGGCTTGAACAATATGACTCCGTTGTATCTTGTCCACTCGTCGGCGATGTCTTCGATGGTCATGCCATCGGGTATTTGGTCTTCGGGGAATAGCAATACTCCTTTCGCACTTGCTCCCATGATAAAATCTACCATCGTTATCAAACGATTGATGTACCGCTGCTGGTCTATGACATCGGAGACGAAGCTATGTACGATTCCTCCGTTAAACGGGTATATGCTGATGGTATAGGGGTGTGACTTGTGCCAATAGGGTGTTTCCATTTCTTGCAGTACGTCCCCATAGGGGGATAGCCAACGGGCATACCAATATCGGTCGATGAAGTTCTCGGTCTCGATGAGTGGTATATCGTCTTGCGGTATCCCTTGCGAAATGCCTTGAAGGATTCGATCTTGGTTTATCCTTTGAATATTGGGTAATTCTTCATAATCTATTTTATAGTATGTTCCTTCCAATGTATCGTGGCATTTCACTCTTAGTTTCGATTCTTTCCTCCATACTTCTATGACTCTGCATAATCCATTGTCTCGTGGTACAAGGAAGGACAGGGACTCGTCGCTGCCGGGCATGAGGTCTTGATAGAAATTGGAGAGCGTGTCTTTCGTCGCTGAGACATATATCTGCCGTAGTTCTTCCGCTCTTTCGACAGAACCATGTGAAAAATTCGCCAAAAGGTCTCCTATGGATATGTCGTGAATTTCTCCGATAATCGAACAATCCCAATAACGGAAATCTTTCATGTTAGTATCGAAGAATATGCGGTTGTCGGGTACGGTCATGACAAAGGCATCTTCCTTGTTCAATGCGGCATTCCACCCATAGTATGATTTATGGGCGACTATTCCAGATATGACGTAATTCTCGAATGTACGCCGGTCGACCTCCCACATTTTATTCAATGAGTAGGCGTACCGCATGACGATGGTCATCATCTCGCCTAGTTTCTGGTCGTCACGGTCAGAGGCGACACATACAGGCTCGGTTTGATTACTGCCGAACTGTCCTACAACAGTTTTGACGAGCTGACGAATCATATTGTTTTTTAAAGGTACTTTGCCTTGATCCCGAATATATTGTTCCTCACTTACATATTTTCTTTTATCGGAATCATATATAACATCACCCCATTGATTACCATAGGTATATTTCCGGCAACGCTCTGCATACATTCTGAATTTCGATAATGAACTCCATGCTTGTTGGGCTTCGAATAATACGTCTAAGGCTTTCCCTTCTTTGGCCTTTACCGTATCTGTGATTTGATCGGACTCTCGGTCTGTGAGTTGTGATTTTCTGTATAGTTTCATTGTGCTATCTTTAATTCGTTGATTATATCGTATAATGTATTGTCTATTGTATTTCGGAGCGATGCTATCTCGGCACTTGTCCGAATGGCTTCGTCTGCTGGTAAATCACCAGAAACTAGATCATCTTCCCACGTCTCAGCCATTCCTTCTAACTTCATGAGGTTTCTAATATGGACATTAAGTCCATCATACACACTCTTGTTCAATACTTTATCGGAATCTCTCGTGTTCTCGATAAACTCATCAATAAACAACTCCTTTAACAATTCGCTATCAGCTCGTTTCGAATCTCTTGCTTTATTTGCAAATTCATACCATTTGCTTCTTAATTTTGCTTTGGGGATTCTGTCGTTCGCTTCCCCCACAGCCGCACCTATGATAGGCACATCAGATAAATCGAAATCGGTAGGTCGTCCTTTTGTTTTTGTCACCAAAGCGTCTACGGCATTGTAGGCTTGCCCGAGAACTCGGAAGAGTCCGGGAACGTAACCGAGATAAAGTTGTTGAAGAACTGCCGGACTGTTGAGTTTCTCCAAGACGGGGATTTGTTCGAGCCAGCCTTTTTCGGCATAGTTCCCACCTGTCATTTCGTTGACAAACTCGCTCCATTTGACTAGTCCTTTCGGAGTACTTCCGTATGCTTTGCGAAATTCAGGAAGATTTTCATTCCATGGGGTTTCTTTGTACAAGGGTCGTCCCATGAAGTTCTCATTGAATGCGATGTGCGCTATCGGTTGTGCCCATGTGGGTGCAGCATTAGTCCAGCTTCCATAGGTTATGGGCACGATGTCCTGCCCTATCACGGCGAAAAAGTCGAGGGGTTTCACGGGGTCACTGATTAATGGGTGTTTTTTATGGTAACCTGTTATTATATCGGCCAGCATTATCCCCCATGCGTGGAATCCTCGCAAACTTTGAGCTAGCGGTATGAATATGAATTTGCCTTCTCCGACAGGTATTACCAAGTTGTTATATCGCTTTGTTTCGGGAAGTGCGTGATAGGCGTCTCCCCAACGATCATCGTCACCCGAGAAAATCGCACAAAGAAGGGAGTCGAGGAAACCGATGGAAATAATCGTTCCTATAACTTTGGCAAAGCCTTTCTTGTATTTCTTGATTCCCCTGTACAGGCGGTCTGTCCCTTGCAGGGAGGCATTGAGGAAGGCGTAATTATCAAATATCCATTGTATTCCTTCGTGGCTTCCCCGCCGGTTGAAGTTTGTGCTAACATTCTTGGCATCGGTGATTGCCGCATCTATTGTCTTCCCTTCCATTAATGCGGCCACAAATTGATTCAAACGGGTGACGCTTTCCATAAGCCGGGCTGTATCTTGTATGGCTTTTACTCCTGCCATATATCCTTTCTTGATCGCTTTTGCCTGTTTATTCATATCGACAGTACCGTACTTAACCGCATTATCTATCGATTTACGATAATCCTCAACTGTATTCGCACTGATATATCCTGTCTCTCCTCCTCTCGATACAAACAGATAAGCGGCTATATCGTAGTCGGACTTGGAAATTTTACCTTTTCTGCCCATACGATCCAAGAAACTTTCTATTTCTTCAATTGTATATCTCTTGTTTTTCGATTCTCCCCGAATATATCTCCGCATGGCAGCGAATGAATCGGGAGCAAGTGCTGCGATCTGTCGGGCTTCGGCGATCGATTTCTCGGCACTGTTGTAAGCGAACGCCCCACTGAAATCCCTTGCAAAGTTGCTAAACAGGAAAAATGCCGGAGAATAGGTGGTATAGAATTGTGACAAGGCTCGGGTAGTTCTCGCTCCCAATCTGTTCAAATGACGAGCTCCGTAAGTGAGCCACCCCGGTATATTATACCATTGGTCGGGTGTTTCTATCTTACGAGGCACATTTTTATCGAGGTTCAACCTACCGTTTATTGAATTGGAGACAAGCGGGTTGGTGAACAGTATGGACACCTTCTTCCCTGCGACGAATACATCTACCGTGCTTTCTTCCATTTGTGAGGGGGTCTTGTGAACCGTTCCACGATTGGAGGGATAGGCCTTGCTGAATCTGGCCATTCCGCTTTCCAATTGTTCAGCGGAGGGGACTTCGTCTGTTTCCACCCATGTTTTGTTGCCGTGTTCGTCGAGAATAGGATTTCCGTTGGTGTCCAATGCGAGGATTTCATACTTGGGTATTATCTGATAGATATTGGATATGGTGGTTATCTTTTTTATCTCGTCGGACTGTTTGGGCTTGTATTTGAGAATTTTCTCTTTCCCGTCTTTGTATTCGACCTCATAGGAATACCCGAACTTATTGCGCACGTCTTTACCGGCCAATAGGGTAAGCAGCCTTTGTTTCATTTTGTTCTTGTTGGCTCTCGCTATCTCGGTATTTGCCATAGCCATGATGGATACAAGCGGGTTGTCGGCTCTACTTGTTCTTCCTTTGGCTTGTTTATTTACTGTTGAGCCGGGATTGATTCTTATATTGGAGTCGTACATCTGATCCATCGTTTCTTCGGAGAATCCTCTGAGCGGGACATAAAACTGGAACCTTTTCTTATAGGTATCGGCATCTTCTTTTGAAACTAGTCCGGATTTTACAGATATGTCTAACGTTTTGTTCGTGGCTTTCTTGATTTTGTCCCAAAGGTTAATAACGGTATTTTCGCCTAACAAGGATTCGACCTCGGATATAAAATCTTCTGCCGTGTTATAATTTCGGGCATATTCCTGCTTGAATCTGTCGAAATAACCGGAATAGTCTCTGGTGGATAGTTCCTGTATGTAACTGGTTCTTTTCTTGTCGTAATCTTCGACTCCTTTGTGGGACTCTTCCCATTCTTCAAGTGCTTCCCTCCTCATGACTTGGTTACGTTCTATGCCGTGTTTGATTAGCATATAGTCGACAAGGGTATCTTCATCGACACCGTTTTTCCCATGTATTATCTTCTCATACAATTCGAGAAGCGGAAGGTAATAATCAGCATTGTATTCGTCTGCCTCGGCTTTTATCCTAGAATCCATAAAACCGGTGTATTCCCATGCATTCTCTTTTTCGGATATTTCTTTTCCAAGCGTAGAGGATATGAGTTTTTGAAGAGCTTCCAACGGTTGGTATCGATCAATCCAAACACGTCTTACCATTCCCCGGCGGAGAGCTGCATCGAATATTATGGCTATATCTTGCGGCAGAGTTCCATTGTCTATCGAGTTTCTTATATCATCGGAAATTATGTCGTTATTGTCGAATATATAAGTCAGACAGTTTTCTGCTTCTTGGTAATCGGGGAAGCTGGCTATATCGCCCGATATTTCGGCTCCATAGGCTGCTGGTGCACTTTTTCTTATCCTTTGTGATTGATTAGGAGACAATTGAGACAAATCGACGATTCCTTTCCTGTCCATAGATATTTTGATATAGCTCGAAACATCGGGTGCTTCCCTACGGAAGCGGGTATTCATCGTTCCATCGGAATTTTCCCCGGCAAGTTTGGGATTCTCGAAGTTTTCTACTATATTTGTGGCAGATAAAAGCTCTGAATTATCTTGTGCCCCCGCAATTGGAGCGGGAATGCGTAGATAGTTGAGAGCTTTTTCTCTATCTACATATAGTAGATTCCCGCTATTTATCCATCTTATAATGCTATCATCTTTCTTCCCATAAACCGATGTTACAATATTGAAATCCACATCTACTCCTTTCCCAACTCCTATACTTACTAATACATTTTTCCCATTTAGCGGCAATTCTGTAAGAATAGCAAAAGAGTTTGGTTGAGAACCGGAAAATACCATAATTGGGGTATCCATAAATTGTGGTAAGTCTTTCACTTCATTGACATCAAATCCATGTTTTTTCGATTTTGCTATTAATTTATTTCCATAAAGCTTCAATTCTTTATCTGGTATGCCTACACTTGATAAAATTTCATTGGGACGACCAAGATATAATATTTTACTCTGTGCATTCTCCTCTGTCAATTCGGCGAGTTCCTCGTTAAACCGTTGGTTCACTTCTTCCATGTCCTCGGCTGTACGGTAGCGTATATCGGCACTAGTCACTGTATTTAATTTCGCTTTTACCCAAAAATTGTATTGTTCCCGAATATTGTCTATTTCCTGTTGAGCTTCGGTAATTTTGGCTCCTTCGGATACATATTCTTCTGACAAGAATATACCCGAGTCTGTTAGCCTCCTCGACCATTCATCGACATATTCTTGAACAATTTGCCGCTTACCTTCTTTTTTATTTATACCGGGAATGGGTATGAAATGGGAGGACATGAGCTTATCGGAAAGCAGTCCATAATCTATCGGGAAAGGTGGTACTATCCGTATCGAGCCGGTGGCTCCGTTGTACCAATATCCTCCACCGACGGCTTTTATCAGCTTGAAGCTTTCCTGTACAAAATCACGGAAGATGGTCTTATATTGTTCTAAAACATATTTGTTTTGTTTTAATTTAGAATCACGAGACTTTGATTCTTGTTTATAAACGTTTTCATTTACATGATATTTATAGTATTCGGCTATTTGAGTATCAAGAGTGCCGGCCATTTCTGTACCTATATAATGGCTTAACTCCTCTATTAGTTGTGGAGAGGCGACATCGGGGAAAGGATCGGTCTTTGCCCCATCTATAAGACGGGAAACCTCTTTTTTCACTTCACTCGATGAATATTCCTCCATACCTTTGATTAGGTCGATTATCTCTTTGGACCGATCGCCGCTCAAACTTATATCTATTTCTACACCTATGTCTCCACCGGGGAAGAAGGCGATTTCTTTTCCGTTTCCAATGGTATCCATATTGTCGGAAGCCTCCATTCGTGGAGTGTGGTTGGCGAACCGTACTTTGAGCGTGTCGTTTCCTATGTTCAATTCTAGGTAACGACTTCCTGTTTTTGCCGTATGTGTTGTGTAGTCTTTTTCATCGAAATTTTCACGAAGGTATTTATCGACCGCTTTATATACCGAGGTGTGGTTTGTGCGGACTGTCTCGATTTTGGAGCCGTACCGGGGATTGACGACGATGGTGCGGAATCTAATAGAATCAAGATTCAATTTTTTATTGAGCGAATTGATTTCAACATCTGTAACAGCTCCTTCTTCACGTTGTTGAATCTCACGACCCGCTTCACTTACTATTTCATCTACCTCCGATGGAGTAAGCAATCGTTTTACACGAATTGAACCTGTAATAATCCACGGGTCGGTTTCTGGATTCGGGTTTGTTCGATACTTATAGCTTCCGTTAGTAGGCAAATAAGGAAGTCCTGCAAGTGAGTGTTGATAATTTCCATTGGCATTTAGCCCATAATTGTATGCTTCTTGTTGATAGTCTACGTCTTTTGCATATTCTACTTCTGCCCACACAAAATTAGCAGGGAACAATTCTTTTTCTCCTGTTATCGGATTTTTCCGATTAAACTGTATGGCGTATGGTATTTCTCCTAAATGCCAACCGGGACGGTAAGCCAGTTTTCCGCTACCACCTTGCGTTCCCTTTCCGCCTGCTTTCACTTGGTTACGTCCGGTCTTGCTCTGACTTACAATTGGTGCAGCATCTGCGTCAAGCCACACTCCGACAGGTGTATCTTCTCCATTGGGATTGGCGACCATAGGTGGATAGAGTTTCCCATTTTTTAGCACAAATACCTTGTATCCTATACCTGTATTCTTGGGTGGTTCCTCCTCTCGGATTCTGAACCGTATGTCGTCGTTCCCGGTGGAGAATACCCCAGTGTTGTCATATGCATCTTTCAGCTGATTCGGATTAAAGCATGCGATGTAATCCACACCCTCGTCCGTACCGATCAATCCGTCATAGCCCAATTTTTTTATCTCGGCTACAAATTGTGGTGTTTCCGTTACCAACCAATTGTTCCCGCTATTTAAGATTTCTTTCGCCGTTTCTACTGATACCGTATCTCCTTGTCCACCATAAAAACTCAGTGTTGGTATTTCATCTCCCAATGACGATAGAATAATATCTGCGTCACGCTGTGGAACGAACGGATTTTTTACATCAACAAATAAATCATAAACGTAACCCTCCTCTGTCCACTGTTCCGTGCCGTCCATATCGTCCGGAATAGACATAGCCCGTTTTTCTGCGATACTCCGCGCTTTCTCGGCATCGACACTTGTAAATATCATTCCGCTATATTCTCCACCTCTGAAAGTATAAAACGGTGCTTCTTGGCTTATATATGTTATACCGTCTTTCTGCCACCCTCTATTGGGGGTAATCCGGTCTCTACGAAGCGGTGTGCCATGAAAAACTACCTTCGGCTCCCCGTTCTCGTCGACAACTTTCGATGCTTTTTCCGGGCTATTCTCCCAATCACCGAACCAGTCTTTGAAAGCATTGGTGCGCACTTGTACCCATTGCTTGGGTGTAAGGTTGGTGTCCGCTCCGTTCGGGGCTTTCATATAAGTGCCGTTTTTCAGTGCTCTTTCGATGATGTCTTGCTCCTCGGGAGTGTATGCTTCGACCATACGGAAGCGGGTATCATATTTGTCGGCAGTTTCATTAAGGATCTGTTTCCTCTGTTCGTTATTGCCTTTTTCATAGATTTCGACAGGGATTTTCATGTTTTGTAGTTGATTCAACAGACCGGAATCCGTATTATCAGGCACAACAGCGAACTTTATTTCATCGAATCCTACGGCACGATGGGGTTTCGCCTCGAAGTATCTGGCACTCATCTGCTGTATATCTTTTACAATATCGGCTATCTCATTGGCTATATCCATTGTCATAGCCGGATATATGTCATGTAGATAATTGTATATTCCTTTGGCTGTGTGGGAATGTCTTACGGAATCAGTTATATTTTCTATCATATCGAATGCATCCCCAATTCCTTTATCTCTCATCGGAATATCTATCTGAGATAGCCTGTCGGTTATTTCGTTACGTCTCCCCTCGATTTCTTCGTTACTCAATTCCCGTATACGCTCTCTCGCAGCCTCTCTTATTTCGCCAATATTCTTGAACTCACTCTGAGCTGCCCCAAAGATACTTCTACCGAATAGACCTTGTCCTCCCTTTGCCGATTGTTTTTTCATGGCTTTGACTACATTATCGAGGGTTATCTCGTCATAAAGCGATTCCCACTTCCTACGGTTCCCCATAGGCGTGAAAAGGTCGGTCTCGTTACGAATTCCTTTTTTCTCGACAACACCGTCAAACAAGTTCCTTAGCCATTCTTCAAATTTCTTTTGGTCTATTCTTTCGTCTATCTTTTTCTTTGTCGCCTCAACGTCAGACTCCGTTTTATTGTTCCCGTTTTCGGCATAATCAACAGCTTGTTTTATGGCATTATCTATACGAATTTTCACTCTGAACGGTTGCAGTTTGTCAAGGTCAACGTTATAATACTTACCGAATATTTGCTTTATCTCGTTTTCAAGCACTGCATAACTCTCTTTTTTTAGCCTTTCAATACCGATTTCTTTCAGCATCTGTTCAAGAAATCCGATTCTTTCCGTCGAATACTTCTCTACTTCATGCTCCTCAAATTTCTCAACAGCATTCCCGGTCTCCGCAAGATACAATTGTTTCGCTCCATAGCTGTCCTTAAAATGATTTACAAGGCTATCCGAGCCAATCCCATTTATATAGCTTTCGTAATTGTCGGAATGGAAATAGGACGGATTGAACAACGGCAAATTTCCGGTTTTGTTGGCCCTGCGATAAATATCGCTCGTTTTATCTTCGTTCAGCTTATAACCCACAGTAGGGAATGTGGGTGTCCATGCGTCCTCGCCATATACTTTGTTCCGTCGATCGGTTGGGTTTATGGTCTCTTTGCCAAATACAAGCGAGATGTCCCCGAATGTGGAATGCCCGACTTCCGGTTTGGTAATGGCGATACTTGGCATGGGGAATCCTCCGAGCCCAATGGCTTCTTTCAGTTTATCTTCCGATATATTGTGTATAGCGACGAGGTCACCTCGTTGCTCTACTGGTGTGTTTATACGGAAGCGAGTACTTCCTATGTTTTCCTTTATACGGGTGTCTGCGGCTGATTTACGGATAATATCGGTTGTGGAGTCCCTGTCGGTGATACGGTTCTTTGATTTCCACAACAAATAGGCGATGTCGGAGTCGGTGAGGCTGAGGTCGATGCCTATCTTGCGGAAGGCTTCCTTGATGAACCGTTTTATCTTGCTCCACAGCGAGGGGTTGGTGATTCCTTCCTCGGCGAAATGTGCCAGATACTCATCGGCGGCGGCTCTCTTGCCGGAGAAGTCGTTGGCCGCATATCGTTCCTTTTCCTCCTCGGTGAGCGAATTGTAGGACTTATCGTCTATTTTCTCATCTATATATGCGCCAAACACCGCTCTTTCCCTATCGGTCATGGAATCCCATACTTGGTCGCACAGCTTGTCGAAGTTTTCACGACCGAGCATGGCGGGCAGTCCGTAGTGGGCTACTGTCTCGTGCAACAGCGTGCGTTGTGCGTCACGAATGGAGCCGTGGTTGGGAGTAACGATAACGATTTCTCCTGTGGTTTGGTCGTACCAGCCTTGACTCGTCAATTTCTTCGTGTAATTTTTCTCGGAAGGAGATATTTGAGAGACATCTCCCACAATCCGCACCGGGATATTGAGTTTCCCGGCTTCCCGCTCGATATATTCCTGTATCTCTTGCCTTCTCTCTTGTAGCGTTTTTTGCGTGGATAAGCGAGGTTTTTCTTGCTTATTTGAAGCACCTGTATTATCTTTACCTGCGGAAAAGCCGGTTTGGGAGAGAGCTGTGCCACCTCTCAACGAAGTTGTATCAGTGTCTGTCGTCTTGGTACTTGCCGGATTTTCTTTTTCAAATGCCGTCAATAACCAATTCTTTTTATTACCGTCCCATTCCAAACGAATGGTAGCTTTATGAGTGGTGCTTTCTAAATTTATACGGTTGGAGTTCCTTGTGGTAACCTGCATATCATTTAATATATCTTGCAGGTTGTCTAATACTTCGGGGTGATATTTTACCAGTTTTGCCAGACCGAAACCGTCACTATGTCCTGTTCCCTCTTTCCCCCATACTAAATCAATGTCCCCTACGTCTTTGTGGTATAAAGCGCCTATTGCCTCACCACTTTTCTTTTTCATTAGAAAATCAATGGCCTCTCTCGGTTTTCCCTTGAACTGTATATATATTTCTCCAAATGGACCTTCACCAACAGGGTCGTATTCCTCAGCTGCTCTGGCTTCTATTTCTTGTCGGGATAAAGCCGATTGGCTTCCGCCAAATTGTGTCTCATTCGTTCCGCTGCTTTGACTGCGTCGAATGGCTCTTTCCGCTTCTTCCATTCCTCTATCTTTTTGAGCTTCCGTTCCTCGCTCTCTTTGTGGAATCGATTGAAGTATTTCATCTTGGCTGTCGATTTGTTTTTCCTCTTGCGAAGATAATGAATTTTCTTTATTCGAATTACTTTCTCTTTCATTTATTTGAGTTTGTCCGGATTGGGTTTCGCCTAATTCATCGCGTCGAAATGCAATGTCGTTTCTTGGAGCCAAATCATCGGGTAAGGGTTCTAATTCTATTTGTTCTATACTTGATTGTTCAAGTTCATGAGATTCGTAATCCTGTGAGGCCATCTCTTGCTTTCTCAAATCTTCATTGGCTATTTGTTCTGCCAATTCAAGAGCTTGGGACGGAGAATAAATAGAAGACATTACATCGAGAATTTCATCGAGGATTTCATCGGTCTCATACCCTTTGAATGGTAAATCTGAATTTTGGACGTCTTGCTGTTCCCATATATTATGCGCTAACTGTTCCGGCGTATATCCGCTATTTGACAATAAAGAGATTCTCTTTCGTCTCTCTCCGAGAGAATCATTGATACCTAAATGCGAAGCAAGACCTTTCGATGAATCCGTATCTCCCCACTTAAATTTTATATTTCCAGTAGCTACCAATCGTAAAATATAATCTCTAAGCGATTTTATATCTCCCAGTGCGGCTATTCTATCTACTATATTCACCGGTGTAGCTTTCAAACTTTGAAGATCGGAATTATTATCTTCAAGATATTGCTGGTATGTACCCAAACGTTCATTCAAAGATTTGAGCTGTTTTTCTTTGTTTACTCTCTTTACAGGAGAAATTTCTCTCTCTATCTCTTTTTCAAGACGGGCTATTTCGGATTGTGTTTTCTTTGTCCCGGCCTTCGCCACTTCTATCATGGCTTTTACTCCTGCGATTTCTTCTCCATATTCGAACTGCTCTCGCAAAGGCATTTTCTTTTCGTCGACCTCTCCGTTGGACTTGCGATATTTTGCCCAGCGGTCTGTTTCTTCTTTCCCTTCTACATTCTGCTGTATTTCCCGGAGTTTATCTTCCACTCTTTGTGAGACCTCTTGTCGCATAGCTTCTTCCTCTCCGGTAAGTTGTTCTCCATTGGCTATCTTATTTGCTATGCGTAATACCGTACTATCTTCTACTGTACCATCTTCCACAAAACGGGTATATTCAGAAGTGTCAGCAGCCTCTGTTTGCAGAGTAGTTTGTTGCCCAGATTCCTTGTCTGCTGTTTGATTTTTTTCTTTTCCCTTTACATTGGTAATTTGCTCGGGCTTGATAGAAAGAGGTAGTGGTACACCATCTACTACATCTTCCACATATACTCCCGAGTCGTCGATACCGATGATTTTCAATGTTCTCTCCACTCCGGGGTTTTCCGGGTCGGAATAATCGTTGAAGGTTACTACATCTCCTATCTCTAATTCGGACTTACGATATAAAGGTTGTTTCTCAACCCCTTCGTCACGGGGTGACAACTCCCCTATCTCGCCACCGCTCATAGTGGAGGAGGGTGTTCGGCTTTGTTCATCGGATTCTACTTCATCAGCTTCGTTCTCTATCTGGCTTGCCATATTTGTTTTTGTGATGTCCTCGGCCATTGCACGTGCTTGTCCTACGGCATCTTCTGTCGACATAATGGATACGCTTCTTATGTCTTTGGGCGATACCATAATGGGAGTATTACCTATTCCTACCGGAACGGCTATAAGAGAGCCAGATTGCGTTGTAGAGGTATATTCTCCGGCTGCATTGGGTTCCAGTGATACGTTTCCTACCGTAAGTATGGCTTCACGACCGTCTAATAAGGTTACGGTTACTTTTCCTCCCATCTCTTTATTGATGAGTCTCATTTCTGCCTCGGCAGCTTTGTCCCCGGCTTCTTCGGCATCGGATTCGATCTTGCCGAGTATGAATTCATATCCGGTACGTGCCATGACAAAATCTTGCAAGTCTTTTGCATCTTCTTTCCCTAAATCGTGTGTATTGACCGTTGCCATGACATAATCTGCACGACGGTCTAAGGGTACATTGTCAAGCCCGTGTATTATATCATCGACGGAGAGTCCTTCGCCGAGATCTTTACTTTCATAGCGTTTTTTGGCTTTGCGGTATCGATTGTATGTCAAACCGACTCCAATGGAATTGGCGACTTGAAATCCAAGCGACATGATACCGACAGCCATTACCGTTTGGAATTGCTGTTCCGGGTCTTTGATGTCCTCCCATTCGACGTCGCCGACGGTAGCGGCATTAAGGAGCATGCCCAATTCTTCCTCGGCTACCTCGGGTATGAATCCGTTGAAGCCAGTGAGCTTACCGACTTGCCGGGCGAAACGTGTGGATTTTCCTATCAATGGTTTTGTGAGGAGCTGTCTCCCTCCTTTGTAGCGGGAAAGTAGTTTACCCAGATTGAGCCCCATGTAATTTCCCATGTACTCGGTTCCGTTCTCTATAAGGTTGGCGGCGAATCCTTTCAAGAATGCGAGGCCGAGGCTTTCCCGGTCTTCTACTCCATGATGGGTATAGATTGTTTTTAACTCTCCGCTCGGGTCATTGATTGAACCTAACCGTATATCGTGATCGCCTACCATACGACTCATAACGTCCTCGGCCGTGTGGGCTGCACCTGACGTAAGTGCCATTACCGCACCTCCCACAAGACCGTCAATAGCGGCGTTCCCTAATTTACTTGCTGCTTTGACGGCTACTCTTCCGGCTGCGTTTTTACCTGCATTGGCGGCTATGCGAGATACCGCTTTGGAGGCCGATCGACCGATTATTTTCTTAACAGCTGTTTTCGCAGCCGCTTTGGTCGCAGCAGATGCGGCTGCTCCTACACCTCCCGTCAAAGCGAATTGTGCCAAGAATGGAAGAGATTGCATAGTTCCCTGTCCGATATTTTGCCACGTGTCGAGTTGCAGGCTGCCTTGTATCTGGTCTAACAGGGAGAAAGCGGCCATAAGTTGCTGTTCTTCTTTGGTAAGTTTTTCGAAGCCTTCACCATTGTCGCCTATTTTATTGGCGATAGCAAGCACACGACCCATATCGATTGCATCTGTGGCTCCCAGCGTTAAAATACCGGAGTCAAATGAACGGGCAAACGCATCGGCAAAATTGGCGAGTCCATTACCGTCCTTGCGCTTGTACATCTCTATGACATCACGAGCCTCGGATATGTATTTGCGTGTAAGATTCTGAACTGACCTCTTTTGGGACAGCTCCCCCATTTCTTTGGGAACATACCCTTCTCTTTCTAAATCTTCTATGGTATCTTCCGTGATATTTTTGTACCCTTTATAATTTTTAAATATATCTCCCTCGTTTTCAATTTGTTCAGCTTCATTCCTCCATTCAGAATTTTCGTTAATATCTTCTTCTATTTTATTCAACATGTTCTCAAATTGAAAAACTACGTCTTTCTCCAAACGTGTTCGAGCGTCGGCAAAACGGTCTTCAAGGGGTTTGTCGAATTGAGATTTATAGGCATCGGAAACAGGGGTACGTGTGGAGGTCGAACCCCTTCGTCCTACGGACACCTCCCCTATCTCGCTATCTCTCGCAGAGGAGGAGGGTGATTGGCTTATCCAATTTTTATCGATTATTCCATCTGCTATTTGCTCTGCGGAAGTAACGGCCTGTCGTACTTTTTGGAACAAGGGCGTATTTCTCGCCCCGTATTTCCCATGACCCAAAGATTCTTCGTAATCGGCCATGCTGTTTTCCAATTCATCTTCGGATACAATTATATTTGGTGGATTTTGATTGGAGCCGGAGGGATCAGGAGATTCCTTTTTTGTTTCTTCCGTCACATACGACCATTTGTCATATCGCTCTTGGAATTCATTACGAATTGATAACGGCAATGCGTACTTTCCTCCTTCACCGTCATATATCTCTACTTTTGCCTCTGGATAGTAGCTCTCAAAATCTTGTATTTTGTCGTTAGGGATATTGTACCTATTTCCGTTCACTCTGTATATTGGCATAACACTATGTTAATCAATTAATTTTGTATTGTGGGAATTTATCATATTTTTTACTGGGCTGTTCTATACCTTCTATATATAATCCTATATTTTCTGCGGCTTCCAAAACTTTTTGTTCAATCTGTGGATATTTCCTCATAAGAGAACCTATTTCTTGAATCGCAGTTTTTGCACTATTCGGATTGTTCCTTAACATATCGTCAATTCTTAATAGCTGTTCCGTAACCGTAGTACTCAAAGTCCTCCCATATTCATTTTTCATCGTCATTTTCTCTTCACCTAATCCTGCGTCAATAACAGCTTGTCTAGCTGCTTGAAAAAGACTTCCGGCAGAAAACGGCAATTCACTCTCGGATATTTTAATTCGTTTTCCTCCAGATAAAGGAATATCAGAACCTTTCTTATATGGATCACTGCCTTTATTTTTCATAGATGCTACACCGTATTTCGTGTTTCTATTATATTCAGCTAGCCATTTTTTTAGTTCTCGGTCTAAGCGGTCTTTATTATCTTTATACTCGACTTCTATTTGTTTTATAGCCGCATCGAACGCCATTTGTTCTTGTTTATCCTGTATTTGATTCCGTCTATTCCAAATAGCCATTTGAGTTTCATATTCCCTTTGTGCTTCTGCGGCTTGCGCGGCATCACGGCCGGCCTTGTCTTGGAATGCAGCTTTTAACAGACCTTGATCGTATAACATCTGCATTTGGTCTCTGCGGTCGAGCAGATTTTGGAGGAAGGCATTATTGACGGCCGTAGCGGGTTTTCGGGCGGCTGCATTGCCGCCTGCGGCTACTCCTATTATCTCGGCTAACGTAGCCCCCACATCGCCGAGTACGGCTAATTTCCTTCGATTTTCCACGATTCGAGGGTCGATTTCTTCGGGACGTTTGAGTATGCGGTTATAAATAGAAACAAAAGATTCGCCGGCTTCTGCGGCTTCTCTCATCTGGGCGGCTTGCTCGGGGGTGACGTTGAAAACGGGTTTTTCGGAGACGCCGTCGGAACTTACTCCATATCCGGTAGTAGTGTCTATATAGGGAACGGGGTTTTTAGAACGGCTGGCGGCTACTATATTTTCCCATGATTGTTGCAGATTTTTACCGTCTACCAACGGTGTACCGTCTGTTCTCCTGTCTCTTATACACATCTGACGCTGCCGACGAC
>ENA-OXES01000331-OXES01000331.1-human-gut-metagenome-genome-assembly--contig:-NODE-331-length-18984-cov-6.04976_pt1 | contig 18984 bp, 9 predicted proteins | sample MGYA00249829_ERZ652252 | MGnify/ENA primary metagenome ERZ652252 (study PRJEB26925, sample SAMN05826675) | human gut metagenome | biome: ENVO:2100002; feature: ENVO:00000062; material: ENVO:00002003... | reverse complement strand
AGCGTCGCCACGCGGATCCTGCTCCACGGCCACGACGACCGGGACGCCACGGCCGTTGGCGTACTCACGACGCACGATGTGGCCCGGGCCCTTCGGGGCGACCATGAAGACCGGGTGGTCCTCGGACGGCTTGATGTAGCCGTAGTGGATGTTGAAGCCGTGGGCGAATGCGACTGCAGCGCCCGGCTTGATGTTCGGCTCGATGTCGTTGGCCCAGATGGTGCGCTGGTACTGATCCGGAGCCAGGATCATGATGATGTCGGCCTCAGCAGCGGCTTCCGGAACGGACTTGACTTCCAGACCCTGCTCCTTGGCGTGCTCAACGGACTTGGAGGTCGGACGCAGGCCAACGACGACGTCCACACCGGAATCGCGCAGGTTCAGCGCGTGGGCGTGACCCTGGGAACCGTAACCGATGATGGCAACCTTCTTGCCTTCGAGGACCGAGAGATCGCCGTCGTTCTCATACCAGATTTGTGCAGCCATTGTACTTGGCACTCCTTTTATGTAGTGGGGTGAACGCTTGGAAAAGCGTTCGGGTTTCTACCATTCGCAGATGAAATTCGTGTTTTCATGCATGGATTTTGTCCTGCAAACTGGGGTCTATCCTACCGGAGCCTCCATCTTGTAGCGTGTCTGGTCCACAAAGTGAGCCGCGAAACCGTAAAAATCCGTCGCGGCAACGGCAAGTTTCATGTATTTTGACGGGAAGGTGGCATAGGATACAACGCGTAGGGATTTTTGATTAGGAAGAGATGTCATGGTCACTGCGACTGGTCCTGCTCTTGGTTCTGAAATGATAACATCGGTTGAACCCATCGATGACCGTAGCACGGCAGGAGTTCTGCACGTTGCCGCGATTTTCGCCTCGCATATGGTGTTGCAACGTAACAAACCCATTGCCGTGTTCGGTGCGTTGAATGCCGACTGCGCCGGACTTGAGGTTTCGGCGGAAATACGCGATTTCGATGGTTCCGTGATCGTGCAGGCGCACGCGTACGCCTCCAAAGAAATCAAGAACGGCTTTTCTCCGTGGCGCGTTATGTTGCCCGCGCAACCCGAAGGCGGACCTTACACGCTGCGCGTTACCGCAGGCAACGATTTCATCGAATATTACGACGTGCTGATCGGTGAAGTGTGGCTTGCCGGCGGGCAAAGCAATATGGAACTTGAGCTGCGCAACAGTGAAAACGCCGAGGAAGCCCTCGAAAGCTGCGCTGATCCGCTCCTGCGTTTCTACAATGTGCCGAAAACCGGCGTGATTAATCGCAATGCCGAACATGCGGCAAGTTGGCAGGAATCATCGCCCGAAAACAGTGGCGTGATGAGTGCTGTAGCGTACTATTTTGCGCGAAAACTGCGTGATGAACTTGATTCCGACCTTCCAATCGGCATTATCGACTGTTATATCGGGGGTACGTCGATTAGTTGTTGGATGAGCGAGGATGCGCTGAATTCCAGCGAATCCGGGCGTGCTTATCTTGCTCGCTACGAGCAGGCGGTCGCCGGTAAAACGCAGGGACAGTTCGATTTGGAGTATAGCGAATGGCAGTCGCGTTCTGATACTTGGAATGCGTCGATTGCTGCAGCTCGTGAAGCCGATCCTGATGTGACGTGGGATACGCTCACCCAACAGTATGGCGAATGTCCGTGGCCGCCACCGATGACGCCGACTTCACAGTGGCGTCCGACTGGTCCGTTCCATGCCATGCTGGAGCGTATTGTGCCCTATTCCTTGGCTGGATTCCTGTGGTATCAGGGCGAGGAAGACGAGCCGTATTGCGATTCCTATCGTGAGCTGCTGGGCATGATGATTGGTGAATGGCGTGCGCTGTGGAGTGAAAGCCTACCGTTCCTGATCGTGCAGTTGCCGCAATGGATCGACAAGACGGTCGATGAGAGCGACGGTGATCCGATGCTGTGGCCGGTGCTGCGCGAAGCCCAGTGGGATGCCGCGCAGTCCATCGACAACGTGTTCGCCATCTGCACCATGGATTGCGGTGAATACAACAATATTCACCCGGTTGATAAGCGCACGCCCGGCGAGCGTCTAGGCAATTGTGCGCTTCGCCAAGTGTATGGTATGAGCCGTATTCCGGTGTATGGTCCGACTGTGCTGGGCTTCCGCTGCGACGAAGGCGGTCGCGTGCGTCTGTTCTTCCGGTACGCGCACGGCCTGCATTTCAGCGGTACTACGCCCGACAGTTTCGGCGATGAGCTCGCCAAGAGCCTGCCTTCGTTGGTGCGTTTGCCGGAACATTCCGGTTTCGAGCTTGCCGGTGCCGATGGCGTGTTCCATCCGGCCTACGCCGCGATTTTCGTGGATTGCGATATTGACGATCTGGTCAACGCGAAGGTCAATGTGGTCGATTACAACGCTACGGAATTCGGTATTCCGATCAACAGCCGCAGTATTGGCACGATTACGTTGGCCACGCCGAAAGTGCCGCAACCGGTTATGATGCGTTACGCATGGCGTAATTGGGGTCCGGCACCGTTGTTTAATGACAATAATCTGCCTGCTCACCCATTCAAGCTAGACCTGACCGATCACACCGACTCTGATCACGTTGAATGATTGTCGATAGCTGACAATGAATAGCGTGCGATTGCTGTGCTTATAATGTGCTGCAATCGCACGCTTTGTATTGCGACTGAAATCCTGCTGATCGCACGTCAGTCAAATACGAATCAAATACAAATGCGTTATGCTGCGAGCGTGTAGGGCATCTGATGGAAGAGCCGTACGAATTGCGTGCCCACGCTTCGACCGGTCCTGCTCCGGCAGCAGAATAAGATGCGGCGATGAGTTAAAAAATCGCGATTGCGCATTTGCTGCGGCAATACCGCTTGCCGATGCTCGACCAACGTCGTATAGCGTCAAGCTTAAGAAAAGCTTAAGCGATTAAGTTTGGCGAGTCAACTGCGATACGGAAGCGAAATTTGGAATTTGAAACGTGAAGATCACGGAATACGCAACGAAAAAGCGGGAATTACGGATTGAAAATCAAAATCTGAAATCTGAAACAAAAAAAGCGCCTGTGTCCCTCGCTTGAGGCACAGGCGCATTGTTGTCTTACGACTTCAGGCGCGCTTCTGTGTGATCTGATAGGCGGCAAACAGCACGACCAGCCAAATCACACCGGCGACTACGGCGATGCGATAGCTTGCGGAGAAGCACATCAGCACCACGACCAGCAGCATGAACGCGATCACCAAATATGGCGTCACCTTGGCGAACGGCAGCTTGAAAGCGAGCTTGTCAAGCGCTTCCTGGCCCTTCAATCCCTTCAGATTGTTCGGACCATCGCCGGCGGCGACAACGCGACGGAACTTAATTTCCGTAATCATAATCATGATCCAATTAATCGCAGCGGCGATCGTGGCGATCGACATCAAATAATTGAACGCGAAATCAGGCCACACGAACACCACCACCACGGCGATTGCGATAATGATGGCCGACGTGATCACGCCACCGACCGGAACGCCGCGCTTGTTCAGGCGGCCCAGATACGCGGGAGCATTGCCCTGCTTCGCCAACGAATACAGCATGCGCGAGTTCGCGTACAGGCCAGAGTTGTACACGCTCATTACGGCGGTCAAGCACACGAAATTCAGAATGCCGGCGGCCGCATGCACGCCCACCGAGTCGAAAATCTGCACGAACGGGCTGGAATTGCCGTCGATCGTGCTCCACGGGACTACGGCCATGATCACGCCGAGCGCGCAGATGTAGAACACGAGGATACGCCAGATAATGCCGTTCGTGGCCTTCGGAATGGTGGTGCGCGGATTTTCGGTCTCGCCCGCGGTGATGCCGATGAGTTCAGTGCCGCCGAAGCTGAACATCACCACGACCAGCGCCATCAGCAAGCCTGTCCACGTGCCGTCCGCATTGCGAGACATCAGGCCATGCGGCAGGAATCCGCCGTCAACGGTGAACCAGTTGGCGAACGACGCGCGAATGCCCGAAGCGGTCGGCACATTCGCGATGATCACATACAAACCGCCGAAAATCATGGCAAGCACGGCCACGATCTTGATGATGGCGAACCAGAATTCAAATTCGCCGAACTTGTTCACGCCCATAAGATTCAGCGCCGCGATCGCCACGAGGAACACCGCCGCCGACACCCACTTCGGAATGTTCGGGAACCAGTAATTCACGAACGAGCCAACCACGGCCAACTCCACCATGGCCACGAGCACGTAGTTGAACCAGTAATTCCAGCCGGAAATAAAGCCGGCGCGCTTCGACCAGTACTGCGTGGCGTAATAGCTGAACGCGCCCGCCTTCGGATCCTCGACCGCCATTTCAGACAGTGCGCGCACGATCAGGAAAATCGCCAGACCGCCGATCAGATAGGCGAGCAGAATGGCCGGGCCCGCCAGCTGAATCGACTCGCTAGAACCATAGAACAGGCCGGTGCCGATCGCGCCGCCCAATGCGATCAATTGAATATGACGATTCTTCAAAGACTTGCGCAGCGTCGGCGGAACCGGCACATCGTCGGTTTCGCGCGGTTTCTTCGCAACGGTTGCGTCGCTCATGAATGCTTCCTCTTCTTGGGTGTCTCAGCAATATTCGGCAAATTCGGCAAATTCAGCAAAAATTTGGCGATTTTGGAGATGTTGTGTTCGGCAGTAGTGGTAGGTGACGCGCCTATGGTTTTTGGCATGGCGCGTCTTCCCTGATTGTAGCTGTAGCGCGTGGATTCGGTTTCATAGTGTTCAATAGTTCGATAGTCCAATAAAATGAAGGTTGTGAGAGCGATGGTTGGTGCTGCTTGAACGCTGCGGGGCTGGAGGTCGTCATGGCATTCGTCAAAGACATGGTGCGTATGTGGTTGCATGCGTGGAAGCGATTCGTCTCTATCGCACTGATATCGTTGCTGGGCGTTGCCGTGCTTACCGGCATTTACGCGGGCTGCCGAGATGCTTTTCTTGCGACGGATCGTTTTTTCGACACCCAAGGATTGCATGATATTCAGGTGTTGTCGACGGCCGGATTGACGGATGGCGATATTGCCGCGTTACGCAAGGTGCGCGGTGTAGCGAAGGTGCAGGCGGAGCGGTCACAGGAAGTGACGTTCGATTTGGGCGGCCGCAAATCGGCGACCATGCAGGAAATCGGTGCGAACGGTATTGACTGGCCGTACGTGCAGGAAGGGCGATTGCCGAAGAAAGCCGGCGAAATCGCAGTAACCCGTAAATTTATCCGTGATTCCGGCAAAAAGATTGGCAGCCACCTCACCGTAGCCCCCGAATCCTCTTCTTCCGCTACTTCAGTGTCCGATTCTGGTGAATCGGACACTCAGGGTGCTGAAGATAAGGCACCAAGCTTCCCGACCAAGCTTACCATCGTGGGCGTGGTGCTCGATCCGCAGAATCTAAGCAATCCGGACGGATATTCCGCCATGACCTCGTTTCGTTCCACCGCTGCCACCGACTACACGTTCTTCGCTCCGTCCGACGGCGTGACCGGCACCCTCTACACGTCCGCCACGCTGCTCGTCAAAGGTTCTGCCAACGAAAACACGTTCGACGAATCGTATGAAAACACCGTCAAACAGGTGACCGACCGCATCGATGACGCCGTGAAAACCGACCGGCAGAAGGTCCGCTGGCAGGAGCTGCTCGACGTGGGCAACAGGCAGATTGCCGCCACGCGTGCGGAAGCCGACAAGAAGTTCGCGGAAGCGCAATCGCAAATCGACGAGAATCGTCGGCAATTCGACCAGCAGGTCGACCAAACCAGGAGCATGCAAGCCGGTGCAACCGGCGCAATGGATCCCACCCAACTCAACGAAACCACGCGTGAAACAATGCGCGAAACCATCATCGCCGCAACCCCCGAACTTGCGCATGCCAAGCAGCGGCTCGACCAGGCGCAATCGCAATTGGACGAGCAGAAAGCGCAAACCGAACAAACGCTGAAAACCAAAGAAAACGAGCTTAAAACCAGTATTCCGCAAGTGCGCTGGTATGTGCAGGATCGGCAGTCGCTCGGTGGATTCAGCGCGCTCAAATCCGACCTTGATTCCATCCAATCGCTCGGCAACGCGTTCCCGATCGTGTTTCTGGTGGTCGCTGTGATGATGAGCCTGACTTCCATGGCGCGCATGGTCGAAGAGGACCGCTCGCTCATCGGCACCTACGTGGGGCTTGGCTATGGGCGTCTTGCGGTGGCGTCGCGCTATCTGCTGTTCGCGCTGCTGGCGTGTCTCATCGGCGGGGGGCTTGGCTTACTTGTCGGATTCCTTGGAATTCCGGCGTTCCTTCTGGTTGTTTTGGAGGGCATGTATGTGATGCCTGGCGTGCGACTGGAATACGACTGGCTGTACGGTTCGCTGGGCATCGCACTGTTCGTGGTCGGTGTGCTCGCCGCCACCATTTACGCGTGCGTGCAGGAGATGCGCATGACGCCCGCCGCGCTGATGCGGCCGAAAGCGCCGCGTGCCGGCTCACGTATTCTGCTGGAACGAATCAAGCCGGTCTGGAATCGTATGGGATTCCTCAGCAAAGTGACCGCGCGCAACATTTTCCGCTTCAAGTCGCGCCTTATCATGACGGTCGGCGGGGTGGCCGGCTGCACCGCGCTCATCGTCTGCGGCCTAGCCATCAATGACACCGTGGCCGACCTTGGTATCAAGCAATATCGTGACGTTTACCAATACGATCTTATGGTGGTTTCTGGCGATTCGGACGCGGACGAAATGCGCGCCAAAGTCGCGTCGGACGGTCGTACCACGTCCACGATGGACGTGCGTATCGAATCGGGTGATATGGCTGTTGGGAAGAGCGATTCTGGCAGCGGCGACAGCAGTGGCAGTGTCGGCAGTGAAAGTATTCAGCTGGTTGCAGTGCCGGAAAAGCGATTGTCCGACCTGGGCAAAATGGTCACGTTGCAGCCGGTGCATTCCGGAATATTGGGCACGTCCAGTATCGGCGGGAAAGGCTCGCTGAAGCTGGACGACGATGGTGTGATAGTGGCGCAGTCGGCGGCAAGCTCGCTTGGCATCGCCACCGGAAGCAAAGTGCGATTGACCAACGGCGACGGCGTGCAGGCCACTGCGAAAGTGAGCGCGGTGAATCGCAATCTTATCGGATCGGACGTGTACATCAGCGAAACCTACTATGCCAAGCTGTTCGGCAAATCCTTCGTATCCAACGTGTCCGTTTCTGGTGAATCGGACAAACAAGGCACTGAGAACGCCTCTCAACTGTCCATTTCTCCCGAATCGGACAAACAAGCGGGTAAAACCGGGGTCCAAATGTCCGTTTCTGCAGAATCGGACGTGCAAGGTACGAAATCGCTGACCTGGAATGCCATGTATGCCAAACTTTCCGGCTCTGACCAATCGCAAACTGACTATGCTCAATCGCTCGAAAAGGACAGCTCGGTGGTGAAAGCCGTAAGCAGCGCGCACATGGCCGACAGTTTCAAGTTCGATCTTATGGGCGCGGTCGTGGCGCTGATTGTGGCGCTCGCCGGAGGTTTGGCGCTTGTGGTGCTGTTCACTCTCGCCAATACGAATGTGTCGGAACGCGTGCGCGAGATGGCTACACTCAAGGTGCTCGGCTTTTTCGACCGTGAAGTGCACCATTACGTGAATCGCGAGATGATGATCCTCACCGTCATGGGCGTGGTGCTGGGATTGCCGCTCGGCCGGTTCGTTGGCGGGCTGCTGACCATGGCGCTCAACATGCCGTCGCTCTATTTCGAGGTGGAGGTCAAGCCGCTGAGTTACGTGATTGCAGTCGTGGCAACCATGATGTTCGCGTTGCTTGTGCAACTGTTTGTCAACCCCGTCCTCGACCGCATCGATCCTATCAGTTCGCTCAAGTCCGTTGAATGACGACTGTCCGATTCACCAGAAGCGGACAGTTAGAGTATCGGAAAGGCTCGCTCGCGTCTCAGTTCTTCGGATAACGGTAGTTGTGTGGCAGTTGCGTGGTGAGCTGCGGGTCCAGGCCGAGTTCCTTCAGCTGCCGGTCGATCTCACGTCGCGCGCGTTCCACAAGTTCGGCCCGATGCTCGTCGCCGTGCCCATGCGCTTCCAGTGCGTCCAACGTTTCCGCCAAACGCTTGAGCCGGTCCTGATGGTGCAGCAGCGCACGCACCTGCGCATGTTCGCGTACAATCGTCCGCCAATCGGATGGCGTGTGCGCAATCTCCCGAACCGCGGTGACCGGATGTACGTCGGCCACCTGATATGTGACCGAGCCAAGCAGCGGCATCAGGAACACTGTAATCGCGCCGGCTGCGACCAGTGTTGACGCGGTGTCGCTTTGCATGGTGCCGACCTTCACCGCCAGCGACGTGACGGCGACGATGATCGGCAGCGCGGTCGTGCAATACAGCGCTACGGTGACGCGGTGATGCGATGACAGCGGATTCTCGCGTTTGTCGAGCGATAGCGCAACGTATACGGGCACCGCGCGAATCAGCATGAGCATTACGATGAACGCGACGAGCAGCGCGGGTCGTCCTGCCACGGCGCGCACGTTGATCGCGGCGCCTGACACCACGAAGAACACAGGAATAAGGAAGCCATAGCCGACGCCTTCCAGTTTCATTTCCAGCGACTTGCTGCCGTCGGGAATGATGTAGCGCAGGATGAAGCCTGCGGCGAACGCGCCGAGCACCGCGTCAAGTTCGAACAGTGCAGAAATGGTGACAAGGAAGATGAGCAGGAATGTGGTCAGTCGCATGAGCGTTTGCGATGACGTGTTCGCATTTTCCGTAAGGAAACGGTACAGGCGATGGCCGGTTTTCAGTGCTTTCGTGGGTAGCATTGCGCACAGTAGGCAGATGGCAAGGAATGCGCCGAGCACGAGCATGGTCTGCCAGCCGGTTCGGGTGGATAGCAGGATGGCCATGGCGAGGATTGGGCCAAGTTCGCCCCACGTTCCGTACGAGATGATGGCGTCGCCGATGGGGGTGCCTTCGAGGTTGCGTTCCTTGAGAATCGGCATGAGCGTGCCGAGAGCGGTGGTGGTAAGTGCGATTACCGTGGCGATGCCGTTGATGCCCTGCTTTGCGAAGAATGGAAGAAGGGTCACGACGAGTCCGGCGAGCCCCAAGGTGATGATCCATGTGACAAGGCCGACTTTGCCTTGATGTCCGGCGAGTCGTTTCGGGTCGATTTCATAGCCGGCGAGCAGGAATAGGAACGCCATGCCGAGCTCGCTCAAGAGTTTCACGGCGTCGTTCACTTCGATTATGCCCAGTCCGTACGGGCCGAGCGTGGCTCCGGCGGCGAGCAGCAGTACGGTTTGTGGAATGAATCTTCCCGGAATCAGCTGCGCCACAATCGGGCTGACGGCCGCCACCGCCATGATGATAGTCAATGAAACGAGCTCTTGCGTCATGTTTCTAGCCTAGTGAGTCTGCATGACGGTGTGTAGAGGCGTAGCGGCCCCATGATGTGCTAAAGGGTGCGCTGGGGGTGAGGTTAAGATTGTTTAAATTTTATGGGGGGGGGGCTATGAGCCTTTCTGTCTGCGAAAAATGGCGGAACTGTTTTGTTTGTAAGATAGGACTCCTTTTTTATTGGAGGGAATAGGATTTTTTATTCGAGGGTTTTAACGAGGGTGCCAATGGGGAAAGCTCCGATATGATTCTGAACCAAGCTGTTCAGGCAGTAGCAGTATAAGGGGCAGAAAAAATGATTGATGGCAAATTTACCGCAAAGGAGCGTGCGTATCTGTCCAGCCTGCCGGCGCTCAAAAGCGTGAGTGCGTCGCATATCCGCTATTCAGACTGTTTCCGGGTGGAAGTGATGTGCCGTTATAACGCCGGCGAATCACCCTCAGCCATTTTCCGTGAAGCGGGGCTTGATCCGAAGCTGATCGGCTACAAGCGTGTGGAGCGGTGCATCGCGCGCTGGAAGCAGCAGGAACGTGATGAGCGTCGAAAGAGGAAAGGGGCTATGAATCATTATCTGCAGGATGTCGAAGACGATTTATCGATCGCCGAACTGCAAGGGGCTACGCACGAAGGGGAGACGAATGATCTGACTGAAGCCGACGAATCGCAGGATATGGCGGCAAAGCTTGCGCAGGCGCAACTGACCATCAACAAATGCGATCTGCTCATCGCCAAACAGGCGTTGCGTATCGATGAGCTGGAACGCGTGCTGCGGAAGTTCATCCAGTGACGGACATGCGGCAACAGCAGGCGGAGCGCTATCGGGAACCGTCTTTCGAAGAGGCGGTCGACATTGCCGATGAGGTGCGGCAGTGGCGCAGGGATCGCAGGAAAGTCATTGCCATGCGGGTGGTTGCGGCGCTGTTGATCATTCTTGCGATAGGCATCGGCGGGTTTCCTACGTTTCTACAGTATCAGTCGGCGCGGGAGCTACGGAATACGTCGAACCGGTCCGCGCAGGCGGTTGCCGGCTGGCCTTACCCCCAGGCCGATGAGGCGTTTGCCGCGGCCAAGGCATATAACAGGCGGCTTGCGGCTTCGGGGCAGCCGATTCTCGGCGAGGCGCAAGACCCGTTCTCCCAAGTGCAGGGCGGCTCGCAGTCCAGTGAATCTGGTGCCGCGGAATCAAATAGCGCCAGTGCGAAGGATGCGGAATATCAAAGTTTGCTCGATTCGGGCAGCGGCGTGATGGGCACCATCCGCATTCCGAAGATTTCCGTACGTCTGCCGATCTACCATGGCACGTCGCAGTCGGCGCTCGCATCCGGATCCGGACATCTGTATGGCAGCAGCCTGCCGGTGGGCGGGCGGAGCACGCATGCGGTGATCACCGGCCACCGTGGGCTGGTCGAGGCGATGATGTTCACGCGCTTGGATGAGATGCACGTCGGAGACTACTTCTACATCGAAGTGATGGGCCGTACGCTCGGCTACAAGGTGGATCGCATTTCGGTGATCGAACCGAATGACACTTCTACGTTGAAGATCGTGCCCGGTGAGGACCGGGTGACGCTGATGACCTGCACGCCGTACGGTGTGAACACTCACCGATTGCTGGTTTCGGCGGTGCGTTCCGCGATTCCTGGAGTGGTTCCCGAGGAACGGAATGCGGCAAAGGACGCGCGGACGATTGCGATTGCGGTGTCGGCTGGCGTGCTCGTGTCGGGGATGCTGCTTGCCTGGCTGCGTAGACGGCCATGGCATATTCGCAGACATGCGGCTTGGTGGCCGAAACGTGGCTAGCTGTTGCGTTGGCATGCTGTGTCGGCGTCCGTGCTGTTTGCGGTCGTATGAATAATATTGCTCCGTCGGGCGTCGGACTTATATGAATTTCGGGTGGTGCAGATAGTTGGAAACGTTGCTATCACTTGGTTTCGAGACTATTTCATACCCCGAATCTCCTGCGATTAGGGTGTATGTATCCATTCCCCTTTTCTTCTACTGTTCAAGATTGGAACGCTGGAAGTGTATCCGCGTCGGCTGGATGCGTGACCGGTGATGAAGATGTGAATCGTGCACATGCGCACGGTGTGTAAGGGGAGAATAGCGGATGAGACATGCGCGCATACAACAGGCAAAGCCCGAGAGGAGCTTTGCTGAACGAATAGTCGCCGTCATCGTTGCGATCGCCATGCTCGGCGGCATGGGCTACGCCACCACTTCCGCCGCGATGGCGGAGGATGCCGAACAGATCACGGAGCAGCAGGCCGGCATCAGCCTGGGATTGCATGATTACAATCGTGAAACCATCAATAATAATCATGCGTTGAAATTCATGAACGTTGACGGTTCACTACCGTATAGCACGTATAACAAATATGTCGGTCCTGGCGTGGGCGCATACACCGGTATTGTGAAGACAACCCTGACAGATGATGGCTATCCGACCGTAGCGGATACGGATAAACAGGAATCATTGGACTATCTTTTTGACGAGACGTCTGATAGCGTCGTCACCAGCTACAAGCCGACTGGCGGACTGCTGAAACCGGAGGGGGATGGATATTACGGTTTCGACGCCAATTCCCAGTATGCTGCATATAACAAGAAATTGAACAAGTTCGATCTGAGCCCGCAGAATTCTTGTGCGAACCAGACTGATACTCCTTGCTTCACTCCATTTGGACACAATACTGAAGAGGATAAATATTCTTTCGGCATGAATCTTGGCGCCGATTTCTACATGCCGGAAGGCGGCCAGGTCAACGGTCAGGACATGGTGTTCGACTTCAGCGGCGACGATGATGTGTGGGTGTTCATCGATGGTGTGCTGGTGCTTGATTTGGGTGGTATCCATCAGGCGTTGGGTGGCAAGATCAATTTCCACACCGGCGATATCACCTATGACAAGAAGCAGAGTCATGGAAGCTCTCCTGCCACAAAAATCACCAAGGCATTTGAAAACGCGAGAAGGACGTGGGATCCCACGCCGTATAAGACACATCATCTGAGCTTCTTCTATCTGGAACGCGGCGACGGCGGCTCCAACTGCAAGATTAGGTTCAATCTGCCGGTGAAGCCATCCAAAGCCATCGATATCGAGAAGGAAACCCTAGGCACCATCGGCGCGAACGAACAGTTCCAATTCCAGCTGCTCGTCGGCAATTCCTTAACCCTGTACCGGGGCAAATACAGCGTGTACAATGCGTCCACCAATCAGGCCGTCCAGTCCGATCTGCAGACCAGCAATGACGGTGTGATTACGCTGACCAAAGGGCGATTCGCCCGCGTCCAGTCCGATAATTTCACTGACAGCACCGTATATAAGGTGCGTGAGTTGAATTCTAGTGGCTACACCGTGTCCGCGAACGGTTCCTCAATGACGCAGCAAGATAGCGGCGGTAATGCATACGCCGAAACCGGCCCGTTCACCGTGGGTACGACGAGTCATGTAACCATCGTGAATTCCAATGTGAAGCCGTCGAACAACAAAATCATCGAGAAAACCGACGGTGATGAGTACACGCTGCATCTGACCGCATCCGGTGATAGCACCTCATCCACGGTCACCACTGCCACTCCGGCCGACATTGTGCTGGTCATGGACAAGTCCGGCAGCATGAATGACGACAACCGCGACGTCAATGCGCAGAACGCGGCCAAGGCTCTCGCCGATGAACTGCTGACTGACAAGAATTCACAGGTCCAAATGGCGGTGGTGACATTCAACACTAACGCTTCTGTCAAGCAGACGTTCACCACGAGTGTCTCGAAAATCGACAACGCCGTGAAGGATAAACCCACTGTCCATAGCGGCACCAACTGGGAGGATGCGCTCAAGAGGGCAAACGAGCTGCAAGGTCGCCCTGATGTGAAGAAGCACATCATCTTCCTCTCGGATGGCAATCCGACATACCGTATGACTTCGTACAGCGGATGTTATTCTTATTCGCGGAAGGGTATATGGACTGCTCATCCGGAATATACGACCCCGGAGTCCTGCCGAGCACAACGGTACAGGTGGGGTGATAATCCTGATGATGGTACCTATGGCGTGCACGGTGCAGGAGATAGCGATCCATACGGTTTCAACTATGCTGCCGCCCTGGCTGAGGCTAACCAGCGTGGCGATGCCGCACTCTATGTGGTGAAGACTTCCACTGATGCGAATAAGATGACCAAGTTCGCCGAACAAGCCAATGCAGTGAACCGCACGGAATTTGACGGCACGAATGCCACAAATCTGACGAACGCATTCAACCAGATTTATTCCAGCATTACTTCTTCTGCGAAGATCAAGGTCTTCTCCATCACCGATACACTGTCCAAGTGGGTGGATCCGGTTGATTTCGTCGACACTGGCGATGTCACAGAGTCTGTGACGGTGAAGAACGGCAGTCTCATGCTGACGGGCGGATATACGGCCACATACAATTCCGACAGTCGTACGGTGACGGTGACCTTCAACGACGCAGACGGCATCGTCGCAGAAAGGACCGATTCCATCGACGTTTCCTTCAAAGTCAAGCCAAGTGATGATGCATATGCCGACTATGCGGAAAACAACAAAAACAACAAATATCCGGAAAACAACGAATATCCGAATACGGGAGACGCGGATACGGGAGACGCATCCGCTGAGCAGCCAGGCTACTATTCCAACACGGATGCGAAGCTGAACTATTGCGTGCTCACCGAGGTCAACGGCGCGACATCCTGTGTAAGGACCGAAGCCGAATATCCGCATCCGGTGGTGCAGGTGAAGCTTGGCAAGATTAAGATTACCAAGCTATGGGAGGGCAGCGGTAAGCATGCCAATTCCGTGACGGTGCAATTGCAGCGCAGGGCAATCGATGCGACTACTGACGCGAAGAACGAGGACGTTGGTGCTCCGATCACGCTGAACGCCGCCAACAAGTGGACCACAATGGTCGATAATCTGGTGCCCGGCTACACGTATTCCGTGGTGGAAACCATCGGCGATGACCGATATGACGTCTTCTATGCGGGTAACGATGCCGACTTGACCAAGAAGATGGTGTGGTCTTCCGCCGGTGAGGGCACGTTGAACGCGACCATCACCAACAAGCCGAAGCCGGTATCACTGCAGCACCTAATCTCGGTGCAGAAGAAGCTGACCGGTCGTCAGTGGAAGCCTTCCGACCAGTTCGACTTCACGTTGGAGGCGGTCGGCAACGCCCCGTTGCCGGACAGCTGCAAGGATCGGCAGTCATGCACGGTCACGGTGAAGTATGATTCGAACGGCTATACCAAGTCCTTCGGCGATATCACCTACAACGCCGGTAACGCCGAATACACGTACTACGTGACGGAAAAGCCGGGAGAAATCACTGCACTGCACTACTCGCAGGCGAAGTACAGGGTCGTGGTGAGCGTGAGCGGAAACGCCGGCACGTGGGGTGCTGCCGTGAAGTCCGTGACCAAGGTGCTGGATGACAACGGCGAGAAGGTTTCCGAACCGCAGGACGACATTAATGAGCCGGTCGCTTTCACCAACCACTACATCGCAGTGTCGGCGTTGCCGTTGACGGGCGGGATGACGGATCGTCAGTGGCTGTTCGTCGGCGGTGCGGTCGGTGGGCTTGCGGTGCTGCTCATCGGCGCGGCCGGTGTGTGGAACGGCAAGAAGCGACTCGTCTGAATCGCTGTGCGGGGTCGGAACGTCTGCCAACTCGAAGACGCTCCGACCGATAATCCAAGATTTGCGGATTGCGGGAGCAAGTTGGGTTCCCGCCTCCCGCGATCGCAGAAACAAGTAATCAAACAATAAGGAAGAGAGGATTCTCATGAAGATGAGGAAACTTTTCGCCGGCATCGCCGCCGCTGCGACGCTGCTGGGTGGCATGGCCTTGGGCGCAACCAGCGCACAGGCTGATGGCACAGTGGTGAATAATACCGCAAAGTTCACGTTCACCGCTGACAAAGCTGAGCAGTTGACTAATCGTCAGCTGAGCTTCTACAAGATTGGCGATTACGTCAAGTATGGTACTGACGATTCTGCCGGATACGGTGTTCAGACCTACACGCCTAACAAGACCCAAGTGGATGCTGCATTGGGAACGGCGTTAGGCACTAATTACAACAAGACCGGCATCGACAATCTTGCTAAGGCTTTAGCTGACGGCCGGCTTGATCAGTCGGCTACCACTCGTCCGTGGAACAATCCTGAAAACACTCGCAAGTTCGCTGATGCGCTGGCTCAGCAGACGGGTCTGTCTGCTGTTAATCCGACTCCGGCATTTACGATGAATGGTAATTCGGCCACGGTTACGCTGCCAGCTGGTATCTATCTCGTCGTGGATAACACCGATGCGACTGCTGGCGTCACCAAGGCTGTTCCAATGATTGTCTCTTCTGGAGAAGTCGAGGGTGGTGTGCTCACTAATCCGACGAAGGGCACTACGGTGAATTTCAAGAATTCTGCCGTCAAAGAGCCTAGCAAGACTGTCTCCGCGACGAGTGTTTCTGTCGGTGAGACCCTGACCTATACCCTGACGGGTCATGTGGCTAACCCGAAGCCGGAAGCGTTTGTTTTCCACGATATTCCAAGCGTTGGTCTGACTGTCAAGGCTGATTCTTTCAGCGCAACCGTTGATGGGGATTCTGTTGTTTTCGCGAATTACTTCACTACTGATTTCAACAGCTTGCCCGATTATAAGGGTAACGGTACTAATGAGTTCACTGTTACGGTGATTCCTGCAAAGCTCGCTGAACTTGCCGGTAAGACCATTGTTGTTACTTACGAGGCTGTGGTGAACTCCGAAGCCATGGGCAACGACGTGAGCAACAAGCTGGTTAAGAATGACGGTAGTCATGACACCGTAACTACTAAGCTGTTCTCCTTCAGCTTCTCGAAGCGCGATAACGATAATAATGCGCTTGCAGGCGCAACCTTTAAGCTGTCTGTAGCTGACGGCCAGACTGGTGTGCTTCCGACCATGAATGGTCAGGAATACGGCACGACTCAGATTTCTGGCAACAACGGTAACGTCACCTTCTCTGGCTTGAAGGCAGGTACTTACACGGTTACGGAGACTCAGGCACCGCAGGGTTATATGAACACTTTCTTGCCGTCGTTCACTGTCACCATTGACAAGAATGGCGAAGCCACTTTCGGTGAGGATGCTTTTGGCTTGGTCAACACGTCTAAAAAGACCGTGAAGAACGTCAAGTCCATCACCCAGCTGCCGCTCACCGGCGCAGCGGGCACGACCCTCTTCGCCGTCGTGGCTCTGCTCGTGGCCGGTGCCGGTGTGACCGTTGCGGTTAAGAGCCGTCAGCGTATGCACTAAACCCACAAGGCGGTAACGCCAAAAGCCACACAGGGGTCAATCCAACCGGGTTGACCCCTTTTGCGTGCGCCCGCGACCCGACTATCCTACGGTCCGACCCGGTCCCGCGGGAACTTCTGTGGGGTGTCATCCACATCAGATGAGGATATTTTTCGAGGGGACAGTGCGGGTTGGTGCGACGTGTTGCAACAAGCTGAACCGTGGATGCGAGGTAGTCACAGACAGTCTCCGAAGAGAGGGGAAAAACGAGGGTATCGTACGGCAAGCGGGCCATAAAATCATAAAGCATATCCACGAGAAGTGAGCAATGGAGACACAGGATGGGAGGTATGCCGTGCGTGGCGGCGGAGTATTCAGCGATGAGGAGATTCAGCTGTTGCGGGAATTACCGGCGGTGGCGAATGTGACGCGTAATCGTATCACCTATTCCGATGCTTTCAAGCAGGTGTGCACCATCCGATATCTTGCGGGGGAATCTCCGACCAAAATCTTCCGTGAGGCGGGATTGCCGCCGGAACTGGTCGGGTACAAGCGCATCGAACGCAGCGTGGCTCGTTGGAAGGCCGCCGCCATCAAATCAGTGAGCGGCAACGATCACCTGGATGACAGCGAGATCATTGCGCAGCTCGTTGAACGGTACAAGCGTGCTTTGGTGACGAGGCGGAATCTTGACAATATGGCGTCCGGTGTTCCGGATTCGAGCGTTCCCGTTATGTCCGAAGGCGTTGTCGGCGCGCATGTTTCGGTCAGTGCGCTCGACGGTGATACCGCTGGCATCATCATCAAGCAGCAGGCACGCCGTATCGACGAACTGGAGCGCGCCAATGCTTCCTTGCTAGACAAGCTCGACAAGGCGATCCCGTCCTCGACCGTTGATGAGTGAAACCATTCGGCTGATTGATTGACATGTGGGTTTTTCGGGCAGGCTACCCCGCGATTTGCATAAAATGCCCCCCATCTGGCATGCGGCAAATATGGTTTGCGCTATATGTGGCAGAGTCCCGCGGAAAAAAGAGGTTAGAGGGTATGATTTATCCCCTCTAACTACCTTGCATTCAAGATGGTCTGCCACATATAGTGAAAATCAGTTTTGGAAAAGATGCGAATCTGCCACATATAAGGCATATGGGTGTGTTTCGCGGTGCGAACAATGGCGGAGATTGTGCGGCTCCCGCGGTAGGGTGTGAACATTATGACTTTTGGGAATACGAAAACCGAAAAAACCGGTACAAGCACGTCCGACGCGACGGAAACCGCGCACATCAAATCCGTCGAAAGCCTCGACCAAAGCAATGAAATGGAGCGAGGCCTGAAAAACCGCCACGTCCAGTTCATTGCCATCGGCGGCACCATCGGCACCGGCCTGTTCTTAGGCTCCGGCAAGTCGATTGCACTGACTGGCCCGAGCATCATTTTCGTGTACATCGGCGTCGGCCTGATCATGTTCCTGCTGATGCGTGCCATCGGCGAAATGATGTACAGCGACCCCAGCCAGCACACGTTCATCAATTTCATCACGCGCTATCTCGGCCGCGGGTGGGGTAAGTTCGCCGGCTGGACGTATTGGATCGTGCTCATTCTGACCGGCATGACCGAAATCACTGCCGTAAGCACGTATTTCGTAACGTTCTTCGGCACATTCGGCATAGACCTGAACTCGTGGAAGTGGCTGATCGAACTGTGCTTCCTCGTGGCGCTCACTGGCATCAATCTGATTGCGGTGAAAGTGTTCGGCGAGGCGGAATTCTGGTTCTCCATGATCAAGATCACGCTGATCGTCGGCCTGATCGTCACCGCCATCGTGATGCTAGTCATCGGCTTCAGCTACCCTGCCACGCATATCGAGGGCGTGGACGGCACAGTGTCGGGCGCCACGGTGAGCCTCACGAACATCACCGACGGCTTCCAGCTCGCGCCGAACGGCTGGATGAACTTCTTCATGAGCTTCCAAATGGTGTTTTTCGCCTACCAGCTCATCGAATTCGTGGGTGTCACGGTGTCGGAAACGCAGAATCCGCGCGAGGTGCTGCCGAAGGCCGTGAACGAGCTGATCGTGCGTATTCTGATCTTCTACGTGGGCGCGCTGATCGCGATCATGGCTATTGTGCCGTGGCGTAATTTCCACGAGAATTCCGACGGCTCGTTCGGTTCGCCGTTCATCATGGTATTCAAATATGCGGGTCTTGATTGGGCTGCCGCACTGGTGTTCTTCGTGGTGATTACGGCTGCCGCGTCGGCGTTGAATTCGCTGATTTATTCCTGTCTCTTATACACATCTGACGCTGCCGACGACGG
>ENA-OXES01000310-OXES01000310.1-human-gut-metagenome-genome-assembly--contig:-NODE-310-length-19679-cov-12.2417_pt1 | contig 19679 bp, 10 predicted proteins | sample MGYA00249829_ERZ652252 | MGnify/ENA primary metagenome ERZ652252 (study PRJEB26925, sample SAMN05826675) | human gut metagenome | biome: ENVO:2100002; feature: ENVO:00000062; material: ENVO:00002003... | reverse complement strand
AAAGTCTGGGCTTTGTGCATAAAAAAAGGTTGTGCCAGCGTTTTGACACAACCTCTTCGATACCTAACCCGATAAATAGTTATATTGAATGTATCTGAGATACGATCAATTCATTGGAATCTCTATACGTTCGCCTGTAACAGAAACGGCACTTAGTTTGAATCCCTCTTTCCAGCGAACCGGAATCGTGAATGTGTCTACTGACGAAGGAGTGTTTTCACCGCTACAGATGAGGACAAATTTACCCGTTTCATCTTTCACTTCGTAAGCCACTACATTGGTCCAGTTCTTTATGGTGATCGTCTCACCGTTATAAGTGACGGCATTATCGCCGGAACCTACCGTAAATGTTTTGGGAGAATGAGTAGCATTCTCTCCTTTTATAATGGCGGGTTTCGTTTTATACAGTTCGTACGTATTATCCGAAATGTATTCTAAAGCGACATCCGGCTGGGTACCTCCCAGTGCGTTTACTTTCTGTTTGAGGGCGTCTATCATGTCTTGTGTTACGGTGAGTTGCTTTTTCCCGTAATCATCCAGTTCTTTATCAACCGGAGTGAGAAATCCCCATTTGGTAAAGAAATCAAGTAAGTTCATGCTGGAAATCTTAGAGCAGGCATATACAAAGTCCAGTTGAATCTCTCCGTGACTCATTCCGGTGTAGTCTTTATTCCGGGCGTATTCATATACTTCCGGATAAAAACCTCCTTTGTCTGCTTGTTGTAACGGAGTCCTGCCCAGTACTTTTCCAAAATAGAGTTCTAATTGCCAGAAAGGAACGAGTTTGCAGAATACATCGTTGGCATTATTCCCTACATTCTGGAAATCGGCATGCGGGCTCCCGGCAGCGATAATTCCACTCCAGGCTTTGGAGTATCTGTTTCTGTAGACAAGTCCCATGTCTTCGACCTGTATTCTGGATGGCTGGCCGAAAATGGTCGTTTGTATATACTCGGACATGATGTTGTTCGTCACTTCCGTATTACCGCCCCACAACACTCCCGGACGTGTCTGGTTGCAATGTCCTATCTCATGGGCAGGTCCCCAGCAACCGCTTGTCTTTAGCCTTTCCGGATTGCAGATTTCGTTCATTGTTGTCCGGTTGTAACCTGTGTGATAGGCTGTTGCATACATGTAGGAGTGATACATAACATTCAAGTACATCCGGTTCCTGAACATCTTGTCGTATTTCTCCAATCCCAGTAACTGCTGTTCACTGTATACGATCTTATCATAGAGGTCTATCAGTTCATCTCCTTTGGAGCCTGCGTACGTTTTGAGGTCGCTCGTTTCGAAAGTGAGGTGGGCATATTTCCCCAGTACATCGAAATACCGGTTGGTTGCTTTGTTGAGCAATTCCGACCAACGTCCGGTATGTTCCGGATTTTGTGAGTCGAAGTAGCCGTTTACTTTTCCCGAAGCAAAATGAATTTTGACAGGAGTTACCCCCGGATCGTCCAGAGTATTCGTGACGTACATCACGTATGCCAGCCCTTGCTCGCTGATAGTAAGCTTGTTGATTCCCTGATTCAGTAAGTAGGTCACTCCACCAAAACCGTCATTCCCGGGCGCATCCAGATTCTGTACCCGCAGTCCGATGTCATAGCCGTGTGTGTCTCCCACCAGAACAATCAGGCTTTCACCTGCCCTGACTGATATTCCGGTTGGATTGTCCAGCTGGCTATAAGGGTTTGTCTTATGGGTTGCCGACTGGATATCCGGATTAGGATATGCCTTGAACTCGTTAATACGGAATTCTGCGGGATACTTACCTTTAATCATATAATAAGCTATATTCTTAAAGAATGGGTATTCGCACTTCGCAATGTCGTCTTCCGTAATACCGTTTTTTAGCTCACTGCAACTTGCGTCTGTGAATAGAGTCGAATAATCAAAATTTACGGGATTCTTTGCGTAGAATTCCATTTCGGCGCATGAAGCAAATCCTTGTCCGTCGCCGGCACCGCTTTTCACGATGAAGCGGAAAGACTTCGCTTGTATCGTTTGGTCGAATGCAACTTTGCCTGCTGTAGCCGAACCTTGAAAATCCTTTTCTAAGAGTTTGGTAAATGTATGACCATCTACTGAATATTGTATTTCTGTTTCTTTGAATCTGCCATTGTTTCCGCTGCTGCGTGGATGGTAGATCAAATAATCGATATCTGTGACTGTTTCAAAATTATAGGTTAGTGTGATGGGGAAATAGTTGCCTGCACCATTACTCCAGCTGGAATGATAAAGTGTCGAGTAGTCTCCGTCAAAAGATTTCTCGATGTCACTGCCGGGTTGAAAAGAAGAAGCCGTTCCGCTTACTACTTTAATCTTGATGTCGCCCTTTACATCTTCTCCGTTGCCTTCGGCAAATTCGTTGAGTCCTTTTTGGGTAACAGATACGAATGCGTTCACAGGCTCTGCCTGTTCGGTATCAATGGCCGGTAGTACTTCTGTTATTTCGATGTTGCCGTGACGCTGATTGTCAAGTACGGTCGCTTTCACCACATAAGTGTGTGTAGTGGTGACTGTGGCTGGTGCGCGGCTGGCAGGTCTCTCAGTAATCCATTCAGGCAAAGTGAATTTTACTTCTACATTTGTCGTCACGTCAAACTGGATTTCTCCACCGATTACCCCTACCTCAAAGCTTGGGCTGGTCAACGAGAATGGCAGGTTCGTATCCCAACTGGCGTACGGTGATTGTCTTCGTCTGGTCGGCAGCTATGACGGTAACAGTTGCTTTGCGCACATACCGTTCCTCGCTTTCATCTACAGATATTTTTAGTGCCTTCCCGTCTGCTGACGGGTGGCACCAATTTTTATCTGATTTGACTATCCAGGTATCCACATTGGTAGTGATAACTACACTTTGGCTACCGGACTCACAATTAAAGTCAACTGTCTCTTTCCCAACGGTTAAATTGGGGGTTGAAGAGCCGTCATCGTCAGAGCATGCCGTAGACAGGCATGGCAGAAACGATAGTAGAAAGAAAAGCAGTGTATATTTCTTCATTTGTGTTTTTATTCCGGTACGACCATTGAACATTTGTAGATTTCCAATTCTCCCAGTGCAAAATAGGAGGTGCCTTTAGTAGTCTCTGTCACTTCAAACCAAAGATATCGGGAAGGTTTTGACAAAGGGATTATTTCGGAATTATATACTTCACTTGTTCCGTCGGGAAGTTCCGTCAAAGTGGTTTCCTTATGAGTGCCTGCCTGTGAGATATCGACACTGTCTCCATTTATAAATTTCACACCATCAAACCATTGGGCCGGATTGTAATCATCGCTCGTATATAAATTAATCGTTTTCCACGAGCTGTCTGCCGGACGGTTCGTATTGGTTGAACGGAACTTGATAGCACTGACTTCTTCTCCTAAGTCTATCACGAGGTAATGAGGCATTGCCACTGTCGTTTGCCACTGAGAATGGAAGAAGTTTGTAATATCTCCATCTACCAAAGCCGTTACCGGACGGGTAGGGAAGGGGGCATTGGTCCATATCTTCTTGCCATCCAGTGCCAGTTTCACAGGAGTGCCGAAAGTGGGACTGGCTTTTTCAGCCTGAGCCGTTATTTGGTGGCTGGGCCCTGCCGTATTGCCACGATTGAAGACTTGTACGGTGAAGTCGATTTCACCGTATTTTTGTAACAGGTTATCTATCACCAGTTCACTGGCATATTGGCTGACTTGTTTTCTGTACGATTTACCGGTTGCTTCGATGCTATATTCTACTTGTACATAATAGAGGTTTTCATCGGCAGGCGTCGTCCAGCTCAAAGTAATCTGTCCGGGACCGGGAGTCGCTTTCAGATTGTCGATGTCGCTGGGTGTCGGATACGATGAACTGTCATCGTTACAGGAGAAAAGCATGGCCAATCCTCCGATAAGGTACATCGCCATAAGTATCTTTTTCATAATCAGATTGTTTTTTTATAGTTGTTATTCATCATTGATTAGTAACCCGGGTTCTGCACCATGTTTGGATTTTTGCTGACCTCACCTGCAGGAATAGGCATCAGATACTGACGGGGAGCATCGAATGTACGTTTGTCCTGTATCTCTACAATCTTGGCAAAGTCTTCCAATCTCTCGGCAAGAATGTTCAGGCCACGTGCTTTGACATTGAAATAGGTTTCTCCCATTTTCCAGCGGCGAATATCCCAGAAGTTATGATTTTCCTGATAAAGCTCGATCATACGTTCCTGTCTGACAATTTTCATCACTCTGCCGTCAGGACCGCATTGACCGTCGTAGCTTGTCAAAGGCTGTTTGGCCTTTGCCCAACTTTCCAATACGGGTTTAAGTCCGGCGCGTTTGCGTACCTTGTCCAGATAGGCCATTCCTTTTTCGGGATAACCTTCTTTACCGTATCCTACACAAGCTTCGGCATAATTCAGGTAAAGTTCGGCAAGACGAATGATAGGCCAGGGGTATTCGATGGTCGGTTCTACTTGGTTGATGTTAGCTTCTGTACCCGGATGCACTCCTTTTTTGTTCAGATATCCTGTTTTAGAGTAGTTCTGACTACGGGCAGCAGTAACGACTTTTCCGTCATCGGCTCTGACGCCGCAGTTTTCTGTTGCCAAGAAGCCGGTTATCCATTTGTCATCTGAAGCTTTGGCCCCCCAGAAACTACTATACGCATATCTTTCTTCAGTAGTACGGCATTCATAATAACCGTTTTCAAAAGCAACCCATGCATAAAAGCGGGGCTCGCGATTCATATGCATATACAGCGTTTGTCTTCCCGGTACAGCATAAGTGGTACCATCCGGGATAGTCACGATGTCCAGTTTGTTGTTAATGTTGAACTCCGGATCTTCATCAATCGGCAATCCATTGGCTGTGTAAAACCGGTCGATCATTGTGATAGTGGGGGCGATACCATTCCATGAACCACGGGGGAAGTAGGGAATCGATTTACGTTGGATACTGTAGGTTCCGGCCTTGCGGGTTTCAGCGAAGATCACTTCACCGTAGTCTTCTTTGTCTATGAAGGTCATACGTAAACTACGTTGTGTCAGATCATTTGGCTCCGGATAAGAGGTGCTGACGGAAGTTGATTCATAAAGTTTATAATGAGCAGCATCTGCCAGTTCGATCGCTTCCCATGCTGCATCTGCGGCACGCTTATATTTCTCTTCCGAATAAGTGGTTGACAGTAATTGCTCACCATCGGGATTCTTGAAATTTGCATAGTCAGGGTTTCCGTTGAATAGCGGTGAGGCGGCATAAAGCAGCATACGCGCTTTCAGGCTTTTTGCAGCAACGCTGGTGGCTCGTCCATAATCAGCAGTGCTACGTGTAGCAGGCAGTCTTTGAGCAGCATCATCAAACAAGTTGGCTACCCAATCGATGCATTCATCGTAAGGACGGCGTCCGAGCATGTTGGCTGCTGGTGTATCGAGTGCCGGGAGTTCTTTTACCAAGACAGTCGGCCCGTAGCATTTAATCAATAACAAGTGGAAGTAAGCAATCAGGAAGTCTGCTTCCGCTGTATAAAGGTCTATTTCGTCCTTACTGATGTTAGGAACAGAACTGATATTAGCTTTCAATAGGTAGCATTGACGGATACCTTGGAACAGTGTATTCCAGTAGCTGATAATCGTATTGCTGGAGTCGTAAGAACCTTCTGCAAATTTTACGTAAGTCTCGGCAAACGGACTGATAGTCTCATCTCCGGTGAAGTCCATACATCCCTGAACCATATTAGATTGGGGGAGGTAACCGTAGCATGAGTACAAATATTTTAATGCCGCACGTGGGTTTGCAAAAGCATCTGCTTCTGTGGCTGTCTCATCAGGAACGATGTCCAGGTAGTTACAGGAAGTATTCAATCCCATTACTGACAAGAAGAACAGTAAATATAAAATATGCTTTTTCATGTTTCTCAGGTATTATTTGTTGTTAATAGTCATTTGGAATCCAATGTTGAATACGCGCTGGGTAGGATATGAAAGACCGCTACCGCCACCTTGTTCAGGGTCCCATAGCTTGAAGGGGGCAAACGTTAGCAAGTTGGAGCCACTGATGTATATACGCATATTTTTATGAGTATAGCCGATTTCTGCATTTTTTAATTTTAGGAAAGCTCCGTTACGTTGCCAGTAGGTAGACAACTTTGTATTGTTAGCATTGGTCTTTCTAGATAAACGCGGATAAGTCGCATTGGTATTCTGGTTGTCCGGACTCCAGCGTTCGTCTGCTATCCATGAAAGTACGTTGCGCAATGAGTTATCGCCGAACGGGTGCATATCTTTCACCATGAAAGACGTTTTGGCTACTCCCTGGAAGAAGAAGGAGAAGTCCAGATTCTTCCATTTGATAGATGGACCGAAACCGTATACAATTTCAGGTACACTTGGATATTTTGCCCATACCCAGTCGTCTGTATCAGTTAGATTGTCGTCATATCCGTACCAGTCTCTTGATACATTTACGTATTTGATATCACCCGGAACGATCGTTGAGCCCAGCTGTTGCTGATGGTGTGCAATATCTTCACTGTCAATAAAGAGCCCGTCAGCGATATAGATGGCATTCATATTGGCACTCGCCCCTACTTTTGACTGCCAAGGGTATTTGGGAGACTCATCATATTTGGTGATTTCATTATGTGCATAGGTGAAAGTTCCTTTAAAGCTGACGAACCAGTCTTTGTTGAACTGTTTGTTATAGCTGGCTGCCAGTTCAAATCCTTGGTTGCGCATAGCGGCTAAGTTACCATATACTTTGGTGGATGCCGTACCCATATAAGTTGGTACGGTTTGTTTCTCCTGGAAGATGTCGCGACGATTTTCACGGAAGATGTCGAATGTTAAATCAAGAGAACGGAATAATTGTAGGTCAACTCCGAAATTTATCTTTTCTCCAACTTCCCATGTGATATCTTCGTTGGCATAACGTTGATATACCGGACCGCTGTAGGTTACATTCTGATTGACACCTGTGGTAAATCCTTTTCCGCTTAAATTGATTTGAGACATATAGAGGAAACGTGCATCGCTAATCTGGTCGTTACCCACCAATCCCCATGAAGCACGTAGTTTTAATTTACTGATTGTGTTTTTCAAAGGTTTGAAGAAATTTTCTTCACTGATGTTGTAACCTACGGCAACAGATGGGAAAAGACCGAAACGATGTCCTTTTGCAAAGTTTTCCGAACCATTATAACCAACGTTCACTTCAGCCATATATTTTCCTGCATAAGCATAAGAAGCACGTGCTGCAACTCCTTGTTTGCGTTTGGGTAATGAACCGATGAAGTTTCCGTTGCCCGGTACATTGTTTACATATTCGTCCTGGCTGTAGATAAACATTGCATTGATATCATGTTCGTCAAAAGTGCGGCTATAATTCAGCATTCCTTCTAAATAGAAACGGCGGTCGCCGGAAGTTGAATTGGTCGCAGTCAAGTCTGTCTGGAATTCGTCTCCGATGCGGCTGGTAGTATAGGTATAGCCGCCATTACCGTCCTCTTCGTATCCTGTCAATGCGAATCTGTTCCATTTACCGGCGCGTGCGTTGGTAGAGCTTGACCAGTTCTTGAATGAAGCTAACGCCTTAAAGCTTAATCCTTCTGTCAGGAAGTCTAGTTTCTGATTGAATTCCAAGGCGGCAATCACTGTGCTCTCAAATGACTTATTGTAACCTGTAGCGGCCTGAGCCACCGGGTTTGTCTGGTAGTCGGCATTCACACGCTCTGTTGCTCCCCATTTGATATAAGGAGTTTCACCGTCATCCGGGAAATAGACCGGAAATTCAACAGGCGATGTATTCATGGCATTGCTGAAGATTGCTCCTACTCCTTGATTGGGAGTAGTCATGTTGCGTAACTGTACGTTCAGACGCAATGATAATTTAGAACTATTACTCAATTTGGCATTGATGTTATTCTGAAAGTTGTAGCGCATCACATCAATATTATTATTGTATGAGAAAAAGTCCTTTGAACGATTTTTCAGCATACCCGATTCGTGATTGATAGAGATGCTGGAGAAGTAGTCTACCCGTTTTCCACCACCGCGGATGTTGAAGTTGAATTTTTCACTGTAAGAAACGTCTTTGAACAGTTCGTTATACCAGTTTACGTTTGGATAAATGTACGGATCTAGTCCGGCACGCGTTCCTGCAATCCTTTCGTTACTGTAGAGTACATCACCGCTGTTATCATTATTGACGGCTTCGTTGAAAAGTTCCATGTATGTAGCACCATCTACGAATTTCGGTGTGCTGGTTGGTTGGGATATTTGTCCTTCCATGCGGAAGTTTATGATTGGCTTATCCAGGTTCATACCCGACTTAGTTGTCACAATCATTACACCGTTGGCACCGCGAGTACCATACATAGCTGTTGCTGTGGCATCTTTCAGAATGGAGAAGCTATCGATGATTTCGGGGTCAAGATTGTTCAGGTCACTTGAACTTACCTGTATACCATCCAGAATAATCAGCGGATCAGTAACTCCATTCATCGTAGAGACACCACGAATCCAAAAGTTGGCACCGTCAGCACCTGGCTGACCACTGCGCTGCACTGCGACAACACCCGCCAGACGTCCGGCAAATGCAGTAGACAAGTTGGTGGATGGAACCTTTAATTCTGCCGGTTTGATCGCTTCAACTGAACCGACCATACTGGCTTTCTTTTGTCCGGTACCATAGGCTGTAACAACTACCTCTTCCAGCTGTTTAGCATCCTCAGTCAACTCAATTGACAATACTTTATGTGAACCAATCTTGATTTCTTTTGGGGTATAACCCACATAAGAAATGATAATGACATCCGACGGACTAGCCATAATCGTGAATTTTCCGTCAATGTTAGTAATCACTCCTGTTGCAGCTCCTTTAATTTGTACAGAAGCTCCAATAATTGATTCACCCGTGTTAGCATCGATTACTACACCTACGATTTCTGATTTCTTCGCTCCTGGTTTGGGCTGTTGGGTTTCATCTGACTTTGCACTTTTAAGAATAATCTCATTATTCTTTATGACATAGTCGATACCACTGTTACTAAATACTTTTTTTAATACTTCGTTGATATCTCCTTCGCAATCATAATCTTTCTTTTCGTCATTAGTGATGACACCGGACTTGAAAAAGAACGTGTACTGGCTATTTTCTTCAATCAACTGAATAGCCTGTTGCATGGTGATGGACTGACCTTTGAGAATGATCCTCTTTCCTTGCGCACTGTGGGCATGGAGAGCCATTGGAAGGAAGCAAATCAATAGAACGGCATATCTGAGTATGCTGTCACTAAAATGCATGTTTTTCATGTTTCTAAAAAGGTTAAAGTGAATTATAATAAACTATTAGTTTTTCTGATATGTATTAAAATAATATGATGTTGTTATTTTCCTGTTTTTCATTTAAGTCCAGACTGATACATATCTTTTCTATGATATCAGTAAGCGGCTCATTTTTATGTATCGTTCCGTTGAACTTTAATTTCTTCAGTTTTTCTTCTTTGATGATGATGTTTACATGGTAAGAGCGATTGATGAATTCAATGAATTCTTGTAATGGCTTATCAGTAAAACGATATTTGTTTGAACGCCAGTCATATTCATTGATATCTATATTTGTACATACAATTGATTTGGTATGGGCATTGTATACGATGTGTTCAGCTGGTTTCATCGGTAGTTCTTTTCCTCCTTCTTCAGCCTGAAATATAATAGATCCTGTAAATAAGGTTATTTCAGATTCTATATTTTCAGATTTAATGTTGAATTCGGTGCCGGTTACTTCGATATGCGATTCATGAAAATAGACCCTGAAAGGTGTTCCATGAGCTTTCTTCACTTTAAAGAAAGCTTCTCCTTTTTCTAGAAAGATTTCTCTGTTGTTTAGGAATGACTTGTGATAACGGATTTGAGAAGCTGCGTTGAGCCATACTTCTGAACTATCTGGTAGCGTGATTGCTAGTTTATCATCCACAGGAGCACTGATGTTGATGTAAGATGATGAAACATTATTAACTATCCAGAAGCCGACAATGAAGAGAGCGACAGTGGCCGCAATGGAATACCCGATGTGATAGTATTTTCTATTTTTTAATATAGGCTGTTTTTCACTCCGGCATTTAACCATAATCTTATTAAGTATGTTTTGAGAAACCACATTATCTTGTATGTGAGCCTTTGGTGCTTTCTTCCATTGTTGAGATTGGAAGTTTATCATAGGCTTCTCATCGAGAAGTTGTTCTCTTTCAGAAGTCGTCAGGTTATCAGCCAACATCTTTTTTATAATATTAATGAGTTCTATTGAATCCATGTCTTTATAGTTTAATAATAATGGTAATCATTGATTCTGGTTACATACTAAATACTTCTCATTTAGCTTTTACCCCTATCTGTTATAAAAAAAATGTGTTTTATTTTTGCTTCTTTTAAATAATGTGTAGATTTGAAGCCACTAATATATACGCAACTATGAACGAAGTAGAAAGAGTGTTAGCGATTAAAGATGGTGATCATCAGGCATTTATAAATTTGTATAACGAATATTGGAGTCAGGTGTATGACTTTAGTCGGTTGTATATTACTACAATTGCTGATGCAGAGGAAATTGTTCAGGATGTGTTTGTGAAGTTATGGGAATCAAGGCATTTATTGAAAGAAGATGAAAATATTAAGGGCTTTCTCTTTATTGTTACCCGAAACATTGTATTTAATAGGCATAAAAAGAAAGTAAATGAGAATCTTCTTAAAACTTCTGTTTTATCAGCTTTTGGACATGAAAGTTATTATAACTCCACTAGTGTGGAGGAAGATTATTGTGCTTCTCAACTAAAGATTTTCATTGATAAGTTAATCAACTCACTTCCTGAACAACAGAGAAAATGTTTTTTGTTAAGTCGTGAAGAGAATCTGAGTTATAGAGAGATAGCCGAGAGACTTGGTATTAGTCAGAAGACTGTAGAAATACATATGAGCAAGGCTTTGAAGTTTCTGAAAGACAAGGTTAAACGGGGATGGGAAATTCTTTTGTCACTTCTTTCATTTTAGTTGTAATAATAAGGATTGTTTATCAGAACTTTATAGCTAAATCATTTGCTTTTAATATGAATTGTTTGACCATTTAATGAGGTTATCCTTTTTGGATAGACCATTCTTTCTTGTCTTTTTTGATACTATATAAAGGGATACTTATCTTCCTTTTTCGATTATTGATAGGGATATGTTCTATACATGATTTCATGAGTCTCTCTTTTAAGACAGGATGCTCGGAGTCACTAAAAAACAATAATATAATAGAAAGTTGTATACTTATAGCGATAATTAGGTTCTAAAATTTATAGCAATAAACTTTGATTCATATAATTAGTCTGATGATAAAAAAGTTGGGAAAAAGTTTTGTATGATTACTGTTTTTGTGCTAAATTTATGACTAATCTCTATTTCAAGTTATGTATTAATGTTTGAATGGAAACTTCGGTCGCTTTTTGATCATACTTATTGTATTTTGTAGGCAATGGTTTGAATGTCATATATAACAGAGAATTACAGAACTGATAGAATAAATAAAACTTCAACTAATTCGGACAAAATGAAAAGAGTACTATTGACTTTGAGTATGAGTATCGCTACATTGGTGGGTACTTTGGCGCAAAATGAACCTTATAAGAATCACCAGTTGTCTCCAAAAGAACGTGCAGATGACTTGTTGGGGCGGTTGACATTAAAAGAGAAAATTGGCTTGATGCAGAATTCTTCTAATGCGGTGGAGCGTCTGGGGATTGCTCCTTACAATTGGTGGAGCGAGGGATTACATGGTGTTGCCCGCAATGGGCTGGCAACAGTATTTCCGATAACGATGGGAATGGCCTCTACTTTTGATGATGAAGCTATCGAAAAGATATATACAGCCGTGAGTGATGAAGGACGTGCTAAATTCCACGACGCACATCGTCGTAACCGCTATGGGTGTGGAAATGAGGGACTTACTTTCTGGAATCCTAATGTGAATATTTTCCGTGATCCGCGCTGGGGCCGGGGGCAGGAGACTTTTGGAGAAGATCCTTATCTGACTACTCGGATGGGAGTATCTGTAGTAAAGGGCATGCAAGGACCGGCAGATGCTGCATATGATAAGACTCATGCATGTGCTAAGCATTATGCTGTACATAGTGGTCCTGAAGCGAAGCGTCACTCTTTCGACGTAGAGCATCTCTCTCCTCGTGATTTGTGGGAGACTTATTTGCCTGCCTTCAAAGCACTTGTGCAAGAAGCAGATGTAAAGGAAGTAATGTGTGCCTATCAGCGTTTTGAGGGAGAACCTTGTTGTGACAGTAACAGGTTGCTGACGCAAATCCTACGGGATGAATGGGGATATAAGCATCTGGTGGTCAGCGACTGTGGCGCTATCAGCGATTTTTTCTATAAAGACCGTCATGGAACGCATAAAGATGCAGCTGATGCTAGTGCTTCTGCTGTGATTAATGGTACGGATTTGGAATGTGGTGTCGAATATGCTCATCTGGAAGAGGCTGTAAAGAGAGGTTTGATTACGGAGGAACGTATAAATACCAGTTTGCGCCGCTTGCTAGAGGCTCGTTTTGCCTTGGGTGAGATGGACCCAGATTCCATTGTTGCTTGGAGTAAAATCGGTATCGACACTGTAGATTGCGATTTGCACAGACAAATGGCTTTGGACATAACACGCAAATCAATGGTATTGCTTCACAATAACGGTATACTTCCTTTGGCAAAAACATCGACGCGTATTGCCGTAATGGGACCCAATGCCGTAGATTCAGTCATGCAATGGGGGAATTATAAAGGAGTACCTTCGCATACATATACCATTCTGGAGGGAATACGCAATAAAGTTGGTAACGTTCCTTACGAAAAAGGATGTGAATTATTGGAGAATCAGGTTTTTGATTCTTACTTCAATGAGATTTCCAACAAGGGATATCATGGCTTAACCGCTACTTATTGGAATAATATGAACATGAGTGGGGATGTGGCTGCTACGGAGCAATACACTTCTCCGGTTAATCTGAGTAACGGTGGCCATACTGTATTTGCTACAGGAGTCGGATTATACAACTTCACAGCAATATATGAAGGTACTTTCTGTCCGAAGAAGGATGGTAATTATACATTAATTATTGAGGGAGATGATGGTTATCGGGTATATGTGAATGGCAGTAAGGTAATTGATTATTGGGGAGAACATGCCAGTGCAAAAAGAGAATATACATTGAAAGCTACAGCAGGGCAGGACTATAAAATAAAAATAGAGTATATGCAGGCAGGTGCAGAGGCTTTGTTGAAGTTTGATTTAGGTATTTATCGGCAGATCCCTGCTGCAACGGTTGTTGATAAAGTAAAGGACGCGGATATTGTCATTTTTGTGGGTGGTATTTCACCGGATTTGGAAGGAGAAGAAAAACATTTTGTAAATTGTCCCGGCTTCTCTGGTGGCGATCGCACCTCGATTGAACTTCCGCAGGTGCAACGGGATATTCTGAAAGCATTAAAGAAAGCAGGTAAGAAAGTGGTTTTTGTCAACTGTTCCGGTTCGGCAGTAGCATTGGTTCCTGAAATGGAGTCATGTGATGCCATCTTGCAGGCGTGGTATCCTGGACAAGCAGGTGGATTGGCTGTGGCAGACGTTCTGTTTGGAGATTTTAATCCGAGTGGGAAACTGCCTGTTACTTTTTATAAAAGTACGGACCAATTGCCGGATTTTGAAGATTACAGCATGAAAAACCGTACATATAGATATATGGTAGAAGCTCCTTTGTTCCCTTTTGGATATGGATTGAGTTATACTACTTTTGATATATCTAAAGGACGTCTAAATAAGAAATCTATATCTGCCGGAAAGGATTTAAATTTTAAAGTCAATGTGAAGAATACAGGGAAGTGCGATGGTGCTGAAGTCATTCAGGTATATGTCCGTAAGGTGGATGATATGGAGGGACCGGTAAAGAGTTTGCGGGCTTTCCGCCGGGTACCGTTAAAGGCGGGAGAGTCTTGTGTAGTATCCATTGATCTTTTACCAGCTACATTTGAATTCTTTGATCCGGTTACAAATACAATGCGTGTTATGCCCGGAAAATACGAAGTTATGTATGGCAATAGCTCGGATATAGCTTCGGAGAACAAACTAAGTGTTATACTTCGGTAATAAGAATGTATGCGCTTATAAAATAAATATAAATAGCCTCGTGAACTGTTGTTTATGAGGCTATTTTATATTCCGGAATATTCAGTAAAATACTTGAAAAAACAGACTATCCGGAACCTTTCATTGTTTCCACAACAATCTGTTGATGTGTATCATGCTGGAGGAAGTCATGTTATAATGCTTCTATTGCATGACTCAGACTTTCTCACAGCGAACCAGTACTTTCTGTTCATCGTTTAAGGTGCTGGCAAATAGATAAGTGTTCCCACCTTCCATAAGTTTGGTGCGTTTACGGAGTTCGGCAACTGTAGCCGGAAAATTGCGTACTGTAATATTTGCTTTCTTTAGGTCTGCAAGTCCCTTTTTTATTTCTTTTTTGTTAAAACTGCACTGGTTGACGATGTGAAAAATTCTGCCGGGAAAATTTCCGATCAAAGTATCGGAAGTATAAAGATGACTATTAGGATGCAACTTTTTAACAGGAAATGCAGAAGTGATGATGCGGAAAGCTCCGGCTTTCAAGAGCGAGGCATTGGGTTCGTAGAGATAATTCTCCAATGTATTAGTGTAACTGCATTTGCTGCGCTGTTCTTCCTCACGGGTGAAGACAAAGCGTTGTTCCTTCTGCATTCCCTTTGTATAGAGGTTGATGCAATGGATGGGTATTTCATCTGCCGGTGTTTGTCCAAGTATCAATAGTAATTCTTTGCATTCATTGTTGGCGGATATGATATGAACTTCTTGCACACTTTGTAACTCTTTTAATGCCAATGTCAGGTCGAGCATGGGAGAAAGTTTGATCATGACTCGCTTGCCTTTTTTCAATAAGAGTTCTTCCAGTTCGGCTACGTTAGGTTCACAATCGGAGATGGCAACTGTCTTTCCTCCGTGCCCGTTACGACGGGCAGGATCGAGGAAGATACAGTCTACCGGAGACATGGCATTCAGATAATCTACTCCATCCTCATTTCTTACATCAATATGTTTTAAATTCAGAATAGGAAAATTATGTATTGCTATTTCACAGAGATCTTTCTGGCGTTCCACATAAGTAACGGACTGGAATTTGGCAGCAAGGAAAGAACAATCAATCCCGAATCCTCCGGTTAAGTCTGTCAGAGAATTGCCTTTTAAAAGAGTTGCTTTGTAGTGGGCGGTGACTTCTGAGGAACATTGTTCCAGTGACAAATGCTTTGGATACCATATATCGTTTATTTCTTTCCATGATGGAATTTTTTCGGCTGCTACTTGCCTTCCTGCTATCTGTGTGATGGCGGTCGGCATATCTACGTTTGGGTATTTTCTGCCTTGCAGGGCCAGAATGCGTATATCGTCCGTTTGATGTTGGCGGATAAAGAGCTGAGTTTCGGGTGAAATTTGCATCATAGGTTGTTTATATTCGGTGTTATATGGTGGATTTGTTATGGTATTACATTGTATTTTTTGCGAGCTTCCTCGCGGCTACAGAAATTGAAATGCCACCATTCGCTGGGCAATGCACGGAATCCGGCTGTTTTCATCACTTTCCTTAGTAATATTCGGTTCTGACGTTCCGCTTCGGTAATTTTGCCGTTTCGTACCAGTTCGCCTTCCTCTGTGATATGTGCTTCTACACCAAGATGATCTACTTTTGTGCCCATGGATAACGGGTGGCCCAAAGAATCCAGAATACTGATGTCTACCGCCAGGCCGTAGTTGTGAAGTCCGCCTCCACGGTTTGGGTTAGAAATGTATCGGTATTTGGAAGTTCCTTTGACTACATCCCACATTTTTCTTTGTACAGACATCGGACGTGCAGCATCATAAATGATGAGACTGTAGGATGGATACAATTCTTTCAGTGTTTTTTGTGCTTTCATAAGAGCATGTGCCGCATCGACATGCAGGTAGGCTTCTGCCAGACTATCATAAAGAATTTCTCCGGTGAAGTTATCCGCTTGGGTGTACATTAGGCTGATGGCAATACTGCTGTCCAGTTCCGCTATATTTACCAGACCAAGGGAATCCATGTAAAGGGCCATCGGGCTTTTCTCATGTCCCGAGGTCGGTTGGTTGCCGACTTTATTTTTCTGCAAGAGGGTGGCATGAATGGAGTCCGCATGAATAAGGACTGTGTACATAGGATCTGTACACGTTGTTTCGGTTGCTGTAGATGTCCTTTTCTCCTTGTGTCCTGATGTGCAGGAATATCCTGCTAACAGAAAACAAAAGACAGGTAAACTATATTTCAGAATCATGACTACTCCTTTGGATTTAGTGTGCCAAAGATACTTCTTTTTGAATTTAGCGCCAATAAAAAGCCCTTTTTACGTTGTTTGTCGGATATATATGTGTGTTGGATACGCAAGATTATACAGAAACCGTATTTTTAACTTTCGATGTTGGCTATTACTTTTTCAGTTTTGTTGTTTTCTTCCATATTTCGAGTAGAGTGTTTAATGCGGCACCTTTGGTAGATTGCATGCCAAGACGATACAGATTGCATGTAGGCTTTTTACCGGTGAAAAGGCGTTTTTTTGTCCACACATTACTAAATAATAGTCATATTTTCCACTCTTTTGGGGAGTTTGTTGAAAGAGCCGAAGTATCTGTAAACGGTGAAAGGAATAAACTTGTTCGGAGACAGATTGGAATATTGATAAGAAATAGTATCAGTCATAAATAAACTGTATTTGATTCTATATTTCCCCAATATAGATATTTATTTTTAAGGAAGAAGGGGAGAGATGTATTCAGATTGATTTTATGAGTTGTTTACTCATGCCTGGATGTTGAATTAAGAGAAGAGAAAATTTGTTTTTATCCCTCTGTTTTATGATTTGGCAGAAAAAACTTGAACTGTTTTGAGCGTTTGGTGTTTCTTGCCGGAATTGATTATTAAAATTGGTTCATATCTTGGTATAGACTTGTATTACTATGGGTATAGACGAAATATAATATTGTAAAACAGTGGTTTATATTATTCTGCTTTGCACTAAAATAACGTTTTTTATATAGCTGCAGATACAATTCTTAATAACTTGAATACAATTCTTTATATATAAATATATTATTATTAATAACTGATTTAGAATCCTTGTTCCTTATCTAATCTTGAAACTGTATTTTTGCTCAGCAATATCATTGAAATGTGGTATTGTGACTAATAAGTGTTATGAAATATTAGATTAAGGTAGCTGTTTGTGAAAATCGCTCCAATATTGTTTGTTTTGTTTGTGTTATCCCATTTTGAATGCCAAGAGTGGTTTCAAAATGGGATTTTGCATGAATATGGAGCAGACGTTATAAAACAGTATCTCTTGTTGGAAAAAAGATTTGGAGATACTTTTGTAGGTAGTGCAACTGTGTAATTCTGTTTTAGAGAAATTATTGTGGCATTCCGAAAGCTGCGAACTCATAAATTCCGTCAGCCCACATTGCGGAATTGTTTGTATGTACGTTGACAACACCATAAACGCGCAGGCGTAGATATCTGTAGGGTGTCGCGTCCTCAATGGGGAGGATTTGAAAGCCTACTTGCCAGTTCGTTCTACCGTCAATGAGCATCTTATAACTTTTACCGTCCTGACTGCCTTCGACTGTGTATTTATAAGCAGCTTCAGATCCATTGACTAATCTTGTAGAAAGATTTATTTCTGAGATCTTGGCATTCTTCTGCATGTCGACAACGAACAGGTGTGGGGCACCAACAGGAGAATTTGAACTCTTTTGAAAAAAGTCGGAAGAATTCAGATCGGCTCCATCGGTGATGCAATCGGCTTTTACCCCTTTTGCACCGCTAACCTGAGAAGTTACGGGCATATTTAATGTGAGATTTTTCCCATTTTGAACGGGAATGATGCCGTATTTCTCGTCAAACTCCAGATATCTGTAGTAATCCATTGAAGCATATCCTTGGTTGAATGAAGCGACAGAGACTCTTGGAAAGTTACCATCCGGGTCTTTGTGATGGTATTGTGCTCCCCAATGATAGCTCCATACCCCGTAAGTTGATTTATCAGTACCGATTCTTCTGATGTTGTTGAACTGGGCACCGAAGGTAGAGTTGCTTCCGATTTCTCTCAATGAGGTCCATGCTCCTCCTAAATCAGTGGTGGATGCGTACATTGTCTGACTCGGATACCATCCGGAAGCTTTTGAACTAAAGAAGTAGTATTCTCCGTCTTTCTTTATGATAGCAGGAGTTTCTCGATGCTCCCCTTTACAAATCGTGTTGACCAATGAGACTGGTTTTGTCCATGATTCATCCAGTTTGTAGATGTTTATATCACTGTTCGTATTAGTAGCGGAAAGCAGATATGCCGTATTGTCATCGTCTACGAAAAGCGATTGGTCTCTTGAATCATGCCCCAATGGTCTTTCCATCGTACCGACTTCAACCGTTCCCTTTGGAGTTATTTGTGCCAGATATATTTTAGCAGCTGTGTATCCCGGACCGTCTTCATAATGTGCTGATAACACTACTTTGTTTGTTTTTTTATTGTAGCGGAAAGCGATACCTTCGAATTTAACATTGGGGTAGAAAGCTAGTTCCCGTGGAGTACTCCAGCTATCCTTAAGCCCTGTCTGAGAGTAACTCTCAAAAATGGCCCATCCCTTTAGTGTTTTCTCATCTACTACCTTGTCGATATTCTCCATTTTGTAGGAGAAATAGAGATTACCTATTTTCATGCCACCGGGCTTGTCTGCAGATCCTTTGGCAATATATTTCCCGTTTATATTATCGTAAACCTCAACTTCACCGGTAGGAGCAAAGGTGGTGGCTGTTTGAGACGCAGTGGTTGCGACTTTATTATTTCCATCTTTGTATGCTTCAATATGATAAGTATATGTTTTCCCCACCGGTAGATCATAATCATCGTAAGTGTCGCCTTTAGCTTCACCTATCAACTTTCCATCTCTGTATATTTTATACAGATTTGCATCTTCCCGCTGCATCCAGTTTATTTTTACGTTCCTGACATCCTTTTCACCTGTAAGTTTAAACTCGGTTGTTGTGATAGCCCAAATGTTGATGCCGGAGTTATCTTCGGCTACAGTTGCAGTATGTGTTATTGCATTTGTGCTTGGGTTATTGTGTTCGGCGGCGATAAGACTGAAAGGGGAAAAACATGGCAAGCTGAAAAACAAAGCGGAGACAAGTAAAAGAGAACTTTTGATTTGCTGATTTTTAAGATTCATCATTGTAATGTAGATTAAGTTTTGAGAATTTTTGTTTTTGGTATTAATTATCGCTCTACAAAAGTCCTTATTTTTAACAAGAAACAGGTCTTCTTTTAGATCAAAAGAGTCTGTATTTTTTTCGTTTCCGTATTATAGGCACAATAAACATTCAAGAGGGTATACAAATCATTCGTTTATTATAAAATCTCTCAGATGTTTACGGAGATCGGTGATCCATAAAATTTTACCGAAAGATGAGAATGAAGGAAACTGAAAGAGACTCTTAATTGATTCAATCAATTAAGAGTCTCTTTCAGTGGGCCATCTTGGGCTTGAACCAAGGACCTCCAGATTATGAGTCTGTTGCTCTA
>ENA-OXES01000287-OXES01000287.1-human-gut-metagenome-genome-assembly--contig:-NODE-287-length-20796-cov-8.25105_pt1 | contig 20796 bp, 20 predicted proteins | sample MGYA00249829_ERZ652252 | MGnify/ENA primary metagenome ERZ652252 (study PRJEB26925, sample SAMN05826675) | human gut metagenome | biome: ENVO:2100002; feature: ENVO:00000062; material: ENVO:00002003... | reverse complement strand
AGAGGACGTTTAGACGCAAGAAGGACGCTGAAGAGCTTAGTTGCGGATTTGAGGGGATGAGAAATACCTGGAATATTTTGAACCGTGCGACGAAATCTGGCACGCCGGAGACATCGGTTCGCTGGAAGTAGCGGAAAAGTTAGCCGTATTCCGTCCATTCCGGGCGGTGTACGGAAACATTGACGGACAGGAAATCAGAAAACTGTATCCTCAAATAAATCGTTTCACGGTGGATGGTGCGGAAGTACTGATAAAACATATCGGCGGTTATCCGGGAAAGTACGATCCTTCCATCATCGGTAGTCTGATGACGCGACCGCCCAAGCTTTTTATCAGCGGACATTCGCATATATTAAAGGTGAAGTATGATAAAACGCTGGATATGTTACATATCAATCCGGGAGCTGCAGGTATGTCTGGTTTCCATAAGGTGCGGACTTTGGTGCGTTTTGTTATCAATCAAGGGGCGTTTCAGGACTTGGAAGTTATCGAACTGGCGGACAAATAAAATAAATGTCCCCGCCTGACTGAAAAATTATTTTAAAATTTTGCCACGTCGGAATTCTTTCCGACCTTTGCACACTGTTAATGAATAACTCAGACGAACATGAAAGGAATTATTCTGGCCGGTGGTAGTGCCACCCGACTTTATCCGCTTTCCAAAGCGATTTCCAAACAAATCATGCCTGTGTATGACAAGCCGATGATTTACTATCCATTGTCGACACTGATGTTGGCAGGAATACGCGAAGTGTTGATTATTTCGACTCCACGTGACTTGCCTATGTTCCGGGATTTGCTGGGAACGGGTGAGGAGCTGGGTATGTCTTTCTCCTATAAAATACAGGAACAACCTAACGGACTGGCACAGGCTTTCGTATTGGGAGCCGATTTCCTGAACGGTGAACCGGGCTGTCTGATTCTTGGGGATAATATGTTTTACGGACAAGGCTTTTCTGCCATGCTCCGCCGGGCTGCCAATATAGAAAAAGGCGCCTGCATCTTCGGCTACTATGTAAAAGACCCGCGCGCTTATGGTGTAGTGGAATTTAACGAACAAGGGAAAGTTATTTCACTGGAAGAAAAACCGGAAATGCCGAAAAGTAATTATGCCGTTCCCGGACTCTATTTCTATGATGCCAGTGTGACGGAAAAAGCAGCAGCTCTTCGTCCTTCAGCACGTGGAGAATATGAGATTACAGACCTGAATCGCCTGTACCTGGAAGAAGGCACATTGAAAGTGGAACTCTTCGGACGCGGATTCGCATGGCTGGATACGGGTAACTGCGACAGTCTGCTGGAAGCATCCAACTTCGTGGCTACTATTCAGAATCGGCAAGGTTTCTACGTCAGCTGTATTGAAGAAATCGCCTGGCGTCAGGGATGGATTCCGACGGAGCAATTGCTTCTGTTAGGTCAGCAACTCGAAAAGACCGAGTATGGAAAGTATCTCATCGAATTGGCAAAACAATCCTAAAATCAACATAATAGAATAAAATATGAAAACTTATCTAGTGACCGGTGCCGCAGGATTTATCGGGGCAAATTACATCAAATACATCTTGGCCAAACATAACGACATCAAAGTCGTGATATTGGATGCTTTGACGTATGCAGGTAACTTAGGAACGATTGCCAAAGACATCGACAACGAACGCTGCGTCTTTATCAAAGGAGACATTTGTAGCCGTGATGTGGTAGACGGTCTTTTTGCTGAGTATCGTTTTGATTATGTGGTGAATTTCGCTGCCGAAAGTCACGTTGACCGCAGCATTGAAAATCCGCAACTGTTTCTGATTACCAACATTCTCGGAACACAGAACTTATTGGATTGTGCACGCCGCGCATGGGTAATGGGAAAAGATGAACAAGGATATCCTACCTGGAGAAAAGGTGTACGCTATCATCAGGTATCCACCGACGAAGTGTATGGTTCACTGGGAGCCGAAGGGTATTTCACAGAAACAACCCCGCTTTGTCCTCACAGCCCGTACAGTGCCTCTAAGACTAGCGCAGACATGGTAGTGATGGCTTACCATGATACTTATAAAATGCCGGTAACAATTACCCGCTGCTCAAACAACTATGGTCCGTATCATTTCCCGGAGAAATTGATTCCGTTGATTATCAAGAATATCCTCGAAGGAAAACATCTCCCCGTCTACGGTGACGGCAGTAATGTACGCGACTGGCTTTATGTAGAAGATCACTGCAAAGCGATTGATCTCGTTGTACGTGAAGGTAAAGACGGAGAAGTGTACAACGTTGGCGGACATAACGAGAAAACAAACCTCGAAATCGTAAAACTGACTATTTCAACTATCCACCGTCTGATGGCAGAGAATCCCGAATATCGCCAGGTTCTCAAAAAGAAGGTGAAAGACGAAAACGGAAATATTTCGATCGACTGGATCAACGAAGATCTGATTACGTTTGTTAAAGACCGTCTGGGGCATGACCAACGTTACGCCATCGATCCTACAAAGATTACAAATGCTTTAGGATGGTATCCCGAAACAAAATTCGAAGTCGGTATCGTAAAGACAATCGAATGGTACTTAGCCAACCAGGCTTGGGTGGAAGAAGTTACCAGCGGAGATTATCAGGGTTACTACGAAAAGATGTATGGGAAATGATTCTCAACTTACCAACATTCCTATTGCAATAAGAACACCCATAAACAGCATATTACGCGAAGTCTCGCCTAATATGCTGTTTAATTTTTTACCACTATATATTTTCACCATCCGTTTCCAGGTGAGGAAATGAGGAATCAAATAGAGTTGCGGAAGAAGAGCGGCTAAAAAATGACCTTCACGAAGGAAACACAGACAGAGAAGAGAAGCTGTAACACCCAGCATCAAATAAAAATAGCGGCCGAACTTCTCACCGAAACGAACGATCACTGTTCTTTTTCCACTGCGCGCATCCGCTTCCCGGTCACGGTAGTTATTGACTACCAGTAGCGTATCAATCAATAGTCCACAAATCAGAGAGGCGATAGTGACATCCGGCGTCCATGTTAGCGCTTGCACGTAATATGTTCCGCCAACAGGCACAAATCCAAAGAAGACAATCACCAGTACATCTCCCCAGCCGTTGTAAGAAAGAGGATAAGGGCCGGTGGTATAAAGAAAAGCGAATAATACACAAAGCACTCCTACGACAATCAGTTCCCATCCGGCAAAGAAAAGTAATGTGCAACCGATAAGACAGGCAAGAGCAACCGTAATAATAATCCCGGTTTTCATCGCTTGCGGAGAAATCCATCCCTGTGCACAAGCACGTTCGGGTCCCAGGCGATCTTCCCGATCTGTCCCTTTGAGGAAGTCGAAAAGGTCATTGATGAAATTAGCGGCAATTTGCATCAGACTTGCGAACAGACAGCAGATCAGTGCCGGCAACCAGTGAAAATGCCCGTCCATCGCAGCGAGAGCTGTACCTATCAGAACAGGGGTAACGGCTCCTGTAAGAGTTTTGGGACGTGCAGCTAATATCCATGCTCGTAGCGAGTTACGCTTTACTTCTTCCATACTTTAATATATTATAAAGAGTTTTGACGGACAAAGATACATGATTTTTCGTATCTTTGCACCCCAGAAAACTTCAAACTAAGAGAAGATGAAGAAAATAAATGCTCCTGTGATGGAGAAAATAAATACCCTATTGATGAAAAAAATAAATATCCCATTGATGAAGAAAATAAATATCCCATTGATGAAGAAAACGATTTATCCACTGACGAAGAAAACAATCTACCCTGTTATCCTGTTGACATTGCTTTTGCTTGTTTCCTGCAAATCGAAAAAGAATATGGTGGCTAGCTTGCCGCACCCTGTCTTACATACTGATTCCATTTATCCGGATACGACTAACGCCATTGCCGGACTCTTCGCTCCCGACCACTCGAAACTCAAAGCACTGGCTGTTTCTAAAAACCAAAAGCAACATACAAAGAAAAAGGAGACTGATACCGACGCAGACAAATCCGACCGGATGCTCCGTGGAACCCAAATAACCTCTTCCAGCGTAGATGTGTCATCTGTTTATACAGGAGTGGATCGTGTAGTAAAATACGACTTCACCCACCGCGATGTACCTGAAGCTTTTGAAGGTTTCCGCATCGCTTTCATTTCCGATTTACATTACAAAAGCCTGCTAAAAGAGAGAGGATTGAACGATCTTGTCCGTCTATTGATTGCCCAAAAAGCAGATGTTCTTTTGATGGGTGGTGATTATCAGGAAGGTTGCGAATATGTAGAACCTTTGTTTTCCGCACTTGCACGTGTAAAGACACCAATGGGAACCTATGGAGTGATGGGTAATAATGATTACGAACGTTGTCACGACGAAATTGTGAACACTATGAAACATTACGGAATGCGTCCGTTAGAACACGAAGTGGACACGCTGCGTAAAGACGGCCAGCAGATTATTATCGCCGGAGTGCGCAATCCTTTCGATCTGGGGCGCAACGGAGTATCACCCACTTTGGCACTCTCTCCCAAAGATTTTGTCATCTTACTAGTTCATACGCCGGATTACATAGAAGATGTTTCAGTAGCCAATACAGACCTCGCTCTCGCAGGACATACACACGGCGGACAAGTCCGTGTATTCGGAGTCGCCCCGGCACTGAACTCACACTACGGCAATCGTTTTATCACCGGACTGGCATATAATACAGCAAAAATACCTTTGATTATAACAAACGGAATAGGAACTTCAAAGTTACCGATCCGTGTCGGTGCTCCGGCAGAAATCATCGTCATTACTCTTCATCGATTGACGGAGTAAGGTATCGTGACTTGGTACAATAACAAACAAAAATAGCAACATCACACACTTTTCTGATACGACTTTCTGTAACATGCCACACTTTTAGGGTATAACTTTTTGTTAAATACCACACTTTTAGGGTACGACTTTTTGTTATTATCCTTTTTAGTGCTTACATTTGTACCTATAAGTAGCTGACAATAAAAGAAAGAAGTATGAGAAGAAATGCAATGCAACAATTGTACGATTGGAAAGAAAAGTCTACACGAAAGCCTTTGATTATTCGCGGAGCCCGTCAGGTAGGAAAGACATGGCTTATGAAAGAGTTTGCGGCTACTGCTTACAAACAGTTTGCCTACATCAACTTCGAAGACAATGAAGTGATGAAAGAGGTTTTTCAAAAAGATTTTGATATCGAACGTATTTTGATGGCTATCCAGTTAGTAACCGGAAAAGTAGTAGATACAGATACCTTAATTCTTTTTGACGAACTTCAGGAAGCCCCACGCGGCTTGACAGCCATGAAATATTTCCTGGAGAAAGCGCCACAGTATCATGTTATTGCAGCTGGTTCTTTACTGGGCATCGCTATGCATCAAAATGACTCTTTCCCGGTGGGAAAAGTCGATTTTATAGACCTATATCCACTTTCTTTTTCCGAGTTTTTAGAAGCTATCGGACAAGAGTCTTTTGTCAGCTTGCTTGCAAAGCAAGATTGGAACCTCATTTCTACCTTCCGTTCTAAATTCACCGACTTCCTTAAACAGTACTATTTCGTAGGAGGAATGCCCGAAGTAGTCAATGCATTTATTGAGCATAAAGACTATACCGAAGTCCGCCAGTTGCAACAAAACATACTGGATTCTTATGACCGTGATTTTTCCAAACACGCTCCTATTGCCGAAGTCCCTAGGATTCGTATGGTGTGGCGTTCGGTTCCTGCACAACTGGCTAAAGAAAATCGCAAATTCATTTATGGAGTTATAAAAGAAGGAGCAAGAGCCAAGGATTTTGAACTGGCCATAGAATGGCTGATAGATGCCGGTCTTATTTATAAAGTAAACCGGGTAAAGAAAGGTGGAATACCTTTATCGGCCTACGAAGATTTTTCCGCATTCAAACTGTTTATGCTAGACACCGGATTAATGGGAGCAATGAGCGGACTCCCCCCACAAGCATTATTGGAAGGCAATGTTTTATTTACCGATTATAAAGGAGCAATTACCGAACAATATGTGTTACAACAACTGAAATCAGTGAAAGGCTTGAATATCTATTACTGGTCTTCAGATACTTCCAAAGGAGAATTGGATTTCCTTTTGCAAAAAGAAATCTGTATTATTCCGGTCGAAGTGAAAGCTGAAGAAAATTTACAGTCGAAAAGTCTGCGCTCTTTTGTTGAAAAGAATCCAGAACTACATGGCATCCGTTTTTCCATGTCAGATTATCGGGAACAAGAGTGGCTAACAAATTATCCGTTATATTCTGCCGGATATGTATTTTAATATATTCAAAGGCGTATATTATCTTTCTTGATAGCCTCCCAAGCTCTCGGATGTAAGAAGTAACGAATATCTTTCCCTGCATTCAAGGCTTCCCGAATAAAAGTGGAACTGATTTCAAAAACAGGGGAATGAACAAGACGCACGGTTTCCGGCAATTCCTCTTCTTTTACAGGAAAGCCGGGACGAGGATAAATGAGGAGTTGATTCTCTTTAATGATGCGTTCGGACTGATACCAGCGTCCAAAACGTTCCCAATTATCGGAACCGATAATGAAATAAAATTCCCGGTCGGGATACGCTTCACGAAGTTTCTCCAGTGTATATACGCTATACGAAGGACGGGACAAATGAAATTCAAAGTCTGAAGCTCGAAAACGAGGATAATCACTGATGGATAACTCCACTAATTGAAGACGAAGCTCGTCACTCCATAATTCAGCCTTCGTTTTCAAAGGATTCTGCGGACTTACCATAAACCATATTTCATCCAACCCTTCATACTCACAAAGGTAATTGGCTAAAGCGAGATGCCCGATATGAATCGGATTGAATGACCCGCTGAAGATTCCGGTTTTTCTTGTTTTAACTTGATTCATTTTCCGCTATTCTTTCTTGCTTTATTTTCTTTCTCCACTTCGGTAAAACAATAGCTTGTCTGATTGTGAGAAGTAGCGCAATGCCGCTTATGAACCATTGTTGAAAATAAAGGCATACAATAAAAGCAAGAAGATTCATCACACCGGTGACGGCACACAGATACATCCATTTTCGGGTGTTACAATTCTTCTTGTACATTCTCAAGTCTTATTCTTCGGCTAAAAACTCTTTGATTACTTTCAACGCTTCTGCCTTCGCAGCTTCCAAATCGTCATTGACAATCACACAATCGAATTGCGGAGCAAATCCCAACTCATATTCCGCCTTAGCAATCCGGCTTTCAATAATTTCCGGGGCATCCGTTCCGCGCCCTTCCAACCGGCAACGTAATTCTTCCACCGAAGGCGGTTGAATGAACACTGACAACGCACGGTCACCATAAAACTTCTTGAGATTACATCCACCTACCACATCAACGTCAAACACAACATTCTGACCTGCTTCCAGTTGCTTTTCCACTTGTGCCTTCAACGTTCCGTAATAACGGTCCTTATATACTTCCTCATACTCCAAAAATTCGTTGTTCTCAATGCGACAACGGAATTCCTCCGGCGTAAGAAAGAAATATTCCACTCCGTGCTGCTCCGTCCCACGCGGAGGACGGCTGGTAGCAGAAATAGAAAATGCAAGATTCAAATTCTGCGTCAGCAGATAATTGATAATAGTAGATTTGCCCGAACCTGACGGGGCAGAGAAAATAATTAGTTTACCGGTCATTATTAAAGTTTATTTGACATTAAGTTATTTACGATTAGACGATTTACGATGCACGATTGATATTATTTTTTGAATTTATAAATATCCAAATGTGTACACTATTATTTCGCAATACTAACTTCAATCGTACATCGTAAATCGTCTAATCGTAAATGAATTTATTGTGAGTAAATTACATCACGTTCAACACCTGCTCCTTAATCTGCTCCAACTCATCTTTCATCTGAACAACGATTTTCTGCATTTCGGCATGATTGGACTTGCTACCTAACGTATTGATTTCCCGACCCATTTCCTGGGCGATAAAACCAAGTTTCTTACCTTGTCCGTTACCGCTTTCCATTGTACTGATGAAATATTTCAGATGGTTGCTAAGGCGTTGTTTTTCTTCATTAACATCCAGTTTCTCAATGTAATAGATCAATTCCTGCTCCAAGCGGTTCTTGTCGTAATCCACACTTAATGTCTTTTCGAGAGCATCCGTGATGCGTTCTTTCACTTTTTCCACACGTTCTTTTTCGTAAGGAGCGATCTTTTCGAGCAGGCTTGAGATATTGGCGATCTTTTCACGGAACTTTTTTTCCAGTGCAGCACCTTCCTGTTTGCGGAAATCTACCAGATGACTGATAGCATCGAGCACAGTGGCATGCACCATTTTCCATTCCTCTTCGGTCAGTTCCTGGATTTCCGTTTTAGTCATCACATCCGGCATACGGAGCAATGTCTGAAACCAGTCGGCAGGAACAGGGATACCAAGATTCTGCGAGATTGCCAAAATCTGTTTGTAGTAACCTTCCACCAATACTTGATTGATAGGAGTCGCATTTTCTGCCGCTTCTTTCTTCTCGATCCACAGGCTGAAATCGACCTTTCCACGTTCCAGCACTTTAGAAATCTCATTACGGATTTCAATCTCTTTTTCACGATACGCCGGAGCGATGCGAGTGGATAAATCCATTGCCTTGCTGTTGAGCGACTTGATTTCTACATTTATTTTTTTATCAGGAAGTTCGGCCGTAGCTTTGCCGTATCCTGTCATAGACTGTATCATAACCTTAAAGTTTTGTGCAAAAGTACACGAATATTTTAAGAATTGGAAATAATCATGTAAATTTGCGACAATTTAATAAGCTGATTTTTATGTCGTGTATACTGAATATTGAAACCTCTACCTCTGTTTGCTCGGTAGCGGCCAGTCAAGACGGACAGACGATTTTTGTGAAAGAAGATTTGAAAGGCCCTTCACACGCCGTGTCTTTAGGAGTTTTTGTAGATGAAGCGTTGTCTTTCATAGACAGTCATGCCATCCCTTTGGATGCAGTCGCAGTGAGTTGCGGGCCGGGTTCTTACACCGGACTTCGAATCGGGGTTTCTATGGCGAAAGGAGTTTGTTACGGACGTAACGTCCCATTGATCGGTATTCCGACGCTGGAAGTATTGACTGTTCCGGTGTTGTTGTATCACGACTTGCCCGAGGACGCTTTGCTTTGTCCGATGATCGACGCCCGCCGCATGGAAGTATACGCAGCCGTTTATGACCGCAGACTTCAGGTGAAACGTGCAGTAGCTGCCGATATTGTAGACGAAAACTCTTACTTGGAGTTTCTGAACGAGCAGCCGGTTTATTTCTTTGGAAACGGGGCCGACAAATGCCGCGAACAGATCACGCATCCGAACGCACATTTTATCGACAATATTCACCCGTTGGCTAAAATGATGTTCCCGCTGGCAGAAAAAGCAATAGCCGACGAAGATTATAAAGACGTGGCTTACTTCGAACCTTTCTACTTGAAAGAATTCGTTGCTTCCATGCCGAAAAAACTTCTTTAATTTTTAATTTTAAACTTTCAATTAAATAAATGCAATACAATACTCAACAGAAAAGAATGCCGCTTCCCGAATACGGGCGTAGCATCCAGAACATGGTAGATTATGCGTTGACCATTCAGGATCGTGCAGAACGTCAGCGTTGTGCCAACACCATCATCAACATTATGGGAAATATGTTCCCCCATTTGCGTGATGTGCCCGACTTCAAGCACAAGCTCTGGGATCACCTGGCTATCATGTCCGGTTTTGAGCTGGATATTGACTACCCGTATGAAATCATCCGTAAGGATAACTTGGTGACCCGTCCGGATCCGATCCCCTACTCCACTGCCCGTATGCGTTATCGCCATTACGGACGCACACTGGAAGTGCTGATAAAGAAAGCAATCGAATTCCCCGAAGGAAACGAAAAGAGAAACCTGATTGCCCTCATCTGCAACCACATGAAGAAGGACTACCTGGCATGGAACAAAGATACAGTGGACGACAAAAAGATCGCCGAAGACCTGTACGAACTCTCCAACGGGGAACTCCAAATGACTGACGATATCGTCCGGCTGATGGCAGAACGCCTGAACCAGAACTATCGTCCGAAGACGAACTATACCAATAATCGTCAGAACAACAAGAGAAGATACTAAGAAAATAGGAAATAAGAAATAAGTATTAAGTATAAAGTATTAAGTATTAATCGCAGCCATTTGTTGGCACTGGTTGGATTTCTTTTACTTATTTACTTAGCGTGCGATACCGTACGGTTAATACTTAATACTTGATACTTAATACTTTAATCATACTTAATACTTTAATTAATGGCTTCATTTGTAATCGAAGGAGGACATCGGCTTTGCGGAGAGATTCACCCGCAAGGAGCTAAAAACGAGGTTTTGCAGATAATCTGTGCCACATTGCTAACCGCAGAGGAAGTAACGGTGAACAATATACCTGACATTCTTGATGTCAACAACTTGATTCAGCTCTTGCGCGAGATGGGAGTGACGGTTGCAAAGAAAGGCATTGATTCTTATAGTTTTAAAGCAGAGAATGTAGACTTGGCTTATCTGGAAAGCGATGAGTTTTTAAAGAAATGCTCCAGTCTGCGAGGCTCTGTCATGCTGATTGGCCCTATGGTGGCACGTTTCGGCAAAGCGTTGATATCCAAGCCGGGAGGAGATAAAATAGGCCGCCGCCGTTTGGACACCCACTTTGTAGGTATTCAGAATTTAGGAGCGGACTTCCGTTATGATGAAGGACGGGGCATTTATGAAATAACAGCCGACAGACTTCAAGGAAGCTATATGCTGCTGGACGAAGCATCCGTCACCGGAACAGCCAATATCGTAATGGCTGCCGTGCTTGCCAAAGGCACTACTACCATCTACAACGCTGCCTGCGAACCTTACGTGCAACAACTCTGCCGGTTGCTCAACCGAATGGGAGCGAAAATCAGCGGAATTGCCTCCAACCTGCTTACTATTGAAGGTGTGGAAGAATTGCATGGCGCGCAACACACCGTATTGCCCGATATGATTGAAGTCGGCAGTTTTATCGGTATGGCAGCCATGACAAAAAGCGAAATTACCATCAAGAACGTTTCTTACGAGAACCTTGGAATCATCCCCGAGAGCTTCCGCCGCCTGGGCATCAAACTCGAACAGAGAGGAGATGACATTTATGTTCCCGCACAGGAAACCTACCAGATAGAATCATTCATCGACGGCTCCATCATGACGATAGCCGACGCCACCTGGCCGGGACTGACTCCCGACTTGCTTAGTGTGATGCTCGTTGTAGCCACACAAGCCAAAGGCAGCGTACTGATCCATCAGAAGATGTTCGAAAGCCGCCTGTTCTTTGTGGACAAGCTAATCGATATGGGTGCACAGATCATCCTCTGCGACCCTCACCGTGCCGTAGTCATCGGACACAATCATGGCTTCAAGTTGCGTGGTGCCCGCCTGACTTCACCGGATATACGTGCCGGTATCGCCCTTCTGATTGCCGCCATGAGTGCCGAAGGAACCAGTACCATTAGTAACATCGAACAGATAGACCGTGGTTATCAGAACATCGAAGGACGTCTGAACGCTATCGGAGCCAGAATCACCCGAATATGATAAAGAAAGAAGAAGTATATAAGATAGGATTATTCAATAAACCGCATGGTATTCACGGCGAATTGCAGTTTACGTTTACCGACGACATTTTCGACCGTGTGGACTGCGATTATCTGATATGCCTGCTCGACGGTATTTTCGTGCCCTTCTTCATTGAAGAATACCGTTTCCGTTCCGACTCCACCGCTTTGGTAAAACTGGAAGGAATAGACACCGCCGAACGTGCCCGAATGTTCACCAACATTGAAGTTTACTTCCCCGTAAAGCATGCGGAAGAAGCGGAAGACGGCGAATTGTCCTGGAACTTCTTTATCGGTTTCCAAATGGAAGACATTCATCACGGACCTCTAGGAGAAGTGATAGATGTAGATAACACTACGGTAAACACCCTTTTTGTGGTTGAAAGAGAAGAAGAGGAACTACTCGTTCCCGCCCAAGAGGAATTTATCGTAGGAATAGATCAGAAACAGAAACTCATCACCGTGGAACTTCCCGAAGGGTTACTCAATCTGGAAGAGTTGGAAGATGACCGATGAGAACAAATAAAACGATGAGTCACTCATCAACTGAAAATAGTAAATAGTAAATCGTAAAATAGTAAATATCCGAGATGCCAAAGAGAAGACGAAGTAAAGCTTTCTGGAAAAATTTCAAGTTCAAGTATAAACTAACGATCGTTAATGAAAATACACTTGAAGAAATTGTCGGACTTCGTGTATCCAAGCTCAATGGACTATCCGTTTTACTTTGCGTGCTGGCAGTGCTTTTCCTGATTGCTTCCTGCATCATTACTTTCACCCCGTTGCGCAATTATCTTCCGGGATATATGAACAGTGAAGTCCGTACACAGATCGTAGACAATGCGCTGCGTGTAGACTCTTTGCAACAAGTGCTCAACAAGCAGAACCTCTACATCATGAACATTCAGGACATTTTCAGCGGGAAAGTGCCTATCGACAGCGTGCAAACGCTTGATTCGCTGACTGCTGCCCGTGAAGACACGTTGATGGAACGAACCAAGCGGGAAGAAGAATTCCGCCGCCAATATGAGGAGAATGAAAAATATAATCTGACCTCCATTACTTCCCAACCGGACGTGACCGGATTGATATTATACCGTCCGACACGAGGCATGGTGTCCGACCACTTCAATGCCGAAAAGAAACATTACGGCACTGACATTGCCGCCAATCCCAACGAAAGCGTACTGGCAACCATGGACGGAACCGTCATCCTTAGTACATACACCGCTGAAACCGGTTATCTGATTGGCGTGCAACACAACCAGGATTTAATTTCGATCTACAAACACTGCGGCTCTCTCCTGAAAAAGGAAGGTGAACGGGTGAAAGGAGGCGAAGCCATCGCCCTGGTAGGAAATAGCGGAACACTTAGTACAGGGCCGCACCTGCACTTCGAACTTTGGTATAAAGGTCACCCGGTAAATCCGGAAAAATACATCGTTTTTTAAGTTATCAATGATGAATGATGAGATATGGCGAGTGATGAGATATAAGTGATAATCAGCGATGATATGTTTGTCAACAAAATAGGAAGAATTAGATAAAATGAATATAGAGACTAATAAAAAGAAAAAACAAATAGCTATCCTTGGCTCCACAGGTTCTATCGGGACGCAGGCTTTGCAAGTCATCGAAGAGCATCCCGACCTGTACGAAGCATACGCACTGACAGCCAACAATCGTGTGGAACTACTGATTGCCCAAGCACGGAAGTTCCAGCCGGAAGTGGTAGTGATAGCCAACGAAGAAAAGTATTCCGAACTGAAAGAAGCATTGAGCGACCTGCCTATCAAGGTGTATGCAGGGACCGACGCTATCTGTCAGATTGTGGAAGCGGGTCCTATTGATATGGTATTGACAGCCATGGTCGGTTATGCCGGACTGAAGCCGACAATCAACGCGATCCGCGCCAAGAAAGCGATTGCATTGGCAAATAAAGAAACATTGGTAGTAGCAGGTGAACTGATTAACCAGCTGGCACAACAATATCGCACTCCGATTCTGCCGGTAGACTCTGAACACTCCGCCGTTTTTCAGTGTTTAGCGGGAGAAGTGGGCAATCCGATTGAGAAAGTGATATTGACTGCCTCCGGAGGTCCGTTCCGCACTTACACTTTGGAACAATTGAAGTCTGTGACTAAGACACAGGCCTTGAAACATCCCAATTGGGAAATGGGAGCAAAAATCACGATTGATTCTGCTTCTATGATGAATAAAGGTTTTGAAGTGATCGAAGCCAAATGGTTGTTCGGTGTTCAACCCAGTCAGATTGAGGTGGTTGTGCATCCGCAATCAGTCATTCACTCGATGGTGCAGTTTGAAGACGGAGCTGTAAAAGCACAGTTGGGCATGCCCGATATGCGCCTGCCCATCCAGTATGCATTCTCCTATCCCGACCGTATCAGTTCTTCTTTCGACAGGCTCGATTTCTCCAAATGCACGAACCTGACGTTTGAGCAACCCGACACGAAACGTTTCCGCAATCTGGCACTCGCTTACGAAGCGATGTATCGCGGAGGGAACATGCCTTGCATCGTTAATGCCGCCAATGAAGTAGTGGTAGCCTCTTTCCTGAAAGACGGCATCAGCTTCCTCGGCATGAGCGACGTGATAGAAAAAACAATGGAACGGGCCACCTTCATTGCCAACCCGACATACGATGATTATGTGGCTACCGATGCGGAAGCAAGAAAGATAGCAGCAAGTCTGATATAATTCATTTCGTAGAGGAATAAAGAAAATAGAGAAATTGATTAGTATTAATATAAATTGAAAATAGCCTTTATATCTTCTCTTTGGCAGAGAATCCAGTGAAGGCTTTAAATTGTAAATAGACTATATGGAAACATTTTTGATTCGTGCCCTGCAATTGATTATGAGCTTATCTTTGCTCGTTATCATTCATGAAGGCGGGCATTTTCTTTTTGCCCGTTTGTTTAAGGTGCGTGTAGAAAAATTCTGCTTATTTTTTGACCCCTGGTTCACCCTGTTTAAATTCAAGCCCAAGAAAAGTGACACAGAATATGCAGTAGGTTGGCTGCCATTGGGCGGTTATGTCAAGATAGCCGGTATGATTGACGAGTCGATGGATACCGAGCAGATGAAACAACCCGAACAACCGTGGGAGTTCCGTTCCAAACCGGCGTGGCAACGTCTGCTAATCATGGTGGGTGGCGTACTGTTCAACTTCCTGTTGGCCCTGTTCATCTACTCGATGATTCTATTTGCGTGGGGCGACCAATATATAAAGGTGCAGGAAGCTCCTCTCGGTATGGATTTCAACGAAACAGCCAAATCCGTAGGTTTTCAGGACGGCGACATCCTTCTTTCTGCCGACGGCGTTCCTTTTGAACGTTATGACGGCGATATGTTGAGCCAGATTGCCGACGCCCGCGAAGTAAGCGTTATCCGCAACGGCGCGAAAGCCTCCGTTTATATCCCTGAAGACTTGATGCAACGCCTTCTGGCAGACAGCATCCGTTTTGCCTCCTACCGTTTCCCGTATGTGATAGACAGTGTGATGGTGAATTCTCCTGCCGCACAAGCAGGCATCCAACCAGGCGACAGCATTATCGCCCTGAACGGAACACCGATTTCTTTCTCCGACTTCAAAGAAGCGATGGCAGAACGTAAGAAAAACGCGGAAACCCTGCTCAAAGACAGCATAGATCCGCGCCTGATTACACTGACCTATGTGCGTGGCGGCGTAACCGACACATTGAATATGCGTGTAGACTCCGCCTACCTGATGGGTGTAACCGCCTGTCTCGTCACAGACCGCCTGCTCCCTATGGTGAAAAAAGAATATACTTTCTTTGAATCCTTCCCGGCAGGTGTCTCCCTCGGCGTAAAGACCCTGAAAGGATATGTAGGAAACATGAAATACCTCTTCTCGAAAGAAGGAGCCAAACAGCTAGGTGGCTTCGGAACGATCGGCAGCATCTTCCCCGCTACATGGGATTGGCACCAGTTCTGGTATATGACAGCCTTCCTTTCCATCATTCTAGCTTTCATGAATATCCTCCCTATCCCCGCATTGGACGGCGGCCACGTGCTCTTCCTCTTCTACGAGATGATAGCTCGCCGCAAACCGAGCGACAAATTTATGGAATACGCTCAAATGACCGGTATGATTCTACTCTTCGGTCTGTTGATATGGGCTAACTTCAACGATATTCTAAGGTTCTTCTTCTAACAGACCAAACGACAGAAGAAAGACATAAAAAACAATCCCGGATGAGAACAGGTATTCACTCCTCTCTCATCCGGGATGCTTTTTTATAGTTGCTTGCCTTTAAATCTTCTAAATCTTCAACATCTTTTTTTCCCTTTCCAAATCCGTTTCATCCAACTTGGGTGAAGGCACTGTGCACGTTTTGATATAATCGCCCTCCTGACAAGTATAATTGTAGTACACCTCCAGTTCCGGAGTGAGCTCCGCTTTCGGCACCAACCTCAGTTTATTTATTTTCAATTAGCCTGACTTTATCAGTTCTTATTTTCTTTTCAGAGTGGAAGGCTGCGATAGTCTCAAGCTGCTGACGATAGCCGCCACAACAGCAAATCCACTTCCTACCATAAGACAGACAGCTGTACTCCGGTCATGAGCGACAAAGCTGAAAAGCAATGCGACCAATGTTGTCCCGGTGGTCTGTCCCAACAAGCGGGCCATTCCCAACATACCACTGGCTCCGCCCGAACGTTGCGTAGGAGCGGAAGAGATAATCGTACTGTTGTTCGGTGTCTGGAACAATCCGAAGCCTGCCCCACACAGCATCAAACGCAGTATGATACTAATATCGGACGACTCCGCAGTCAGACTGGAAAGCGAGAAAAGCCCGACAGCAAACAGAGCCATCCCGACACTTCCCAAGATACCGGGGTGGATGCGCTCGACAAGATATCCTGCCAACGGAGCCGTGACAAGCGTAGCCAACGGCCACGGTGTGAGTAGAAGTCCGGTCATGACTTCGCTGTGTCCCAAAGTGTTCTGGAGGAAAAAAGGCAAAGAAACCATCGCTGTCATTTGTGCTATGAAAGAACAGATGGAAGTCAGGATGGACAGCCGGAAAATCGGAATCCGCAGCAGATCAAGAGGGAGCAGCGGAGTGGTCTGCGTCAGTTGTCGGCGCACGTAGTAGGTACCGACCACTGCCAACACAATCAGTTGAATGAAAAGGAAGTCCATTTTCTCATGGTGGGCAAATCCGTCCAGCGTGTAAATGAGCAGACCGAAAGTGACCGCATTCGCGATGGCACTGATATAATCGAATTTACGTTTCGTACGCTCCTCCTGTCGTGGCAGGTGTTTGATGCCGAGAAGCAATGCAGTGAGTCCCAACGGCACATTGATGGCAAACAACCAGTGCCAACTGGCAATGGAAAGAATACCGCTCGCCACAGATGGTCCGGCGGCAGCCGATATGGCGACTACCATTGCATTGATCCCCATCCCCCGCCCGATCTGGCTCTTCGGATAGATGTAACGCAGCTGTGCCGTATTCACACTAGTGATGGCGGAAGCGCTGAACCCTTGAAAGATACGGGCAACCGTCAAAGTCCAAAACGAATCGGACAAGGCACAGATCAATGAAGTGACGCAAAACAGTCCGATGCCCGAAAGAAAGACTTTCCGGTAACCGATGATTTCACCCAAAGCGGAAAAAGACAGTAACTATATAACGATGGCCAGCTGATAGCCGTTGATAATCCAGGTGGTTACAGCGGGAGAAGTCCCAAAATCATGCGAAAGTGTAGGTAGTACGATATTGACGATGTTAATATCCAGTACTGACATACAAAGAGCGAAGCCGACAGACACCACCGCCCAAATACGTTTAGGCATTGGCAAGCCATCGGTCTCATCGTTTTTTTGAGTTGGATTTATTGATTGTACCATAAAAACTTATTCTTGTAAGTAGTCGTTTATTTCTTCACCATCAAGCAGACACAAACACAGACGCAAGCCCCACCGACTACCAAAAAGCGCCGCGTTACTCTGTGATGAAAAATGATTCACTTGGTTTCGTAAAGGTAAACAAAACAACGGTACAGGTGTTTTTGTTTCCTTTGAAAAATAAGTTTTTTTAGTGCTCAACTACTGGATTCAACTTACTCTAAATGTCGAATTACATTTACTTCAGCTTCAAAATCCGCTGATTACTGCTTCCCCTGAACTCCAGATATGGAGAGAAAAGAGCCTGTTCGAAGCGTCCGTCCACCAATACATCAATATAATCAAGAGCGGCACTCAAACGAGGCTGCGCCTTAATTTCTTCGTATGTGTATCCGGTGTAGCACCACACGTTCATCCCTGTTTCCTCTTTCACCCGTTTCAGTAAAAGCAGGAACGCTTCCGGATGAAAAAACGGATCACCGCCGGAAAAAGTAACGCCGTCCAACAAAGGATTCGCTTTGATTTCACGAATGATGGACTGTATTTTCTCCTCCGTCAGTTCTTCTCCTGCTCCCGGATTCCAACTCTCCGGGTTGTGGCAACCGGGACAATGATGGGAGCAGCCGGCAAGATAAATAGAAAACCTGATACCTTCACCGTCAACAATCGTTTCAGAATAAGTTCCTAGTAAATTCACTTCTTTAATAGCTAATGGAAAATGAAGATTTGAGAATGGATGATAACCATATAAATGTGGAATAAATACTCGTTACAGAACAGTACAAGATGAGAGTAACGTGCTGCAAGTAATAACCGAATAATGGATAATGAACCGTAACGCTTTCATCAAGCACCGTTCATTATCCATTCATCAATTATCAAACATTTATTCTACAAATGTTTTACACGGTCCTTCTCTTCTGCCCGTTTGGCAGAGTTCCAAGAGCTTAAATCGCCTGTCAGATAACCGGTGATACGACGCATACGGAGAATACTTTCACTCTGGCATACAGGGCATTTATCGAAGATAACTCCCTTGTAACCACAGTTATGACAAGTGTCTACCGGGTGATTGATAGAGCCGTATCCAATTCCTTCGTCGTGCATCACTTTCACAATCTTGGCAATAGCACGCACATTCTTCTGCGCTTCACCGTCCAGCTCCACATACGTGATGTGTCCGCCGCGTGTAATAGCGTGAAACGGAGCTTCACGCTTGATTTTCTCAACGATGCTGATCGGTTCTTTCACGTCTACGTGGAAAGAGTTGACATAATAGTCGCGATCTGTCACTCCGGGGATTTTTCCATATTTCCGGCGGTCCATTTTCGTGAAACGTCCCGAAAGTCCTTCGGCAGGAGTAGCCAGAACGGAGTAGTTCAGGTTATATTTCTCTTTATATTCGTCTACCACTTTATTCATTTCCATCACCGCTTCATACAGCGTGTCCCATGCTTTCTGGCTGTGTCCGTGACCTTGTCCGTAGAGAGCCACCATCGCGTTATGCCCGCCGATAAATCCGATCCCCAGTGTACCGCTGCGCAAGGCGTCTCCTACCTGTTCGTTCGGATTCAGTTCGCCACCGCCTTTCCACACATTATTTCCCATCATGAACGGGAACTGGCGTGCCAGGGCCGTACGCTGATACTGATAACGTTCGTAAAGCTGGTCGGCCACGAGCGCAGACATTTGGTGTACGGATTCGATGAAAATTTCTTTTGCTTTTTGTTCGATGGCGTCCTTGTTGCGTTCATCTTCTACCAGATTTTCCGCTTTGATACGGGCTTCGATAGCCAGTCTTGGCATATTCAGTGTGGTGAACGAAAGATTGCCACGTCCTAAAGAAGATTTTTCTCCGGCCACATTTTCAAAAACACGGGTACGGCAGCCCATTGTTGCCAATTCGTAAATGTAACGCTGCGGATCGTCGGCTTTCCATTTCTCGTTCTGGTTGAAAGGTGTGTCGAGGAACATGAAGTTCGGGAACAACGCTTTCGCAGTAGTCTGGCAAGCCTTTAATAACAAGTCGAAGTTGGGAGCCTCGTAACTGTCGGTCATTGCCGCTTCGATGTTCTCCGCTTTCATTGCTTTCTCAAAGTCTTTCTCCGAGTAAGAAACGCCGTCTTTCACCTTGAATATCTGGATAGGGAATACGGGTACTTCTCCTCTGGTGCCGAGGCCTTCAATGGTAGCTTTCAGCAGTTCTTCGATCACCATGCGGCCTTCGGCAGAAGTGTCCGTTCCGTAGTTGATGGAACTGAATACCACTTGGTTACCGCCACGAGAATGCATCGTATTCAGGTTGTGGATGAATCCTTCCATTGCCTGATGTGTATCTTTACGGGTCTGCTGGTAGGCTTTTTCGACGATGCGGGCAAGGTGTTCCTTATCTATAATGATCTGTAAAGCGACCAGAGCGATGCGCAATGTTTCGCGTTCGGCCTCGGTGGACTTGATAGACGGAAGGTATTCTTTAATCAACGTACGGATGGATTTTTCATCGGCCTGATTTCCGTTTTCCATAGCCACATAGAAGTTGATGAACGATGCCAGATGCTTGCGGAAAGATTTGGCCACTCCTTTTGCCATGAAGAAGTCGAAAGCCGGAATCGCCTGTCCGCCATGCTGCTCATTTTGGTTGGTCTGAAAGATGATGGTAGCCAGCGTAGCATAGCTTTGGATGCTTTGCGGGGTGCGGATGCTACCGTTCTTTGTGCGGAAACCGCGTTCAAAGAGGTCATCCATATCATATTGAATGCAGGTTGTCGTCTTTGTCGGATAATAATCCAGGTCGTGGATGTGAATGTCTCCCAACTGGTGTGCTTCGGCAAAACGTTTCGGCAACAAGTATTTATAGGTATAATCTTTAGTTACTTCGGAAGCGAACGTCATCATCTGTCCGGCAGGCGTGTGACTGCTCATGTTGGCGTTGCTCAAATTGACATCGTTCTTGTCGATAGCCACAATGCCGTCCATCACCTGTTTCATCTGGGTTTTCTTATCACGCTCCGTATTCCGCCATTCGCGATAGATGATGTATTTCTTCGCTACTTCCGGCCGCACTTTCATCAACGACTTTTCTACCAAGTCTTGAATCTCTTCTACGGTGATCGTGGGGGTTGAAAACTGACTGATAACATTCATGGTGATGTCAGCAACCAACTGCTGCTCATCCTGAATTCCACTTGCACTGAATGCTTTACTGATTGCATTCTTAATCTTACTGATAGAGAAATCTTCTCTTTTACCATCACGTTTGATGATACAAATTT
>ENA-OXES01000269-OXES01000269.1-human-gut-metagenome-genome-assembly--contig:-NODE-269-length-22045-cov-10.2997_pt1 | contig 22045 bp, 17 predicted proteins | sample MGYA00249829_ERZ652252 | MGnify/ENA primary metagenome ERZ652252 (study PRJEB26925, sample SAMN05826675) | human gut metagenome | biome: ENVO:2100002; feature: ENVO:00000062; material: ENVO:00002003... | reverse complement strand
AGATTAGCGAGTGTCTCGTGGGCTCGGAGATGTGTATAAGAGACAGGTATTGGACAATGTAATGGACGCACCTTCTTCTACAGCCTTTTCAGCAACTTTCCATGCGATAGACTGTTCGTTCAATGCACCAAAAATAATACCTCTTTTTCCTTTCAACAAATTGTAACTCATACCTTCTTTATTGTTAAATTAGTTTGCAAAGATACAAACAAATAAATTAATCATAGCTTTTTTTGCACACAAATGAAGAAATAATGCAATTATAAAACTAATTTTTACCATTTAAGGTTTCAGCTAAATGAGAATTTAACAAAAAATCCACTTATTCTATCAAATAGTGCACATAAAGGACAATTCTTTCAGCTATATTTGCCATCGAATTAAGAGGTTTTTTCATAATATTTATTTAAGGTTAGAATTAGGTTAACATGAAACATTATTGCTGCTCCCGTAAATAGCCCGTGAGGGTCTTTTACGGGAGAGTGATAAGACTTCTTAAAGCAACAATCAACTAGATAATTATTAATCTTAAACATATATAATACCAATGACTACTTTAATAAAGAAGATTCTATTACTTCCTGCCACATGTTTAATTCCTTTTTTGACCGGATGTAATAATTGTCCGTCTACGACTATTGTAGAAGATATTATAGATCCCGCCATCTATACAAGCCTCCCTTTCAAGATGGATAAAGTTGAACAACCTACTTTTCCAGACTATTCGGTAAACATCATAGATTTCGGTGCCAAGCCAGACGGTATCACTTTAAACACAAAGGCTATTAATGATGCAATCCAACAGGTTAATGCCAAAGGAGGTGGCAAAGTCATTATTCCTGAAGGCTTGTGGCTGACCGGTCCCATCGAACTATTGAGCAATGTGAATCTATATACAGAAAAGAATGCATTAGTATTATTCAGTGCAGACCATTCACTATATCCCATTATAAACACGTCTTTTGAAGGTTTGGAAACCCGTCGTTGCCAGTCTCCTATTTCAGCACGTAATGCTGAAAATATAGCGATTACAGGCCACGGAGTATTTGATGGAAATGGAGACACATGGCGTCCGACCAAAAAAGATAAACTGACTGAAGGCCAATGGAAAAAATTGGTCGCCTCCGGTGGTGTGGTAGATACCGACGGAAGAATCTGGTATCCCAGTGAAGGTGCATTGAAAGGTGCTATCCTGTCAAAAGACAACTTCAACGTACCTCGTGGAGAACTTACCGATTCTGACTGGGACTACATGCGCGACTGGTTACGTCCTGTATTGCTAAGTTTCATCAAATGTAATAAGGTATTGCTGGAAGGAGCGACATTCAAGAATTCACCCAGTTGGTGCTTACATCCGCTATCATGTGAAAATATTACAATTAATAAAGTTACAGTTTCTAATCCTTGGTACTCACAAAACGGAGATGCTCTTGATTTGGAATCATGTAATAAAGCATTGATTATCAACAACTCATTTGATGCAGGAGATGATGGTATCTGTATAAAGTCAGGAAAGGACGAACAAGGGCGCAAACGCGGTGAACCTTGTCAAAATGTTATCGTTATGAACAACACCGTATTACATGGACATGGAGGTTTTGTTGTAGGTAGTGAGATGTCAGGAGGTGTAAACAACATATATGTAGACAATTGTACTTTCATGGGTACAGATGTTGGCTTACGCTTTAAAAGTAATCGTGGGCGTGGCGGATTGGTAGAGAATATCTACATCAGCAATATCAACATGATTAATATTCCGAACGAAGCATTAATATTCAATTTATACTATGGTGGAAAAGGTCGTGGTGAAGATCCTAATCAGGATGAAAAGAAAGCAGAAACTACCATCCCTCCTGTAACAGAAGAAACTCCGATATTCCGTAATATCTTTATCAAAGATGTAACCTGTAACGGAGCAGGCAGGGCTGTGTTCTTCAATGGCTTGCCTGAGATGAGAATCAAGAATATCAATATGGAGAATATCATCGTATCTAATGCTAAAGAAGGTGTAGTATTAAGCGAAGCCGACGAAGTTAATATGAAAAATATCAAAATAGAGTTATTAAAAAGTGGAAAGAACTTGAAGATGCAAAATGTTTCCAATGTAACGATAGACGGAAAGAATCATGCTGAAATCGGGGCACAAGGAGAAGAACTCAACTTCTAATTCTTACACCCATTAGTGCATTTCTCCACTTAATTTATAAAAATAGTAAAGCACGGATTGCACGGATAAACACGGTTTTCATACTAACACTGTGTAATCCGTATGATCCGTGCTTAAAATAATAAACTATACATCATTATGAAAAAGCACTCAATTATTGTCCTCACATTATTAGCAGGATGCTTTACCAACTCTTTTGCACAAAAAGGCGAAAAGACACTGACCGTAGAAGTCAGCAATGAATGGAATCAAAATAAGACCGACGAACCGATAGTGATAGATTTAAATAACCTGAAAGCAGGTTTCAACATCAAATCCGCCACTGTATGGGAAGGTAATAAAGAAATTCCGTCCCAACTGGACGATCTGAACGGTGACGCACGTGCTGACGAACTGGCTTTCCTTATCGATATGCCAGCCAAAAGCAACAAAAGTTTCCGTATAATTCTCTCTTCAGAAAAAAGTGAAAAAAACTATCCGGCACGTACTTATGCCCAAATGAAAGCTTACGGACATAACAACAAATTCGCCAATATTACGGGATTTTCAGCGGCAGGAACCGAGAATGTATATAGTTTTGTTTACCATCACGGACCGGCTATAGAGAGTGAATTAGTTGCCTATCGTATCTATTTCAACGAAAAACAGACGGTAGATCCATATAGCAAAGTAAATAAAAGACTGGAAATAAAAGAGACTTGTTTCTACCCTACCAAAGCGCAACGCGCCAACGGCTACGGAGATGATGCGCTACGTGTTTACAATAGTGGTGGTGTAGGTGCATTAAAAGGTTGGAATGGTACTGAAGCGACCCACATAAAACCAGTAGTAAACCGCACGGAACGTGTACTAGCCTCCGGTCCTGTACGTGCCATCGTCGAAGCAGAAGTCATCGGTTGGGAATATCAAGGGAACGATTTGAACATGATCAATCGATATACCATCTATGGCGGTCATCGGGACATGAAGGTAGATGTCCTGTTTGACCGTCCGCTTAAACAGGAAGTCTTTGCAGCAGGTGTACAGATTCTGAAAGAAGGAGGTCACATGAGCGACCATAAAGGACTGACTGGAAGCTGGGGAACCGACTGGCCTGTCACAGACACCATAGGTTATGTGAAGGAAACAACAGGTATGGGAACTTTCATTCCTAAATATATCGGTAAAGAAGTACAAGACGGATCAAACTACTTATATACCTTACAAGCACCGGGGCAACAGCATTTCCACTATTACGTTACTTTCACCTCAAAAAAAGAAAGTTTCGGATTTAAAGATATGAAAGACTGGTTCAATTATCTTCCCCAATGGAGAAAAGAATTGGAACATCCTTGCAAAATTACAATTAAATAAAAAATCTAAAACCATGAAACGACTAATCACTCTCTGTCTGCTAGGAGGCTGTTTTTTATCTGCTCCCGCACAGAATTATGTATCCCAAGCCTGGGTGGCCGACCAAGGCAATGGGACCTACAAAAATCCAGTCCTGTATGCGGATTACTCCGATCCGGACGTTTGCCGTGTAGGAGACGATTATTATTTGACCTCATCCAGTTTCAACTGTCTGCCCGGTTTACAAATATTACACTCCAAAGACCTTGTCAACTGGACTATCATAGGTGCGGCTGTACCCTACGCACTGCCCCCTGTTACCGATGTCCGTCCTGAACATGGCAACCGTGTATGGGCACCCAGTATCCGCCACCATAACGGTGAATTCTATATATTCTGGGGTGACCCGGACCAAGGAGCATTCATGGTGAAAGCCAAAGATCCGAAAGGTCCCTGGAGCGAGCCAGTTTTGGTGAAAGCCGGAAAAGGCATCATCGACACGACTCCATTATGGGATGATGACGGTCGTGTATATTTGGTTCACGCTTATGCAGGAAGCCGGGCCGGACTGAAAAGTGTAATTACAATTTGTGAGCTAAGTGCCGATGCAAGTAAAGCTATCACACAATCCCGTATCATTTTCGATGGTCATGAAGCACATCAAACTTGTGAAGGGCCCAAATTCTATAAACGTAATGGATACTATTACATCTTCCATCCGGCAGGCGGCGTTCCTACAGGATGGCAAGTCGTACTTCGCTCAAAAAACGTATACGGTCCATACGAATGGAAAACAGTATTAGCGCAAGGCAACTCTCCCGTCAACGGGCCTCATCAAGGCGGTTGGGTAGACACCCCTACGGGAGAGGACTGGTTCATGCACTTCCAAGACGTAGGAGCTTACGGACGCTTAGTCCATCTGCAACCTATGAAATGGGTTGATGACTGGCCCGTTATAGGTGTTGATAAAGACGGCGATGGTTGTGGCGAACCTGTTCTGACTTATAAAAAGCCTAATGTAGGTAAGAACTATCCTATTTGTACCCCGCAAGAAAGTGATGAGTTTGATGGTTATACATTGTCTCCTCAATGGCAATGGCAGGCTAACATCAATGAAAAATGGGCTTATTTCAACGGAGGAGAAGGATTTGTACGTCTATACTCCTACCCAGTTCCCGAAGATTATAAAAGTTTATGGGATGTTTCTAATCTGATGCTACAAAAAACCCCGGCTCCCAATTTTACTGCCACCACCAAACTTACTTTCAAGCCGACAGAAAAATATAAAGGTGAACGCACGGGACTGGTTGTAATGGGAATGGATTATGCCGGATTAGTTGTTGAAAACACAGACAACGGACTTGTCCTGTCACAAGTGGAATGCCTGAAAGCCGATCGGGGAGCTACTGAAAAAGTAAATGCTTCCGTTCCCTTAAAAGACGGCACAATCTATCTTCGCGCTAAATTTTCCGCAAAAGGAGACAAGATTAAAGCCAGTGAAGGCGGTCACGACTTATTAGTGAAATGTAACCTCAGCTACAGTACGGACGGCAAGAAATTCCAGCCATTAGGAGAAACTTTCCAAGTAAAAGAAGGTAAATGGATAGGAGCCAAGGTAGGTATCTTCTGTACGCGCCCCGCTATTGTAACCAATGACGGAGGATGGACGGACGCTGACTGGTTCAGAATTGAAAAATAAAGAAAATATTCATAATACATTGTACTTTTTGCATTTTTAATCCATGAAAGTCGTATATCGTGTCGGTTAAATTCCTAATTTTGTGCCGCAAAAGGCATCCATGAACAATAATGCAAGAAAATACAATAGATATAATGAAGTAGACGAAAGGATACTAGCTCTCTTTGCTGAAAACAAAGAAAAGGCCTTTCGTCTACTGTATGATACTTATTATCTCCCTTTATGTCTCTACTCTGTACAGTTCACAGGTTCTGCGGAAACATCAGAAGATATCGTACAGAATTTATTTGTGAGTTTTTGGGATAAAAACTCGCATACCACTATTTCCTCCAATCTGCACGCATGGCTATTCAATGCCGTCCGTTTCTCCTCACTGACCAAAGTACAACGGGAACGTTACTTTTCTTTAGACGAAATGGAAGAAGAATCTTATTCTCCTATCGATGATTTTTATGATGAAGAAGAGCTATTGCAAAAAAGGAATCAATTACTGGCCGAATTAAAAAAATTGCCGGAACAAGAGTATAATGTTTTAGTCAAAATTATTCTGGAAGACAAAAAATACAAAGAAGTAGCTGAAGAGCTCCATATTTCCATAAATACAGTAAAAACCCACCTATCACGCGCACTAAAAATGTTGCGTCGTTTCAATATGACAGAAATCCTAATCTTATTTAATTTATAAATTTCTTCAGATTTTTGTCACCCATTTTGTGTAATTGTGATACTTCTGTTAAACAGTACAACAATTATGCAAAAGAATAAAACGGAAATTCTAATTCAAAAATACCTGTCCCATCAACTCAATGAACAGGAATTTGAAGAATTAAAGCAATGGATTGAAAAGGACGCATCGCATAGAGAAATTTTTGTGAAGTTACTTTCACTCCATCATGTAAACAACCAACTTAACTTATTACATCAGTTTGATAAAGAAGGCTCATGGAAGTCACTTCAAAATCGTTGTAACCAATCCGGTAGTATTTATCGCCGTATCGTAGTCTATTCCTCAGCCGCTGCAATAGCAATACTGATAGGGATTACCTCCATTTTATATTTCAATGACCGGAACCTAGCACCTGTTATTGCCCAAAGCGAACAATCACAACAATCACCTCTTTCCCAAAATCCAGAAACTCCTAAAGCCACCTGGGTACAAGCAAACCAGTCTGTAGTTCCACTTTATAACAGCCAACGGGAAATCAATGGAAGTCGTATCAACAATGGAGAGATCACATTCCCACAAGAAAGTAATTATCCTCATAAGCCAGAACCAGATGCTGAATTATTACAGAATAAAATCATAGTACCCAAAGGTTCGGAATACGCAATAGTACTGGCTGACGGCACAAAAGTAAAAATGAATGCGGACTCCCATATCAACTTTCCGGTTCAATTCGGAGATACCCGGGAAGTTACTTTGGAAGGAGAGGCCATGTTTGAGGTTACACACGATGAAGCCCGCCCTTTCATAATAAAAACACACGACCATACTATTTATGTATTAGGAACAACTTTCAATATCTCGGCTTATCCCGATGAAGAATTATCAGTAACCTTGATTGAAGGAAAATTAAAGGTAAATGCTCCATCAGGTGAATATTATCTACTACCAGGCGAACATTACTCTTCTGCACAATCAAAAGTTTACAAAGTAGATCCTGAATTCTATATTTCATGGACTGAGGGCGCTATGGAATTTGACGCAATGCCATTTCCCTTGCTGATAGCCCGTCTGTCCCGATGCTATAATGTAGATATTCAAATAGCATCCAAGGAATTAGAAACCATGAAATTCACCGGAGTTATTTTCCGCAACAAGCCTTTGGACTTTGCACTAGACATCATTCATCGTGTATCCGATGTCAAGTTTGAGAAAAAGGGAGAAACCATATTAGTAAAAAAACAATAATCAAGCCCTGTATAACAGGAATATTCTAAATTATTAAATAAGTTATTTGAGTTTTATGAAAAGAAACGAGCTTTGGAAGAGTTTAGTAGCTAAACCTCCAAAAATGAGGTTTTTAGTAATGCTAATGTGCATATTCTGCACATTCAACGCTGTGTTTGCAAATGTATCAGCTGATAAGACAGTCACTATCAAAAGTGAAAACATCAGTGTGAAAGAGGCCCTTAACATGGTCAAAAAGCAAACCGGAATTAATATCATGTACGAAGATGCAACTTTGAACAATGTACCTTTGAAACTAACATTAAACAAAGAACCTTTAGAGCAAGCACTTTCAGTGATTTGTAGCCAGGCAGGTATGCGTTATGAGTTAGTGGAAAACAATTATGTGTTAATATTACCGATTGACAGAAATGCCAAACGCAGAACGATTACCGGAGTTATCAAAGATGATACGGGTGAACCGGTCATTGGAGCTTCTATTGTCATCCAAGGTACAACTTTCGGTACTGTAGCCAATATGGATGGGCAGTTCATGTTGTCTTATCCCGAAAATACTAAAAATGACGAACTAATGATCAGCTTTATCGGTATGCAGACGGTTAAGGAGAAAATTGGTAACAGACATGTCTTCAATGTAAAAATGGAAAGTGAAGTAACTAATCTGGACGAGGTTGTCGTAGTAGGTTATGGTACTTCCTCCATTAAGGACTTGACCGGTTCTGTTGCTTCAGTAGGTTTAAAACAATTGAGCCAATTAAACACTCCTAATGTAACCTCCATGCTTCAAAACTTGGCTGCCGGTGTACAGGTATCCCAAAATACAGGTGTTCCGGGTGAAACTGTCCGTGTACGTGTGCGGGGTGCCACGTCATTGACCGGTTCCAATGAACCCTTGTATGTGATCGACGGAGTTCCTGTAGAAGATCCCAGTATGCTGGATGCAATTTCGCCCAATGATATCCAGTCTATGGACGTACTGAAAGACGCTTCTGCGGCTGCTATCTATGGTTCTCGCGCCGCAAATGGTGTAGTTATCGTTACCACTAAAAAAGGAGTGGAAGGTTCCAAACCTACCGTCAGCTTCAACTACAATGTTACCACTGATGTTCAAATTAAGAACTTCAGTATTTTATATGGTGATGAATGGCGGGAAACAGTACGCCGCTTTGCCAAAGAAACCTTGGTATATGATCCGTCCAACCAATATGCATTGGAAATTCTTGAACCTAATTCCACTGCATTAGGCAGTGCCAACACCAATTGGTTTGATGAAGTGAAACAAACTGCTATCCGCCATAATGCCGACTTGACTGTAAGCGGAGGCAGTAAAGTATCTAAATACCTTATTTCATTATCAGTATTCGATCAGCAAGGTATGGTCAAAGGAGGTGACTTAAGCCGATATAACGCACGTGTGTCTACAGAAATGAACGTGCTGCCTATCCTTCGTTTTGGTATTAATGCCAATATGAGTTATACAGACCAAAATAATGCGAACACATCACTATTTAGTGCGCAAGGATTCCGTCCTGACCTTCCTATATATAATGATAACGGTGAATTTGATATGTCCACAGGTCAAGCCAACCCGGTAGCCAACACCTATAAGAAAAATCATGATAATATTTACCGCATCATGGGAACCGTATACGGAGAAGTTGATATTTGGAAAGGATTCCGGTTTCGTTCCAGTTTATCGGGTAATTTACAATTTACTGAAAACAATTCATTCAGTCCAAGTTTTCTAAGTACTAGAAATGAAGCCAGTGGGTCAGAATATCATTATAAATATTCAAAAACCGTATTCGACAATACATTGAATTATAACTATGAGTTCAACAAGAATCATGTTTTGGATGCCGTAGCCGGTATCTCCTTTGAACGTGGTATAAGCCGTAGTACAAGAATGAATAGCCAGACTTATCCGGATAATGATATTTACACCAATTTAGGAAGTGCCGCAAGCATCTCATCTTGGGGTAACGGATATAATGCAAGTGGTCTGTTCTCTTCATTTGCCCGTATCAATTATAAATTAATGGAGCGCTACCTGTTCACTTTTACAGGGCGTTATGATGGTTCATCCATGTTTGGTTCGAACAACCGTTATGGTTTCTTCCCTTCAGGAGCCATTGCATGGCGTATCTCTCAGGAAAAATTCATGAAAAACCTGACATTCATTAATGATTTGAAATTACGTGCCAGCGTAGGTACTACCGGTACCCAAAACTTAACCAGCTTCTCTAATCGTGATTTATACGAAGCAACCAGTTATAATAACCTGTCAGCCATTATACATAAACAAGTGGGTAACCGCGACATCCGTTGGGAAAAATCGACCCAATATGATTTAGGTCTTGATTTCGCATTGTTCGATTACCGACTGACCGGTTCTATCTCCGGCTATATCAAAGATACCAAAGACTTGATCTGGTCATTTGATTTCCCGCCCAGTGCAACCGGTGGCTCTATGCAGATGAACCGTAATATCGGAGCATTGACCAACCGCGGTATTGAAATAAACCTGGTAGGCCGTGTATTATCTACTAAAGACTGGAACTTGGACCTGACCTTGAATATGTCACATAACAAGAATAAAGTCACCAAACTGGTTGAAGAAGGTAGAGCACAATCAGCTATGAATGTAGTAGTTCAAGGCAGCTATGCCGACCAAGTATTGGCTGTAGGCTATCCAATGGGAGCTTTCCATGGTTATGAATATGCCGGGATCATACAAGATCAAGCCAGAATAGATGAATTGAATGCCTATGCTAAATCAAAGGGACAAAGTTATTACGATGGTAACTCATTAAAACCGGGACATTTGGAAATTAAGGATTTAAATGGAGATGGAATCATCAACTACAATGACCGTGTTATTATCGGTAATCCGGATCCGGATCTGTTCGGCGGTCTGACTGCCAATTTATCTTATAAACAATTCAGCCTGTTCGCCAACTTCGGATATCAGATCGGTGGTTTGAAGATTTATAACAAAACATTGCAGAATCTACCCGGACAATTAACCGGTTTGATTGACTATGGATTGAATGACAGATGGTCTGACACCAACAAAGATGCCAAATACCCGGCCTTGTATATAGGTGACGGTGTACCTAGACTAACCGATCATGAATTGTTTAATGCCTCCTTCTTCCGTTTGCAGGAAGTGCGTCTGACTTATAATTTACCTTTAAACAAAGTAATTAAAGGACAACTATTTGTCTCGGCTACCAATTTGTTCACGCTCACCTCTTATCCGGGAACAGACCCTGCTACCGTAAACAGTAACAGCAACTATGGCGGTAACTATGAAACCTCCACTTATCCGGGTTTCCGCTCTTTCTCGGCTGGTTTAAAAATTAACTTATAATCATTTAAATGTATAATCGAATGAAAAAATATATATTCTTAGCTTTACTTACAATGGGCGTTTCCTCGTGCCAGTTGGTAGATGTCTTGGACCAAAAGCCCGAATTCGAAGCAGATTTAGACGGTGCCATCACAACACCCGCTGCTGTAGAGTTAGCCTTAAACGGAATCTATTACTCCTTGCCCGGAAATGGATTCAATGTCATATTTCCTACAGTAAGTGGTTCCTTCAAAGCCGGGACCATGTGGCGTCAAGAAATTGTCAGCGCCGGTAATGCCGTTTACTACTCCGAACGAATGTTGCCTACCCTATCATTCAGTGATGCAACGGAATGGGATGCAGATTACGCTGTAATCAAAAACGCCAACTTCCTGGAAACAGCCTGTAACCGCATGAGTGACGGAGAGTTCTCCGGAAACCGTAGAGCCGAAGTGTTAGGTGAAATAGCCTATTTACGCGCTTTGGCCTACTTCAATATCTTGGTTCGTTACTGCGAATTTTGGGATATGAATAGTGAATACGGGGTTGTCATGCGTAATGAAGCTCCATCCGTATCCAATGCTCTAAAGGCACGTAGCTCCGTAGCCGATTCTTATCAATATATTCTGGATCAACTGGAAATAGCTATTGAAAAAGCTCCTGATTGGAAAAAGCTTTCACAAGCTTCTAAAGAAGCAGCCAAGGCATTAAAGGCAAGAGTATTGCTGTATGCAGGAAAATACACAGAAGCGGTAGCAGCAGTTAATGATGCAATTGATACAAATTCTCCATTGCCGGAAGCAAACTATGGTGACGTTTTTGATAAGTTTTCAACAACCAAAGAGATTCTATTCGCTCGTGTATTCGACCAAAAAGATGCCACCAACACTTCAACCCGTCAGCAATGTTACGGTAACAGCCCCACGAAAAAACAAGGTTACTGGGGGCCCACCAATGAGTATGTGGAACTGGTGGGGGATGATCCTCGCGCCGATGCCATCTTCTCTAAAGTAGACAGCCTGATGGACAGCCGCAGTTCTGCGGTAGCCTACAACCTGAAATCGGTAAAGAAGCTGCTGAATGATGCCAATGACATGCCTGTCATCTTCAGCCGTGTTTCTGAACTTTATCTGATAAAAGCCGAAGCCTTGTATCGTTCGGGAGCCTCTATATCCGAAGCCTACGCACCGATCCGTAAACTACGCGAAAGAGCAGGAGCCGAAATAATTCTTCCAGCCAATAACGAAGAACTGGAAACCGCCATATTCAACGAATGGATGCTGGAATTGTCTTTCGAGAACTGGCATGAATGGTTTGCCATGATCCGTTTTGCAGGATACACAGAGAAACCCGATTTCACCCGTCTGCTTGCTTTGAACAAGACGTTAAGAGAAGCTTTGGAAAAAGAATATGAAAAATCGGAAGCACAAGGAGACAATTATTACCAACGCATCATAGACCGCCGTATCGATGCCATTCCGTCGTCAGAAATCAGTTCTAATCTGGAATGTAAACAAAACCCTGGTTATTAACATATTAAATTCAAAGACATGAAAAAATATATCTTACTCATTTTCGCATGTATCTATGCGATTCACTTAAATGCCCAGAATGCAGGAATCAATTTCCTGCACGGCACTACTTGGGCAGAAGCCGTAGCCAAGGCCAAAGCAGAAAATAAACTGATATTCATTGATTTCTATACCCAATGGTGCGGACCTTGCCTGAATATGGCACAAACCGTATTCTCATTGCCTACAGTGGGTTACTACTATAACCAAACTTTCATCAACCTCAAAATTGATGCTGAAGAAGGTGAAGGAATTACATTAGCCAAGAAATACGGTGTACGCAGTTATCCCACCTATGCATTCATAGATCCTGCCACCGAAGAAATCGTTCATCGCAGCAGCAGCCGTCAGACTCCCGAACAGTTTATTCAGACAGGAAAAGATGCAAACATTCCTACCAAACGCTCTTTTTACCTGCAAGAGCAATATACCAAGGGGAACAGAGAACGTGCATTCTTGATTGATTACATCAATTATCACTATTCAGTCTATGCACGCAATAACGTACAAGCCGCTTTTGATGAATTAATAAAAGGAGGTGCCAAACTGACTGATCCGAATGTATGGGAAGTATATGTAAACACCATCAATGGCATGAACCCGTACCTGAAGCAAGTATCAGACAATTATGCGGATTTCTGCCAGCGTTTCGGCAAAAAAGCTGTTGACGCTAAATTGGCAAAAGAAACTTCATACGGCGAATTGGCGGAAATTGAAGCCTTATGCAACTATGAAGGAAAAGATTTCAATCTGAAAATGATCCGTATCAATAATGATATCCGGGAACAAAAGTATGAAGCGGCAGCTACCCAGATTGATGCGATGATTGCAGACACCACAGTCAATCAGCAAGAGTTAATCAGTAGACTGAAATTTATCGCCCGTTTGGGATACAAAGCAGAGGAACTTCCCGAATTCTGGTTCAACAAATGTGTAGGCTATCTGCAATACATTGCTTATAACCAAACAGACAGAGATGATGCTTTCATCCATCAGGAATATGCAGCCGCCTTGGAAATGGTACTTCGCAAACTGAACGGCAAAGCCCCCATCCCTGCCTGCCTCAGCACAGAACCCGCATACGGAAAGAAAGTCTATAACATGCGTCCCGATGCATTGAAAATGAAACCTAAAAGAAAAAAATAAGATGAGAACTCTAAAATCCATCATGGTACTTGGCCTTGCGCTGAGTACCTTTACCGCTACAGAAGCTGCAAAGCTCACTTTTAAGGTCACCAATCCCAATGAGAAGGTCAAAGTGAGATTGACTTTCAGCCAAAGTGGCGAACAAAAAGAAGTGGCGATTGATGCCGCTGGAAACGGCAACATAGAAATCACAGGATTCACTCCGCAATATGTAACCATGCAATACACACGCGGACGCCGTACTCTTTATCTGGATCCCAATCAAGACCTTACCTTGTCATTCGACAGTGACAACATGTGGAGAAACACAACCTTTGAAGGAGCAGGTGCCGCTATCAACACCTATCTGGGAAGCAAAGAGCTCCAATCACTCGGTATGCCCGATATGAAAATGCAAGAGGCCGCCCTCATACACAAAGGGGACAGCCTGTACGCAGCCAATTGCCAAGTATTGGAAGCCGCAAAACTTCCAGCCGATTTCACTACGCAGGAAAAAATACGTTTGCAATTCTATACGTATTATTATTTCTCCAAATACGCTTTGTATCATCCTCATTTTGGAAAGGATGACAACTATATTCCTTCCAAAGCATATTATGAAAAACTGGAAGCTATTACTCCGATCAATGCCAGTTTATTAGCTCTAAAAGAATATAAGGCTTTTCTTCCCGATGCTATCAGTGCCTTTAGTAATAAAGGAAAAACAGTTGCATCAAGTTCTACAGAACAAAGTGTAAACTACGTAGATGCAACCATACAGGATGAAAAGGTTGCAGAATTTCTGATTGACCAATTTGTTTATAACTTTGTAGACAATAACGGGCTGGATGAAGCAGACGGGCTGATTGTCCTATTCCGCAAACATGTGAAGGATGCAAAGTCCATAGAAAAATTCAACGCACTTTGTACCAAGTGGGAAAAATTAAGATCAGGCAATCCCTCAGCAGCTAGCTTCTCCTATCCGGATATCAATGGAAAAACAGTATCTTTGGCAGATTTGAAAGGGAAATATATCTATATTGACGTGTGGGCTACCTGGTGTGGCCCTTGCCGTGGAGAACTTCCTGCGTTAAAGGAATTGGAAGAGAAATATGCAGGAAAGGATATTCATTTTGTCAGCCTGTCATGCGACAAGAACAAAAAGGCATGGGAGAACATGGTAACAAAGGATCAACTAAAAGGGATCCAGTTACACATGGGAACAGACAGGACCTTTATGGATGCTTACCTCATCAACGGCATTCCCCGTTTTATCCTGCTGGATCGGGATGGCAAAATCATCTCTGCCAATATGACCCGTCCGTCAGATCCCAAGACAGCAGAGAAGTTCAATGAACTGTTAGGACTATAAAACTCTCTCTTATATTAAACATTAATCTAACGATAGGCTTTCTTCGTGAGGAGAGGGCCTATTCTATTTGTTTTAGCCAGGAGAACGATACAGAAAGAGAATAAAAGACACGAACTATACAGATCTTACAGTATTGTCTAAAACACCTGTAATTTCCGTATAATTCGTGCCCGAACAATTTAAATACGATGATTTTTATTGTAGGAATGAAATCAGCACACCGGCAGCCACGGCAGAACCGATAACTCCTGAAATGTTACTTGCCATACAATATTGAAGCACATGATTTTTGGGGTCATACTTCAAAGCAATTTCATTAGCCACACGGCTGGCCATGGGCACAGCACTCAAACCTGTAGCCCCAATCAGTGGATTGATCTTCTTCTTAGTGAAAAGATTCACCAACTTCACAAACAAGATACCACCGGAAATAGACAAGGCAAACGCCAAGAAACCACCTATCACAATACCGATAGTAGTCCAATTCAAAAATGCCTCCGTAGTCATTGTCGCACCGACTGACAACCCCAAGAAGATAGTTGCCGCATTCATGATACTATTTGAAGCTGCATCAAACAAACGTGAAGTATCACTACCTATTTCCTTAATCAAGTTACCAAACATCAACATACCAATCAAAGGCACTGCACTTGGCACAAACAGAGCGACCACCGTAGTCACTACAATCGGAAATACAATCTTCAGCACACGAAGATTCTTGATTTCTACCGAAGAAGGATATTTCTTTTCCTGTTCCTTCATATTGATACTCAATTCTTTCTTCGTACACCAGATTTTCACAACCAACGGAATGATAACGGGTACCAGAGCCATATACGAATAAGCGGCAATAGCAATCGGCCCTAGCAAATGGGGAGCCAGTTTAATAGTGGTAAAGATAGCGGTAGGACCGTCTGCTCCACCAATAATACCCAATGAAGCCGCCTCTTTCGGAGTGAACCCCATCAAGATAGCTACCAACAATACTGTGAAAATACCCAACTGTGCAGCAGCTCCGAAAATAGAAAGCCGCAAATTACGCAACATCGGACCAAAGTCTGTCAAAGCACCTACCCCCATAAAAATGATAGGCGGAAGAAAACCGGTCTTAATCAACATGTAGTAGATAAAGTTCATCAGGCCCAAGTCGTGCGCAATTTCGTGCAACGGCATTTCCCAGATGTTCTTCAGTGCTCCATTCACCATTACCATGCCGTTTTCATCGGCCTGGACAACCCCCATCTCACCACCGGGAAAGTTAGCCAGCAACACTCCGAAAGCTATCGGAATCAGCAGCAGCGGTTCGTACTTTTTCTTGATCCCCAAGTAAAGTAAGATGAACGCAATGGCATACATTATCAAGAATTGCGGTTCAGCAATAATATTGCTGAAAGCAGTCATATCATAAAGTCTTTCAAATATATCTTCCATTATACTATTTTCATTAATACGTCATCCTCTGAAACCGTGTCACCCGAATTAGCGCAAATAGCAGTTATAGTACCGTCATATTCCGCACGGATCGCATTATAGGTCTTCATTGCTTCGACGTAACAAATCACATCACCTTTATTAACCTTTTCACCCACCTTCTTCGGAGTTTCCTGGGCATTCTTTACTAGGAAGAATTTACCTTCCAACGGAGAAAGCACATCTTTCCCTTCCCCTACCGGAGCAGGAGCAGCTTGTGCGGGAACTGCACCCGAAGCAGCTGTCAGCGTAGCAGGATCTACAGCACCATATGCCACTGTAACGCGATAAGGTTGCCCGTTCACATCCACCGTCAATACCTTGGTCTTGTTTTCAGCTTCGACAGAAGTAGTGGCATTCGCTTTCTCCTCACGACGTTTCTTCACATCTGCCAAGAAGTCTTCTTTTGCCTTCCCGCTCTTATAAGCTTCATACTGGGCCGGATGCATGGCATACTCAAACAGTTCTTCGTCATCCTGTCCTTTATCCCATTGTTTTTCAAGCATCATCTTGCGATATTTTTCCAACTGGTCGGGATAATTGTCCTGCGGATTGCCATCAAAGAACTTGCGGCCTTCACGTTCTGCCTTTTCAATAATTTCAGGGGCCAGTTTACCCGGTAAACGTCCCGCTTTACCCAAAATCATATCCCAAATATCATCGGCAATCATTCCCCAACGTTCCTTACCTTTCTCCATAGCCATTACATTCATCATGGCAAGGTTCTTCACATACTGGCTGAACGGAGTAACCAAAGGAGGATAACCCACACGCGGCCATACGTAAGCAACTTCATTGAACAACTTGATCAACAATTCATCCTGAGTCATAAACGGCAGGTTACGTTTTGCCTTGTACTTGTTGATAGATTCCAGATTCGTTTCAAGATCGGCCATCAAACTTCCCATCATGCCGCCCGGCAATCCCGGAGCAATCAGTAAAGAATTCATCAGACGGTTTTTGGGACTGATATATAAACCAAGGAAATCATCCATAAACTCCTGAATCATGGAACGCACTTTCATATACGCTTCCATATTAATTTCGGGCACTTTAAATCCGGCATCTTTCAACATGGCTTGCACACTAATCAAATCAGCATGGCCGGTTCCCCATGACAATGGTTCCATACCTACATCAATATAGTCGCAACCAGCCTGGCATACTTCCAAAATAGAAGCCATATTGAATCCGGGTCCCGCATGAGAGTGATACTGTATAGGAATATTTTTAATCTTCTTGATTCCGGCAACAATCTTTCCCAATGAAACGGGACGTCCGATGCCGGCCATATCTTTAATACAGATTTCATCGGCTCCGGCTTCTATAAGCTGCTTGGCCATATTCACATAATATTCCACAGTATGTATCGGAGAAAAAGTGATACAGAGCGAACATTGTGAAATCATTCCGGCTTCGTGAGCATAGCCGATAGAAGGGATAATATTGCGGACATCATTCAATCCGCAGAAAGTACGGGTAATATCTGTTCCTTGCGCATGTTTAACCTTATAGAATAATTTACGGACATCTGCCGGGACGGGACTCATGCGGAGACCGTTCAGCGCACGGTCCAGCATATGAGTCTGGATGCCTGCTTCGTGGAAGGGTTTCGTCCACTCGCGCACAGCTCTATTCGGATTTTCACCAAACAATAAATTTACCTGTTCAAAACCACCACCATTTGTTTCCACACGGGCGAAACAGCCCATTTCAATAATAGCCGGGGCAACCTTAACCAACTGGTCTACACGAGGCACGTACTTACCCGCACTCTGCCACATATCGCGGAAGACCAGACTAAATTTTACTTCTCTTTCCATTTTTGATAAATGTGTTTTTCTTTTTTTGGATTATAACTTCTCAATCTTTATCACCTGACCTTTACCTGCTGTCAAAATCTCAACTGCCGCCTTAATAGCATCCATAGCACCAGTATCTGCCGTAGATGCTACAGCAGGTGCTTTTTTGGGGGTCTCTTCGGGGGCCACTTTGTTGACAACAGTAATAAGGTACTTGCTTAGATAGATAACGATGAGGAGAATGACAAAGACGGTCGCCATACCGACCACCATCAACATCAATCCAACTCCTATGTTCTCCATAATTTTCAGTGTTATTAATAGTACTTACTACACTCATAGGTTATTCAAAGCCTAAAAAGTGCTCAAATTTAGCCATTTCGGCTTTACTTCTATCATAAATGGAATACAAAATATGCAAAATTATCAGAAAATAAGAAGAGTCTAAAGAAATGTGCTTAAAATCCGGAACAGTCATCAGGTCAAGAAATTAACAGTACCTTCATCCACTGTAAAAGGAAATTAAATCTGCCTGCCCGATGACACTCCGAAAGGTGGTTTTGTGATTTTTTAAAGAAGGATTTCATTTAATGGTTTCCGCTTCTTTTCTGTAGGTTCATCCTCCGCATAACCGACCGGAATCAAAACGGCCGGTTCCAAATTTTCCGGCAGTCCCAAAACCTCACTGCATTGCGGAGCATCAAAATTACAAACCCAACAAGTACCCAGTCCTTGTTCGGCAGCAGCCAGACAAAGATGTTCTACTGCAATAGCAATATCAATATCAGCATGATCCTTATTATCGGCACGGCGATGCCAAGACTCATTATGATCCACACAAGCCACTATGATACAAGGAGCCGTAGCAAGCCATTCCCGTTTATAACATGAATACAACGCTTTCAGTACGGCCTCATCTGTAACAATACGGAAACGCCATGGTTGAAAATTAACTGCAGATGGTGCAAAACGTACACATTCCATGATATAATCCAACTTTTCAGCCTCAACAGGACGATTGGCATATTTGCGTGCAGAATAGCGCGCCTTCACTAATTCTAGAAAGTTCATAAGCATTATTATTAGTTTGCATACAAAAATAGTAACTTTGCACCGATAAAAGAAGTACAAATATGAAGAAACTTGTAATATTCGACCTGGACGGCACATTACTGAACACCATTGCCGACCTGGCTGCCGCCACCAACCAAGCCTTACAATATTATGGCTATCCTACACATGAAACGGAAGCATACCGCTTTTTTGTAGGAAACGGAATCAATAAATTATTTGAGCGTGCTCTGCCTGAAGGGGAACGTACGGAAGAGAATGTATTAAAGATACGTTCACAATTCATCCCCTATTATGATGAGCACAATGCCGATTTAAGCCGCCCTTATCCCGGTATCTCCGAATTATTAAAAACACTGCAACAGCAAGGGATCATGATAGCGGTCGCCTCCAATAAATACCAGGCAGCTACCCGAAAGTTAATAGCACACTATTTTCCTGAAATAAACTTTGTGGAAGTATTGGGACAACGCGAAGGTATCCCCGCAAAACCCGATCCATCCATCGTAAACGAAATTATGACAAAAGCAGGAGTCAAACAGGAAGATATACTTTATGTAGGTGATTCTAATGTAGATATGCAAACAGCGCATCATGCCGGAGTAACAGCTATAGGTGTGGCATGGGGATTCCGCCCGCGCACAGAATTGGAAGCCTTGCATCCGGCTCACATCATAGAAAAAGCAGAAGAATTACTTCCACTTCTCCTTTCATGATTATTTTCATTAAATACATAATTCATCAAGCACCTTGATAAGCGATTTATCGGGGGGCTTGTCTTTTTTAATTGCCTCAGAAAAAGGCATATATACCACCTCATCGTTATAAATGCCAATCATTACATTGCGCTGTCTGACACATAACAAACATTACACTTTATAGAACTTCCGAACATTTCACCCTTTTGTTACGTTTATATAAATATAGTATAAACAAAAAAATAAAAACGTATTATGTCAGTCATTTATAAATTCTTATTTCCATCCAAGCCCGATGGCACTGCTATGTCACTTCTGATATTAGCTTTACGAATCCTGTTTGGTGTTTTACTCATGTCGCACGGTGTACAGAAATGGGCCAACTACGATGTCATGTCCGGCAGTTTTCCCGATCCTTTAGGAATAGGAAGCCAACTTTCACTGGTACTGGCTATTTTTGGTGAAATGGTTTGTTCGATGGCTTTCATTTTCGGATTCCTTTATCGCTTGACAATGATTCCGATGATCTTCACCATGTGTATCGCATTCTTTGTTGTTCATGGTTCTGATCCTTTCGCCGTTAAAGAATTAGCCTTTATTTATCTGGTAGTATTCATATTATTGTATATAGCAGGACCGGGTAAATTCTCACTAGATCATTTCATAGCCAAAGCACTTGCCTCCCATAAGAAATAACCGATTCAGATATGTTTCAAGAAACGTTCTATATCTGCTTCCAATTTTTTATAAAGAGGTGATAACTTATAGCTGGTATGTTTGCGGAGTACAATGTCTACTCCCAACTGCCGGCGCTGATAGCTGGTCAGTTCATTATGAAACTGCATATTATGCTCTGCCAGTTCTTTAATCTCCGTTTCACGTTCACGGCGTAACACATTGCAGACAGGTACTAACAATCTCATCACTACACTATCCATAATGTGATGTCCTTGAATAAACATATAGGTATTGTCCTCATTCACTCCCAATTTGGCAAATTCCCCCTTCATCGCCTCTATTTCCTCCAAGGCTTTCGGATGGCGGCGTTCCAGCTCCAATAATTTACGCCTCACCCTGCGGCTCATACTCTCTAAACTCCGTTCAAGATGATAGACACTGACCCTATCTAATTTTACATACGAACAGAAATCAAGCAAAGAGAATTCGGAAAGATTATGTTTTCTATAAAACCACACCGACCAGATGAACAACGGATAAGCTATTTGAGAATACATACGCATAAAAGCGACAAAATCCACCAATGGATGATCATTCAACGTTGCCATGACACAAACCTCATGCAATGCTTCAGCATAACACTGATAGTTTTCTATAGCATATGCATAGGTATGAAAAACATATTTGTTATTTATTATATAACGTGAGGTATGGGTAGCCCCCTGCAACAGATAATCATAATCACTATCTACACAAGCTATCATATTTTGTCCCAACCGAGGTCCCAGTTCATTCATCAGCACAGACTTCTTACCTTTAGCCAAAGTGGTTTTCGAAGGAAGCATCACTTCGAAATAACGAGTTTCATTTTCGTATTCACCTAACAAGGTACGCCAGAATGAAATATCATCATAACTCTCAACGTATGCAATAATCTTGCGTCGCGAACATTTAGGCTTCAATTTGTTGGCCGCACCAATATATAAGGAGGACAGATTCTCGGACAATCTTTTTCCCATAGTATCATCGTTAGAAATTGTTTATTTTGTAATATCACTCACCTCGGTCACTGCATCCAGCCAGCCATCCATAATCACAGCAGGCGAATGAGTTGTCAATACAATCTGTACATTAGGATTCAATTGCCGTATCAATGAAATAAGGCGTTGTTGCCATTCCACATGCAAGGATACTTCAGGCTCATCCATAAACAAAACCCCGCGGCGATTGTCTTGCACCAGAACCGTCAGCAAAATAACCAAAATCTGCTTCTCGCCGGAAGACAGTTGATAAGGATAAAGTATATCTCCATCCTGTTCAAACAAAATCTCATTGCTTTTACGAATGATTTTCTTACCGGTCTCACCAAACAAGTCATCCATCAGATTCTGGAATTTTGTCTTGGGGTAAGACATCTCGGCGGCACGAAGCTGACCGTCAGGACCACCGGAGGTAAGGCACTCGATGATGCGGTTACCGATATTTACCTGATAATCCAGATAACGCCGTTGCAACTGATAAAGTTGCCAATCCAATTCTGTCTTAACATTCTTATCCGCCATCTTTTCGAGAAGTTCCGAATGAATCAACGGACGGTCAAAACTACGGATTACATCAAAGTGTATCTGGGTAGCATCTTCCGGAGAGAAGACAAAATGTACACCGGGAGCCGAACCGTTACTCAACGCTCCACCTTCCAAAGCCGTCAGGCTATTCACAGATCTGTTCAGGATAGTGCTCTTGCCGATACCTGTCTCTTATACACATCTCCGAGCCCACGAGACACTCGCTAATCT
>ENA-OXES01000258-OXES01000258.1-human-gut-metagenome-genome-assembly--contig:-NODE-258-length-22415-cov-11.805_pt1 | contig 22415 bp, 9 predicted proteins | sample MGYA00249829_ERZ652252 | MGnify/ENA primary metagenome ERZ652252 (study PRJEB26925, sample SAMN05826675) | human gut metagenome | biome: ENVO:2100002; feature: ENVO:00000062; material: ENVO:00002003... | reverse complement strand
GAAGAAGGCGATAACCGTTTAACTCCATAAGCTATGAATTTGGAGACAAAGATAACAATTTATAAATTTACCCCTCAGCTTTTTACATTGACCCCATTTTCCTTATATTACTCTCAGAAACAAGATTTCCACTCAAATGTTTTGGAACTATCTTACTATTATTTACATTTGTTGGGAAACAATTACTGATATGAAAACGCACATTATAGCACTTCTTCTACTTATAGGAGGAGTATTGAACTTATTTGGAGAAAACTTACATAACTTTTTCAACCGATATAATTTCAGCTTCATTACAGAAGATACTGGGTTACCCCATAATTTCATCAATGATATTTACAAAGACACTCAAGGATATATTTGGGTAGCTACTAATAATGGAATAGGACGGTATAATGGCTATCAATTCATTCATTATAATTCCCAATCCCACTCCATTCGCTTGAAAAACGACTACGTGCATAAAGTCTGTGAGGATAAGTTTCAACGACTCTGGATAGGGTCGGAAGAAGGAATAGACCTCATTGACTTGAAACATTATACACAGATAGACACGGACAAAGAACTGCCTGCCGAATTGAAATCTCTAGCAAGTAACTACATTGCATCCATCTATCGGGACAAGCAGGACAATCTGTGGATATCGACAGACAAGAATCTATGGTATCTGGAACTAGGCGTAGACGGGCAAATAAAAGATTACTATAAACTGAAAAAAGATACAGAATCCCCCATCCACGCTGTTATTGACCTGCAAGAATACATCTGTGCAGGCATAGATAATCATGTATGCCGTATTGAAAAAGGAAGCAACCACTTACTGAAAACCACCATGGTATCGGAGCTGCTGAAACCCTTTTCAGAAGACTGGAGAATTCTCTGCATGGAAACTGACGGGGAATTGTTATGGATAGGAACCAATCGCGGACTCTTCAAGTATAACCATACCCGGCAGAGTTTGAACCGGTACCGTTACTCCAATCATCGCCCCGGAATGCTAAGTCAAGCCTATATAACCGGAGTTAAACTGACTAGCAAAGGAGATGTCATCGTTTCTACTCTGAACGGACTCAATGTATACAATCGGGATATCGATACTTTTACTTATATCCGCCAAAACAATGAAATGCCTGACAAGTCGTTGAACTGTAATTTCATCAACTGCCTGCTGACCGACAATGAGAATATCTGGGTAGGGACCGAGATAGGAGGAATCAATTTATTGACTCCCAATTGTCTGCAAACGTATGTGTGGCAATATAACTATCTTCGAGAAACCTCTCTTTCCCCCAATCCGGTCAATGCCATCAGCGAAGACAAAGACGGAAATCTATGGGTAGGAACAGTAGAGGGAGGACTCAACAAAAAGAGCAAAGGCAGCGATGAGTTCATTCATTATACTTTTGACCAGAACAATCCCACTTCCATCAGTAACAACTCTATCCGTGGCATTCTCATTGATTCCGAAAATCATTTATGGGCATATACTTGGGGAGTCGGAATCAATGAACTAAATCTGAACATCCCCCATAACCAAACTTTCCAACGCCATATCCGGGAAGACTCCATAGGACTGGAAGGAGATTTCCTGAGCAGCGCCTGTGAAGACACCATGAACAATGGTTTATGGTTTGGTACTACCAGAGGGCTTCATTTCTACCATAAAAAGACCAAGCGTTTCACCCGGATCTTGTTTGACCGTTCCGACAATGAATTCGATGCGGTAGGGTCCATCATTATCGACCGCAAGAAACGCCTTTGGATGGGAACATCTGAAGGAGTTTTCATTATGGATTTACACTCGTTCTCCATTTCCTCCACACAATTCAGCTATACCTATTTAAAACATAAACTGACGGAACCCACTTCATTGCAATTAGAAAAAATAAACTGTATCATAGAAGATCATAATGGTACCATCTGGCTGGGGGCAAATGGGAACGGACTATATCAACTAGCGGAAGAAAACGGAACACAGTTCACATTTCATAACTACACCCGCAAGGACGGGTTACCCAATAATACCATTATAGGTATTGTGGAAGATAAAACGGGACATCTGTGGATGTCCACCAACCACGGCATCGCCCAACTGGATACACAAACCATGACTTTCACCAATTATACAAAAGAAGACGGACTGCCCAATAATCAGTTTTATTGGAACGCATCTTATTATTCTCCCCAAAATAACCTGTTATATTTCGGTACTATAAACGGATTAGTCGCTTTCACCCCCGATATAGCCAAGACCAAAAAACAGGATGCCAAAGTCAAACTGACCTCAATCAGTGTCGCCGGTACCATGGTCTATCCTCCAGCAGACGGAAAAACTCCCTGCGCGGTAACAAATTTACATACCATCCGTCTGCACGAAAAAGATCATGGTTTTTCCATCGAGTTTTCCACCTTAAACTATGGAAACTGTAACCGAGTGAAATATGCCTACCGCTTGAAAAATTATGAGAATGAATGGACAGAAACCCTTCCTGGCGAACATACTGCTAGATACAATTTCATTCCCTCCGGAAAATATGTGTTCCAAGTCCGTGCCACAGACGAGAAAGGACATTGGTCCGATAAAATAACGGAAGTCAAAGTAACCATCACTCCTTATTTCTATAAATCCTGGTGGTTCTATTTATTGCTTGCCATTCTGATCACCGTAGGCAGCTATTATTTTTATCAATGGAAAATAAGTCTGTACCGTCAACAGAAAAAACAACTGGAAAAAGAAGTAGCCCAACGCACCCATGAGCTAGAGTTACAAAATAAACAACTAGAAATAATGGCACGACACGTCGAGGAGGTAACGGAAGAAAAAATTGCTTTCTTCACCAATATCACTCATGAATTCCGGACACCAGTCACTTTAATCAACGGTCCCATCCAACGCGCCCTTGACAAAAGCCATGAGCCGGAAGTAAAGAAACAGCTACAAATAGCTGAACGGAATTCCAATTATCTGCTATCACTAGTCAATGAATTAATGGACTTCAGAAAGTTAGATGCAGACAAAGTTGTATTAAATAAGACAAACGAAAACTTTATCCGCCTTATACAAAATATATTAATGCCTTTCGAAGTATTTGCCCATGAACGGAACATAAACATCATCACCTACTTCCGGCTCTGTACCCCGTTTTGGATATTTGATGTTGAATATATGCGCAAAGCCATTATTAATCTGATATCCAATGCTGTTAAATTCACTCCCGATTATGGAAAAATAAGTTTGTATGTGGCTTCCCTTACCGACAAAGACAACCATACCTGGCTGTTCATAGATATAAAAGATACAGGTAATGGTATCGTACCCGAAGATATAGAACGTATTTTCGAACGCTTCTACCAATCCAAAAAGAGCATCAAATATCCCGTTTATGGACAAAGCAGCACAGGAATCGGACTATTCTTATGTAAGAAAATCATTTCTCTGCACGGAGGCAACATCTATGCAGGAAACAATCCCAAGCAAGGAGCTTTCTTCAGAATACTATTACCTTTGGAAAAAGGTATCCCCCAAGCCAAATCAGAAAAAGAAAAATATGAGCAGAATGAACATCCACTTTCCATTCCTGCCAATGGAAACGAGAAAAAGGAAACCATCCTCATTGTTGAAGATAATGCAGATATGCGTACTTATATTTGTTCCATTCTCAAAAACAATTATCAATTAAAAGAAGCACAGAACGGTGCAGAAGCTCTTTACTTGATTCAAAGAGAAACGATTGATTTGATTGTCAGCGACCTGATGATGCCCGTCATGGACGGGAATGAATTATCCCGCCGGGTAAAAGCTAATCTGGCTACTTCCCACATCCCCTTTCTCATGCTCACTGCCCTCCGGTCTGAAGCCCAAGAAAGAATCAGCTATGAAATAGGAGTAGATGAATATCTGTGCAAACCATTTGATGAGGTTATTCTAAGATTACGTATCCGAAATATACTTGCCTTACGCCAGAAATACAAATCCATGTTCTCCACTAGTATGAATTGTGAAACATTGAATATAAACGCTAGTTCCAAAGACAACACATTTATGACATCGGCAATCAATTTAATGAAAGAACATTATGCCGACTCGGATTATAACTTAGAGCGCTTTATCCGCGATATGGGATACAGCAAAACCTTAGTCAATCAGAAATTACAATCTTTGACAGGGCAATCCATTGGTCAATTCATGAGAAACTACCGATTAAATGTGGCAAAAGACACTTTAACCAAAGTAGAATGTGACATTTCTGTTGCAGAAATCGCATATGCCGTAGGTTTTAACGACCCTAAATATTTCACAAAATGCTTCAAAGAACTGTTTGGAGTACTTCCAAGCGAATATTTTGGAAAAAAATAGTTCACTTTACTATTTTACTCCATTTGTGCACCATATTCTCCTATAAAAAGCTTTGTTTCCCTTACATTTGTAAAAAACAAAAATGCAAATGTATATGAAAAACACATTCTTATTATTGAGCTGGCTGATATTACTCTCCTCCGGTATACTGGCAAACCCCATCAAGGGAATGCTGGAAAGGATAGACAAGGGAGCATCGGACAAGTTCGTAGTCGAACTACACAAAAGCCCAAATGACTTTTTCGAGTTGGACCAAAAAGGCGACAAGGTAGTGATACGAGGCAATACCTATATTAATATAGCAACCGGAATCAACTGGTACTTAAAGTATCATGCCGGAATCCACCTGTCATGGAACGGTATGCATGCCTCACTACCCAATGTTCTTCCTCCCGTCTTCCGTAAAGAACGCCACGAAACAAATCTGGCCCTGCGTTACGATTTCAATTACTGCACCTACTCCTACTCCATGGCATTTTGGGATTGGAAACGTTGGGAAGAGGAACTGGATTGGATGGCACTGCATGGCATCAACCTGCCACTTGCTGCCGTAGGACATGAATGTGTGTGGCGTAACCTATTACTCCGCTTAGGATTTTCCAAACAGCAAATCAATGATTTTATTGCCGGACCAGCATTCCTTGCCTGGTGGGAAATGAACAATTTGGAAGGCTGGGGAGGCCCTAACCCCGATAGTTGGTATAAACAGCAAGAAGACTTGCAGAAAAAAATATTGAAACGAATGAAAGAATGGGGAATGCACCCCGTACTGCCCGGTTACTCGGGTATGATCCCCTCCAAACTGGATTTGGGAAAACGTATTGATGGTGGAAAAGAAGAGAAAACATTAAGCAACACTTCCTCGGAATCCGCCCAAAGCACTCTCAACAAATGGAACGGATTTGACCGGCCGGGAATCTTACTGCCCGACGATCCCAAGTTTACCCAGATTGCCAGCCTTTTTTACGAAGAAACCGAAAAGCTGTATGGAACAAGTGACTACTACTCCATCGATCCTTTTCATGAAGCCAAAAGCTTGCCTGCCGGACTAGACTTCGGCAAAGCCGGCAGGGCTATTATGGACGCAATGAAGAAGGCTAATCCAAAAGCTGTGTGGGTGGTGCAGGGATGGACAGAAAATCCACGCCCGGAAATGATGAAAGCGCTGAATCCCGGCGATCTGCTCATCCTTGATTTATTTAGCGAATGTCGTCCCATGTGGGGCATTCCCTCTATATGGAAACGAGACAAAGGATACGAAGAACACAACTGGTTGTTCTGCCTGTTGGAAAATTTCGGTGGGAACGTGGGTTTGCATGGAAGGATGGACCAACTTCTTCATAATTTTTACCTGACCAAAGACAACCCACTGGCCGCTCAGCTAAAAGGCATCGGTCTGACAATGGAAGGCATTGAAAATAATCCCATTATGTTCGAACTGATGTGCGAACTACCTTGGCGTGCAGAAAAGTTTACCAAAGAAGAATGGATAAAACAATACATCCGCGCACGCTATGGCACAGACGATGAATCTATCTGGCAAGCTTGGCAAATCTTGGCAAACGGCATCTACAACTGTCCGGCAGGCAACAACCAACAAGGTCCTCACGAAAGTATCTTTTGCGGGCGCCCATCACTGAATAATTTCCAAGCATCCAGCTGGAGCAAAATGTGCAACTATTACGACCCCACTACCACAGCAGAAGCCGCACGACTGATGGTGAGCGTGGCACACAAATATCGCGGTAACAACAACTTTGAATATGATCTAGTTGATATCACCCGACAAGCCATTGCCGACCGTGCCCGAATAGTGTACAATTACGCTGTTGCCGACTTTAAAAGCTTCGATAAAAAAAGTTATGCCACACATACCCGACAGTTCTTGGAACTACTGATAATGCAAGACAAACTGTTGGGCACACGCAAAGAATTCAAAGTAGGGAACTGGATTCAACAAGCGCGCAATCTAGGAAGTACATCTGAAGAGAAAGACCTCTACGAATGGAATGCCCGCGTACAAATCACCACATGGGGAAACCGTTACTGCGCCGACATCGGCAAGTTACGAGATTATGCCCATAAAGAATGGAACGGACTACTGCGCGACTTTTATTATAAACGTTGGGAAAAATACTGGCAAGTACTGCAAGACCAACTGGATGGCAAACTTCCTGTACTGCCAGTAGGTAATTCATCAACCCCCACTGCCGATAATCCAGCCATGACCATAGATTGGTATGCCCTGGAAGAACCATGGACACTGGCAAAGAACACCTATGCGGCATCTGCCGAAGGTGATTGTATAGAAGTAGCGAAAGAGGCTATAACATTGATAAACAATTGATAGTAAGATGAAAAAGAAAGAACTCGATACAGAAACCGCACAGCAGGCACTGCCCATTAAAAAGAGGCTTTTGTCACTCGATGCACTCAGGGGCATCACTGTAGCAGGAATGATTCTGGTTAACAATGCAGGAGGCAAAGTGTCGTATGCACCTTTACAACATTCTGCATGGAACGGACTGACACCTTGTGACTTGGTTTTTCCTTTCTTTCTGTTCATCATGGGTATTTCAACATATATTTCATTGAACAAATTCAATTTCAACGTTTCCCTACAAGTGGTAACCAAAATATTGAAACGCACATTTCTTATTCTATGCATCGGATGGGCAATCGGTTGGTTTGACCATGTATGTGAAGGTGACTTCCTGCCTTTTGTCCATCTGCGCATCCCCGGGGTACTACAACGCATTGCTTTATGTTACTGTGTTATTTCTTTTACAGCCCTATTTATGAATCATAAGTTCATCCCCACATTAACCTTTATCTTACTGGTAAGCTACACTGTCATATTATGCATGGGGAACGGTTATACCTGCGATGAAAGCAATATTTTATCCATCATTGACAGGCAACTTTTCGGCGAAGCACATCTCTATCAGAAGAGCCCGATTGATCCGGAAGGATTTGTAAGCACTCTCTCTGCTATCGCCCACACTTGTATCGGTTTTTCATGTGGAAAATGGATAATACAAAGCCATCAGACAGAAAACAAAGTGCTCCGTTTGTTCTTGACCGGATTCATTCTGATGAGTATCGGCTATTTGTTGGCAGATGCGCTGCCTTTAAATAAAAGAATATGGTCTCCTACTTTTGTTCTGGTGACCTGCGGAGCGGCTTCCATGTCACTTGCCACATTAATGTATTATATAGACATAAGGAATAAACAAAAATGGTGCCGCTTCTTCATCATCTTCGGCGTCAACCCCCTATTCCTCTATGTACTGAGCGAAGTACTTGCCATTATGATGGGAAGTACCAGATGGAAGGCGGCAGCCTATGCAGCCATTCATTCAGGAATAACCGACGCCTACCTTGCCTCAGCTGTCTACGCCCTCGTTTTCACTCTGTTTTTGGGGTGTATCGGTTATCCGCTATATCTTAAGAAAATATACATCAAACTGTAACAACCAATTCATAATATATAGAGAACTATGCAGTATTAAACAAGAACATATTAATCAAAACCAAAATTAAATTCTATGCTAAACGTACAATCTCTAACCCAAAGGACATTTGCACAGATAGTAGTCTTTGCATTACTCCTATTAAACAGTACACTGGCATTTGCTCAAAATCAAGTTAACGGTATTGTCACAGACAAGACCGGAGAACCCCTTATCGGAGTGAATGTAGTCGAAAAAGGTACTACCAACGGTGTTATCACTGACTTTAACGGACAGTTTACACTGAATGTAGCACAAGGAAAGACACTCGTATTCTCTTACGTGGGTTACACTACCCAGGAAATTACAGTAAAAGGATCTTCTTTGAAGATTATTATGGAAGAAGATTCTAAAACATTAGATGAAGTTGTGGTAGTAGGTTATGGCAGTATGAGTCGTAAGGATGTAACCAGCTCCATTACCACTGTGAAAGCAGACAAACTGAATGTAGGAGTTTATTCTGACCCTGGACAGTTGTTGCAAGGTAAAGTCCCTGGTTTGACGGTAGTACAAAGCAGCGACCCGACTTCTGGAACAGCTTCTATCTCTTTACGTGGGGCTTCTTCTCTGCGTACCGGTGCGGCAATGGAACCTTATTATGTTATTGACGGTATTCCCGGTATGTCATTAAGTCTGATTGCTCCCGAAGATATTGAAAGCATTGACGTACTTCGTGACGCTTCTGCAACGGCTATTTATGGCTCCAAGGCTGCTAACGGTGTAATCTTGATTACCACCAAAAAAGGTAGTAAAAGTGAGCACACTTCTGTAAACTACAGCGCATATCTTGCATTTGACAACATTGCCAAGCGTTTAGATATGATGACTGCCGACGAACTCCGCACCTATGCCAAGGAAAATAACATCACTCTTCCGAATGACAAAGGAGCAAACACCAATTGGAACGATGAAGTACTGCGCACAGCAATCAGTCATAACCACAACGTTTCTATCAATGGCGGTTCAGAAAAGACTCAATACAGTGCCAGCATGAGTTATCAAAACAAACAAGGTATCGTACGTGGTACAGATTTCGAGCGTTTCGGCGGCCGCGCATTCTTGCAAACCAAAGCACTGAATGATCGGCTCACCTTAGCCTTTAACGTGAATGCCGCACAATCAAAAGGTACTACCGTTGATTCCGCCAAAGATGGCCAATCCGTATTCGATGCCATGAATTATTATTCTCCACTAGTTCCTGTCACCAATGCAGACGGTTCTTGGTATAGCGACAAAACTATCTCCCAAAACTTCAATCCTGTATCCATGATCAATGAAGATACTTTTGAAAATAACAAGAAACTCCTTCAAGGAACAGCCAAAGGTACTTTAGATATCACTAAGGACTTGAAATGGAACTTAAGTCTTTCCTATCAAGACGAACAATATATATGGAACGAATACCATACCAGCAAATCCCAATATAACACCCGAAATGGCGAAGCTAAACGTATTGCAACAGAAAACAAGAAAAAAATTCTTGAAACATACATAAACTATGATCATACATTCGCCAATATCCACAAACTGGGCCTGATGGCCGGTTATTCATGGGAACAGAATGATGACAATGACAGTTTCGGTCTGGATGTCTACGACTTTTACAATGATAACACCACCTTTTATAATCTGAACCTTGCCAATAAAATGGATTGGCAGAATGGCGGTATCACCAGCAATAATAACGGTCATTTGGAAACTTTACGTATGATCTCATTTTATGGACGTATCAACTACTCCTTCAACAGCAAATACCTGCTTCAAGCAACAATTCGCCGTGACGGCTCCTCTGCTTTTGGAAAGAACAACCGTTGGGGAACTTTTCCATCTGCATCGTTGGCATGGCGTATGAGCGAAGAAAAGTTCATCAAAGATTTAAATGTTTTCGATGACTTGAAGTTCCGTGTTGGTTATGGTGTTAGTGGTAACTCACTCGGATTCGGAGCTTATTCGGCTATCCAGACTTACAGTACTTCAGGTTGGTTCAACTATACAAACGCCAATGGCACACAGAATAGTTACCATACCCTGGCAGCCGCCTCAAATGCCAATCCAGACCTAAAATGGGAACGTACAGCCATGTTGAACATCGGGCTGGACTTCAGCTTCTTTGGAGGCAGATTAGGAGGAACCATCGAATACTATGACAAGCGTACCAGCGACCTGATATACACTTACGAGGTTTCCACAAACCGCTATCCTTTCGGAACCATGCCGGCCAATGTGGGAGATATCAGCAATAAAGGTATTGAATTTACCATTAATGCCACTCCTATACAAACAAAAAATTTCTCTTGGCAAACCAGTTTGAACTTATCTCATAATAAAAATAACGTAGAAAGTATATCCAACAGTGAATATTCCGTAGATTATATCCGTGCAGCCGATCCTGAAATCGCAGGTTATTCTTCAAATGCAGACGTACAGCGCATCATGGAAGGACATCCTATCGGCACCTTCTACACCTACGAATGGGCCGGCTACAATAACCAAGGAGTATCCATCTTTTATGTACACGATCCTGAAACGGGTGAGCGTACAGGCGAAACGACCACAGATCCTGAAACTGATAGAGACCGTACTATTACCGGCTGTGCACAACCTGATTTAAATTTAGGCTGGAGCAATAACTTCCAATACAAGAACTGGAATCTCGATTTATTCTTTACTGGTGTTCTTGGACAAGATATCTACAACGCCACTGCAGAACAATACTCTAATGTTTCTTTTGTGAAAGAAGGCCGCAATGTATTAAAAAGCGTAGCTACCGAACACCGTGCTACAGACACACAATCTCAAGCACCATCCAATCGCTGGATAGAGAACGGTAGTTATTTCCGTCTGTCCTCGGTTTCATTGGGATATACTTTCGGCAAAATTGGTAACTGGATAAACTCGCTCAAGCTATACGCTACTTGTAATAATGTATTCACCATTACCGGTTACTCCGGTCGTGATCCGGAAATCAACCTTGGAGGCTTGGAACCGGGTATGGACAGACGCACCAATTACTATCCGCGTACCCGTTCATTTATGATCGGTGTAAACATGAATTTCTAACCATATAATTGAAAACTGATATGAAAAATAGCATAAAATTAATAACCTGGCTAGTAGGTGGTCTGTTCACCTTCTCCTCCTGCACAGATCTAGATGTGGATCTTAAATCTACTTATACAGAATACCCGGATTCCGAAATTGCCAAAGAAGCGAAAATGGCAGGTTTGTATTATGGATTCGGCGGAGCATTAGGACGTCGTTATATGGAAGCTGCCCTGCTGTCCTCTGATGAATTCATGGCAGTGACATTTGGTGGTAACTGGTATGATGGCGGCAATTATATCCATTCCTCTCTTCATGCCAGCCTTCCAGGAGACGCACACGTGGACTGGGCCGGTGATATTCCGGCTGCAATCACAAAGTGCAATCAAGCAATTTTTGACCTGGGTGGAGAGGATGAAAACAATGCCGAACAAGAAGCCTTGATTGCTCCGGCACTTGCCATGCGTGCTTTCTATCATTTTATTTTTATGGATACATTCGGAGCAACTCCCAAATTAGACCATTTGATCGGCGATTCTGAAGCTATCGACCGTTCTCCCCGTTCCGAAATTACAAAATTTATCGAAAGCGACCTGCTTCGTGCTTTGGCTTCCGGCGGTTTAAAAGAAGATGTTGATGCTTCCACTTATGGCAAGCCAACCAAATGGATGGCTGAGGCTCTCCTTGCCAAACTCTATATAAACTGGGCTGTTTATACCTGTGATGATGTAGCTACTTATGATCCAAGCATGACTAATTCCAAATTGAATGATGTCATAAAATATTGCGATGATATCATCGCCTCTGGTCATTTCAACCTCAGTGATGGTTATCGCAAGAAATTCATGCCGGACAACGGCTATCAGATCAAAGATTTCATCTATGCAATGCCATACCAAAATAATGAAACATCAACCAGAGCCAATACTTACGCCCGTTTTCAATTCTGGCCTAAATTCAACAATGACGGCGCGGACGGCAAAGGACTGTTCGGTATAACACTATCCAAAAATGCTGGAGGCGTTTTCATCGTCACTCCTGAAGCAGCAGACCGTTTTTGCCTGGAAGGAGATGAACGCAATGACATCATCATGAAAGGTGCGATCAACTATTATGACATCAGCACACATACAATGGGAACAGAACCTTATATATACAACGGACAACAAGTTGTCCTCACCAAGAATATCACCATCTTGAATGACCAAATGGATCTTGGAAATGACTTGAACGCATGGTGCCAGGGATACCGATGCATCAAATGGGCTATTCAAGCAGACGATTATAACCTCTATAACCGGAATCAAAGCAATGATGTACCTATCTTCCGTTATGCAGATATTCTGCTGATGAAAGCAGAAGCTATTCTACGGGGAGCAACAGCTACGAACGGTGATACGCCACAATCCCTGTTCAACCAAATACGCAGCTACTGTAACGCTCCATTATTGGAGCATTCTCCTTCATTGGACGAGTTGCTTGAAGAGCGTGCACGTGAATTTTACGCAGAAACATGGCGTCGCAATGACCTAATCCGTTTTGGAAAGTTCGAAGACGACTGGGGATATAAAAATCAATATCATCCGGAAGCCAAGACCGAGAAATGGCGTAGAATCTTCCCTGTATCTGTCGGCTTGATGAATTCAAACACCAACTGGAAGCAAAATTACGGTTATTGGTAAATTAAATAAGTTTTTATAAGGGCTTGTTACGGCAAGCTCTTATAAAAACCTTTAAAGCAAAAAATAATTCATGAAACGTCATCAAATCTTATTACTTCATATCGCGACATCCATCTTGGTATTATTCCCATTTCCTATACATGCCCATAAAATGATGTACCAGGACTCTATCGAAATCGTAGTACACAGAGGAGCGAACCATATAGCGCCGGAAAACACCATTCCATCAGCTCTAGCTGCATTGAAACATGGAGCCGGCTGGATAGAAGTGGACGTGCGCAAAAGTAAAGACAATATACTTTATAATCTGCATGATGAAACTTTAGACCGTACTACCAACGGTAAAGGTCCCATTCAAGATATGCTATCCAAAGATATTGAAAAATTAGACGCCGGCAGTTGGTTCAGTTCTCGATTTACCGGCATTCACGTACCCCGTATAGCCGAAATGCTAGATACCCTACAAGGAAAGGCACACATTTTTTTTGATGTAAAACGAGGAACTCCGATAAAAGATTTGATTACATTAGTACGCCAAAAAGGATATGAAAATAAAAGTTTCTTCTGGTTTGCAGACTCAGAAATGCTGAAAGAATTTATCAAAATCGCTCCGGAAATGAAGATTAAAGTAAATGCCTCCAATATAGCGGCTTTGAAGAAATGGATGAAAATATGCACCCCGACCTATGTAGAAACAGATATCCTCAATATCACTCCTCAATTCAAAGAATTCTGCAAAAGCAATCATATCAAGATAATGGCTGCTATTCAGAATGCGAGTGAAAAAGAATATAAAAAAGCGATTGAAGTCCATCCCGATTTAGTCAATCTGGACCGGCCGGAACTCTTTATAAAAATACTCCATCAGGAGATAAAAAAATAACCCTTTTCCAAGAAGAGCTATGAAAAGTACCCTATCTTACCTGTTGATTATATGCAGCCTGTTTACTGCTTGTATCGGCCATCAGGAAGAATCCCTACTGTTCTACGTAGATACCCGTACGGGCACTGCACCAAGCGCAACCCACACCGCAGAACTTTTCGGCAAAAATACCGAAGAGTACGGGCAAACGCTGCCTGCTGTTCTAGAGCCCAACGGAATGAACTTTTGGACTCCCCAAACACAAGATACAGAAGCAAAATGTAAGGCTCCCTATTATTACAAAGATACGAAAATACAAGGTTTCCGCAATTCACATTGGATTGTCGGAGGTTGTACACAGGATTACGGTTCCATGACCTTGATGCCTGTATCGGGTACACTGAAATATCTTCCCCAAGACAGAGGAAGCCTGTTCTCTCACCAAGAAGAAACAGCAACGCCCGCCTATTACTCTGTCCTTCTCAAAGATTATTCCATCTTTGCAGAAATGACCGGACGTTCCCGTTCAGCCATTTTTCGATTCACTTATAACCAACCGGAAGATGCTTATCTCATAGTCAATCCTAACAGTGATGAAGGGAAAGGATATATTGAAATCGATACCATAAAAAAACAGATACGCGGATACAATCCCGTCCACCGCATCTATCAAGGCTGGGGAGAACCCGCCGGATACAACGGGTACTTTATCATTGAATATCAAAATGAAATAGAAGAATATGGTACATTCCGGCATGACAGTCTCTTCGCCGGACAACGACAGATAGCCGATGGAACAGGTATAGGTGCATATCTCCGGTTCAAAATACACTCAGAAGGACCCATATTAATCAAAGCCGCTTCCTCTTTTACTGACATGGAAGGCGCTCAAAAGAATCTGGACACCGAGATACCTCATTGGGATTTTGACCGCACCCGACAGGAACTGAACTCCATCTGGGAACAAAGACTTTCACAAGTTACAGTACAGACAAACAACCGAAACGATAAAGAGAAATTTTACGGAGCACTCTACCGTGCCTCATTCCTGCCACGTACATTCAATGATGTAGACGGGCGCTATCCTTCTTTTTCCACAGGACACCCGTTCAGACAATCAGCCAACGGTAGAAATTACTATGAAGATTACAGTATGTGGGATACTTACCGTGCTCTCCATCCTTTAGTCAATATCCTAACCCCAAAGAAAGCCGGAGACATGATGCAATCATTGGTGGACAAATATGAACAAGGCGGCTGGCTGCCTATATTTCCTTGTTGGAACAGTTATACCGCAGCCATGATAGGCGATCATTGCATCTCCGCACTGGGAGATGCCTATATCAAAGGAATCCGTAATTTTGATATCAACAAAGCTTGCGAAGGAATGCTCCGGAACGCATTCAGGACTCCCGCCACCTATGAAGAATATAAAAACGGAATGGGACGGCGTGCTTTGAATTCTTATCTAAAATATGGATACATTCCTTTGGAAGACAGCGTACCGGAAGCCTTTCATACCTGCGAACAAGTGTCACGTACTTTAGAATATGCATACGATGATTTCGTATTGGCCCAAGTCCTGCAAAAGTTGGAAACATCAGATGATTACTTTCCTGATCCACAAAAAACAGGACTTTATGATACATTAATGATACGTGCACGATATTACCGTAACGTAATAAACCCTAGCACCGGATATGCCCAAGGCAGATACGCTGACGGAAGTTTCCTCACCGATGCCGGTAACGCCTTTTCTTTCACCCGCTTCATCACCGAAGGAGCTCCCTGCCATTATACTTGGTATGCCCCCCATGATATATACGGACTTATGGAATGTATGGGCGGAAAAGAAAAATACATTGCCAAACTGGATTCCATGTTCAGCGAACACCGCTACTGGCACGGCAACGAACCTTGTCATCAGATAGCCTACCTCTTCAACTATGCCGGACAACCTTGGAAAACCCAACGGGAGGTACGTCATATTATGGAAACAGAATATCTGAATGCTCCCGGTGGTCTGTCAGGTAATGATGATGCAGGACAGATGTCTGCCTGGTATGTATTTTCTGCTATGGGATTCTATCCGGTATGTCCCGGTACACCTTATTATATAATAGGAAGTCCTTCTTTTCCCCGGATGAGTATCCGCTTGGAAAACGGAAAGACATTCACCATATTAGCCCACAACGCCAACAAAAAAAATATATATATCCAGTCAGCAAAACTAAACGGAAAAGAATATGACAAGAATTACTTTACACACCAAGATATAGTACAGGGAGGAACATTAGAGTTCCAGATGGGCCCGAACCCTAATACAAGCTGGGGAGCATCCGCCCTCAGCCTGCCTCCCGACAACATGAAATAAGTACAAAAAATAAAAAACAATCCATATGAAGAAACAAACTATCATCAGCCTCTTATGCTGCCTCCTGTTGTTTGTGACAGGATGCAGTACTTCCCATCAAGGGAACACGTACGACATCATGACCTATGGAGCCAAAGGAGACGGACAAACAGATGATGCCGCCGCTATACAACGCGCCATCAATGCCTGTTCCGCTGCCGGTGGCGGAACCGTAATCATTCCTGCCGGACACACCTTTCTATGCGGTCCGCTATATTTGAAATCCTATGTGAACCTTCATCTGGAACCCAACTCCCGATTGCTGGCCAACCCCGATGAAAGCATCTATACAGAAAGCGCATTCCGCGAAAACCGTGGCGAAGGAATGATGTGGATCAGTGGAAAAGACTTAAAACAAATATCCATTACCGGTACAGGAGAAATAGACGGAAACGGAATCGCCTTCATGGGCAAAGAGCTGGATGATTCCTACGAGCTGAAGCCCGTCACTGATTTTGACCCACGCCCACATGTGCTTACCCTTATCAATGTGGAGAAAACCGTTATCCGTGACATCACGATCCGGAACAGCGCCTATTGGACAATACACCTGATAGGCTGTTACGATGCCTTGATTGACGGCATCTCTTTATTGAATAATCTAAAAATACGCAACGGCGACGGTATTGATGTGGATCACTCCAAAAAAGTACGTATAGCGAACTGCTTCATTGAATCGGGCGATGACTGCATTTGCCTGAAGAATCGTCGGGAATTTGAAGAATATGGCTCTTGCGAAGATATTGTAGTGACTAATTGTATCATGACTTCACGTTCATGCGCTATTAAGATAGGCTCGGAAAATATGGACAAGATTGATAATGTATTATTCAATAATTGCATTATCAAAAACAGCAACCGGGGCATCGGCATACAAAACCGGGATGAAGGTACTGTGAGCAATGTCATTTTCTCCAATATATTAGTAGACTGTATGTTCTATTCTGATGTATGGTGGGGTAAAGCGGAACCTATCTATGTCACCTCATACCCTCGTGCCGTAGGCAATCATAAAGATGCAGGCTGGCGTTTCCCCAAAGGTGCAACGAAAGGACACTCGGGAGAAGTCAGCAACATTTTCTTCAATCAGATTAAATGCACTAGTGAAAACGGCATTTTCGTAGGGGGAGACACTCCGGAGAAAGTGCATCATATCTATTTTGATGAAATAGATGTCAAGTTGTTAAAACGTACCGGTTATGAAGGCGGTGTGTATGACAAACGTCCTTGTAACGGAGATGGTTTTGTATATGACAAGACTTATGCTTTCTATCTGGACACCGCTTCGGATATCCGGATTACCGGCTGTAACATTTATTGGGCCTTCCCTCAATTGACACAAGCCGGAGGAGATATCAAAGAGAAGAATACAATACGTGTAAAAATAAACAAGAAATAATTATGACCCACATTCCATTCAAAGTTTCTTTGTTAAGACTGGTCTTCCTGCTGCTGCCCGTGACGGTCGCGGCACAGGAAGCCAGACTTTCTGATTACGTAGATCCCAGAATCGGTTCGGAAGGACTGGGACGGGTATTTATCGGTCCCTCCTGCCCTTATGGTATGGTGAAACCATCGCCCGATTGCACTGTCCATCCCAATAGTGGTTGGCTGCCTATGCCCGAACAAGTCAACGGTTTCTCCCAAGTACACGTCAGCGGGACAGGAGGAGGTCCTAAATATGGTAACATACTTGTCATGCCTTTTGGCAAAGGTATGGATCAACTCAATCATATAGACTATCGCAAAGATGAAACAATCCGCTTGGGCTATTATGCTACCGAATTCCAGAGAACAGGCATATATACTGAAATAACAACTGCTCCACGCGCCTCATTCTACCGATTCACCTATCCCGAAGATTCCTTAAAATCCCTGTTGGTTGACGCCGGCTTCTTCCTGGGTGAACAACCGACCCCCGATGCCCGCGAAGCACAACAATTTGTAGGTTCGGAAATTCAAATCATATCCGATCACGAAGTAATGGGATATACCCGTATTCGCGGAGGTTGGAATAACGGACGTGCCTACACCGTTTATTTTTATGCAGTAACCGACCATCCCTTTGTACAAACGGCCACATGGAAAGGAAGCCAAATCAGCAATGAACGATACCAGCCAGACTCCCAACAAAAAACCGGAGCTTTGTTGCGTTTCCCTTCTTCTGCAAATACCATTCAACTGAAAGTCGGAATTTCATTTATCAGTTCTCTCAAAGCCAGAGAGAATGTATGGAACGAAATACCTCATTGGTCATTTGAGGACACCCGGCAAGCCTTATTGGCACAATGGGAAAACTTATTGCAACGCATTGATATAGCCTCAAATACACCCGAAAAATATAAGCGTATGTTTTATACCGGTATCTACCATACCATGTTAATGCCTGTAGACCGTACCGGTGAAAATCCATTATGGAGTGATCCGGAACCTTATTATGATGATTTTTATGCTATCTGGGACACCTACCGCACCTCAACTCCACTTATCACACTGATTGACCCTCAAAGAGAAACAGACATTGTACGTTCACTGATCAATATCTATAAACGGGACGGCTACATGCCTGATGCACGAAGCGGAAATTGTAACGGACGGACACAAGGCGGCTCCAACGCCGAAATTGTTATAGCCGATGCATTTGTAAAAGGACTACCAAACATAGATTACCATCTGGCTTTGGAAGCTATGCTGAAAGATGCGACTATACCGCCTGGAGGTAACGAAGAAGAGGAGGGAAGAGGCGGACTGATTCCTTATCTGGAATTGGGATATATTCCATACGGTATTCCCCGAGCCGGAAACCGCACAATAGAATACTCCTATTGTGATTATGCCATAGCCTTAGTAGCAAAAGGACTAGGCAAGACAGACTTGTACCAGCAATACTTGAAACAATCTTCCAACTGGAAGAACTTGTGGCGGGCCGATTATGAACATGCAGGAGTCAAAGGATTCATACTTCCCCGGGATAAAGAAGGAAACTGGTTAGACAAAATACCTTTCGGAAACTCCCATATCCAGAAACCCACCTTCACATATACCCCCGTTACCTTTGAAGGCCCTTGGTATACTCCTTGGTGGAACATGTTCTTTTATGAAGCCTCCTCCTGGGAATATTCACTCAGCATTCCGCATGACGTACCCGGACTCATTGAACAATGTGGCGGAAAAGAGAAGTTTGACGAACGGCTGGATATTTTCTTTGACAAGGGTTTCTTCAATGTGAATAATGAACCCTCCTTCCTCACTCCCTGCCTATACCACTGGGTAGGGCGTCCGGATAAAAGCGGCGACCGCATCCATGAAATTATCCAGAAGAACTATAATGACGGTTCTGCCGGCCTTCCCGGAAATGATGACTCCGGAGCCATGTCATCGTGGTTGGTATTCCACATGATGGGGTTGTACCCCAATGCCGGACAAGACTATTATTTAGTCCATACCCCTCTACTGACAGAGAGTCGTTTCCATTTACAGGAAGGCAAAACATTCACGATCAAAGCCGAAGGGCTTTCCGAAAAGAACAAGTATATCCGGTCGATTTTATTAAATGGAAAGAATTATCCATATTCCGCCATCCGCCATAATGATATCATCAAAGGAGGCGAGTTGGTTTTAAAAATGGGCCCTAGTCCCGGTAACTACTGGGGGAGCAAACTATTTCCTGAATCTAAAGAGTAACATACGATGAAGAAAAAACTTTTTATATGCTTTCTGCTTATCGGCAGCCTGATGGGAAATGTAATGGCACAAGATATCATTACCAACCCTCTGTTATTTGTATTCAAACTGCATGGACAAACCCGAAAGTACCAATTTACTTTCAATCAGTCCAACGACACCCTTTATCTGCATTGGGGAATTGAAAGAAACACCCGATGGCAATCAGGCAGCTACGCCATGCCCCAAGAAGCTTTAAAAACGGCGGTCAGACTAAGCTTCTTACAGCCGGAAGACGGACAGCATATCTGTCTCCCCATTCAAGAAACCTTTGCCCTACTTTCAGCAACCGCTTTTCAGGAATTGAAAAGCCAAAAGGCATTTCATTATAATCAGACAGAATACCAACTGGCTGATACCAAGTCACAAGCTATGGGCTATTCCTTACTGCATGTAAACGACTCAGTAGACGGATGCGAAATGTGGATTATGGATAATCCGGATTTCCCTCTGATATGGGAAATACAAAATAATCCGCTCGGCATCAATTGGAAAGTAGCTCCCATAGATCTCCCCGCACACAATCTGAAAGAAGAAATCATCCAAAGCCCGGAAAAAATGGGTAGCATCTATTATGCTTATCCCACACCAAACGGCATACAAACTCCGGTACCCGAAGGTTACAGTCCTTTCTACATCAGCCATTACGGACGCCATGGGTCCCGCTGGATGACTTCGGACGAACGTTATCTAGAAGTCATTCGTGTCTTTGATACGTTTCACAATAAATCAGGACTTACCGATTTAGGTGAAGATGTGAGGCTCAGACTCCAGAAAGTATGGGAAAATGCCCGTGGGCGCGGAGGAAACCTGACCCCATTAGGAGAACGACAACACAAAGCCATTGCCAAACGGCTTTATCAACAATATCCCCATATATTCCGGGACAGCGCCAACATATCAGCGCGTTCGAGCGTTTCCGTACGTTGTATCATGAGCATGTCCGCATTCACAGAACAACTGAAAGAACTAAACCCCTCCCTCCAGATCACCCGCGAAGCCAACCAAAGACACATGGACTACATTGCCTATACTTCACCCGAAGCCGAAAAGCTGGGTTCGGCAAGTGCGCCATGGAGAACAGCTTTCCATACATTCGAAGAAAATCATATTCATCCGGAACGTTTAATCGCTTCACTTTTCAAAAATCCCAAAGAAGTCAGGAATCCCCGCGAGCTCATGATGGGACTTTATTGGATTGCTTCCGACATGCAAGATGTAGAGTTGCCTCTATCCTTTTATGATTTGTTTGAAAAAGAAGAATTATTCGGTATCTGGCAGTCTGTGAATTATCGGATGTATATTTGCAATGCCAATGCTCCCGTCAATCAGGGAGCAGCCCCCAAGAGTGCAAAATCTTTATTGAAGAATATTATAGAAAGTGCCGACCGCGCCATCCGTGAAGGAACTCCTTGCGCCACCCTCCGTTTCGGACATGATACCAACCTGATCCGTCTGTTGGCACTCATGCAAGTAGAAGGATGCTCCAATCAAGAAACAGATCCCGACCGATATTACCTGGCCTGGCAAGATTTCCGTGTTTCACCTATGGGAGCCAACCTTCAATTAATCTTTTTCAAGAATAAACAAGGAGAAGTTATTGTAAAATTGCTACATAATGAAAATGAAGTCAAATTACCCATTGACAGCCCTATTGCCCCTTATTATAAATGGGAAACGGTGAAAGCATTCTACAATCATTTATAAACATACAAATTGAGAAACAACAATTTCCTTCAAAGTCCAATCTCCCTATTAGCTAAGGCTTTTCTTGCCTACAATTAAGCCCTTTCTTACGGTTACCTACTACAGACTCCCTCAATGGACCGTAGAGTCCATTGCAGCAGACTGTATAGTCCACCCAAGCAGACCTTACAGTCCACTGGCGGAGTCTGTAGCAGATGACTGTAAAAAAAAGCTTAACTATATGGAAGAAATGGCTTACACAACCACTCTATTCCGGTTTTATCTTTTTCAGATAATCAGAAGGAGCCATACCGAATTCATCTTTAAAACACTGACGGAAATAGACCGTACTGTTAATTCCCACCTTGAATGCAACCTCTGAAATATTGTATTTCCCTTCTAATAACAGACGTTCCGCATATTGCATCTTTATTTTGCGGATATATTCATTGGTGGAAAGTCCGGTCAATGCCTTCATCTTCCGATATAGGGTAGAATTACTCATACACATGGCGTCCGACAAATAACCGATATCAATTTTCTCAGAAGAAAGACGATCTTCAATCAGCTTGTTAATCTTCTCAAGGAACTCATTATCCAATTTATTCATAGACTCGGTTACTGCCGCACGTTTGTCAATGAGTATGGAATTCGTATTAAAACGCTCTGCCAACAACTTGCGGGATTCAAGCAAATTATGGATACGGCTATGCAACAAAGTAGCACTGAAAGGCTTTGTCAGATAAGAGTCAGCACCCACTTGATACCCTTCTTCCTTATCTTGCAAAGAATCCTTTGCCGTCAGCAAAATAATGGGAATATGGCTGGTACGCAAGTCTTCTTTCAATTTCCGGCACATCACAATGCCGTTCATCACCGGCATCATGATATCACTGACTATAATATCAGGAATGCAGCCCAATGCTTGTTCCAAACCTTGTTCACCATTGGCGGCAGTCCTCACTTCAAAATCGTCCGAGAAAGATTCTACAATATAATCACAGATGTCCCTATTATCTTCCACTATCAGCAGAATACGCTTACCACTATGCACAGGTTCTATATTTTCTTCTTTTTCGTCCTTTTCATCGGAAGTTTTCTCCGTCGAGTCAGCATGCAGCACATGGGGCTGTCTCTT
>ENA-OXES01000182-OXES01000182.1-human-gut-metagenome-genome-assembly--contig:-NODE-182-length-28437-cov-5.69752_pt1 | contig 28437 bp, 25 predicted proteins | sample MGYA00249829_ERZ652252 | MGnify/ENA primary metagenome ERZ652252 (study PRJEB26925, sample SAMN05826675) | human gut metagenome | biome: ENVO:2100002; feature: ENVO:00000062; material: ENVO:00002003... | reverse complement strand
CGCATGCGATTTACCTGCATTCCACGCTGGTGAACGATCATTATGCGCCAGGACAGCCAAAACCGAGTGTGAAAACTCTGTTGCATGGCAGTAAAATAGACGTGTTTTGGGCATTATTGCTTGCGGGATCGGTGAATCTTGCGCTATTGATTCTTGCAGCAAATTCACTGCATGGCATGACCGGTACGGATACGATCGAAGGTGCGCAACAAGCCATCGAACAGGTGCTTGGGCCGGTGATAGGCACGATTTTCTCGGTCGGACTGCTGGCTTCCAGCCTGAGCTCCACATCGGTCGGCACGTATGCCGGTGCCGAAATCATGCATGGACTGTTGCGGATCAAAGCGCCGATGTGGGCGTGCCGCGTGGTGACGCTTGTGCCGGCATTGGTTGTACTGTGGTTTGCGAAGAATCCGACGGAGGCGCTGATCATAGGGCAGGTGGTACTGTCGATCGGCATTCCGTTCGCGATCATTCCGCTGATGAAATACACTCACGATAGCTCATTAATGGGCGATTATGTGGATGGTCCGGTGAAATTCGCGATCAATATGGTAGTTGTTTCGCTGATTGTTGCGCTTAATGTGATTCTCGTCTTCCTCACGCTTTCCGGCCGCTCCTAGGTGCAGATTGCGGATGCTGGCTAGGAGCGGTCGTAATTGTAGACGGTGAATGTTCCTTTGTTGAATCGCTTGGTTTCGTACAGCGCCAGGTCGGCCTGTTTGACGCATTGGCCGAAATCCACGCCGCCTCTGGTATCTTCGCCGTTTTCTCCATCCGTGTTTCTGCTGATATCCCTGTTTCCGCTGATGCGGATGGCGGCAATGCGGCACACGCCTACGCTGCAATGCACGTCTTGCCCCGTGCTGTTCCGAGGCGCGTGTCAACTGTTGGAAGAACATGCCCAGCGTGGTTTCGAGCACCTGTTCGCTGGCGGTGTTTCGGATGAGTGCTATGAATTCGTCGCCGCCGTATCGGCAGATGATGTCATCTTGCCAGTAGATGTGCCGAAGCTGGGATGCGACCTCGCGGATCCAGAAATCGCCGACTGTGTGTCCGTATGTGTCGTTGATGGTTTTGAAATCGTCGATGTCGACGAATATCAGCATCGCTTCGTCGTGCGAATCCATGCGGTCGAAGTATTTGCGCATGCGTTTATATCCCGCTTCTTTGTTCAGCAAACCGGTCATGCCGTCATGTTCGGCTTCGTACCTTGCTTTTTCGTAGGCGGCCTGTTGCGAGTAGAATCGCAGGTTCAGTTCCACGGTGTCCATGATGAACATAATCTGTGTGGAAATCACGATCGCCAAACATTGCAATGAAAAACCGTATGCCAGTGCTTGGTAGATGGTCGCCAATACTGGTAGTACGAAGAACGACATCATGGAAAGGAAAGTAATGCGATCAAGATTCTTGCGATATGAGATCAGCATGAAGAGGCATAATGCGATTCCCAAGACCGCAATTGCTTGCGAAAGAAGATAGAAATTACCGCGATGGTAAAGATTGTGGTCATCGAAATAGTAGAAAAGACCAGTGAATTGTGTAATGATAAGTAAGAGAATTCCAATTACGGATAATGCGTAGACGGTATGCAATGCGGCTGGTTTGCGATGCTGATTTTTGCTCACTGTCAACCAAACATAGGTTGCGAAGAAACTCATGAAAATATAGTTGATGCAGAATACTGAGAAATTGCTTATGCGAACCATATAGTATGCGGTTTCGCCTGCATCTGCGTGAAAATACCAGCTGAGCGCGTCGGCTCCAAGAAGAAGCATGCAGGCGATCTGCATGAGTATTTTGATGCGAGTTCATTTGGTTTTTCGTGGTGTTGCAATGAAAATTCCGCCTGCGCAAATCAGGCATATGACAACACCCCACAACTCCATGCAGATGTGGAACATGGCCCTGACTGTCATTATCCTCCACCCCCCCCCCGACGCTGCCTGCGTCGAAAACTTGCCTATCTCTTGCGTGTGTCATGATACCTCTAAATAGGGGAGCGTTACCCCGAAATGGCAAAAACAGGAATCCGCGGCGAATATCCATGCCTCTGTCATACGGGCTATCATATAGTTTGTGCGTTTGAATGTGGGGAAGGTGATTGATGTCAGCGAAGCGGAGCATGTCCCGAGCGCTTGCTCGAGAGGAATCGTATCAGAACGGTCATTTAACGCGCACGGCGTTTATTTCCATTGCGGTTCTTACATTTATTACGTTCGTCGGTAATTTCACGCAATTGCAGTTAAGCGCCGCGTTGCCGACGATCGTCAGTGATTTTGGTATTTCCGTTACGACCGGTCAGTGGCTGACGTCGATTTTCCAGCTGGTCATGGGCGTGATGGTGCCGCTTACGGCATACCTTACGAGACGTTTTTCGACGCGCGAAATCGTGCTTGTTTCCATGGTTGTGTTCACGATCGGTTCACTGTTCGCTTGGCTTGGTCCAACTTTTTTGATGGTGCTGATCGGGCGTTTGCTTGAGGCGGTTGGCACGGGTGTGATGTGGCCGGTGTTGCAGATCACGGTGTTTTCGATTTATCCGCTGTCTCGCCGTGGTTTCGCAATGGGTACGGTTGGTGTGGCGATGAGCGTGGCTCCGGCGATCGGTCCGACGCTTGGCGGTGTGCAGACGGACTTGAACGGTTGGCGTTCAATTTTCCTCACGTTGACCATTATCGGCGTAATTTCGCTGCTTCTTGCCTATTTTGGATTGCATAATTTCGGTGAGAACGATAAAACCGCGAAGGCTGACTTTTTTTCCGTTGGACTGTCTATTTTCGGTTTCGGCGGGCTAATGTTCGGCTTTACGAATATTGAATCGTATTCGTTTGTAAATCCTATGGTTTGGCTGCCAATGGTGATTGGCGTTGTGGGAATTATTTGGTTTGTGCTCCGCCAGATTCATGGCGCGCGCAGGCAGATTGAAAATCCTGAAGCGCAATCGCCACTGTTGAATTTGAGCGTGTTGAAGAATCGTAGTTTTACTGTTGGCACGATTACGGCCGCGCTCTCGTTCTTCGCGTTCAGTTCGATTATGGTGATCATGCCCCTGTACATTCAGGATTGCCGTGGCTATTCTGCTGCGATTAGCGGCCTGGTGATGCTTCCGGGTGCTTTGGGCCAGTGCATTTCGCAGTTTTTCGGTGGTAAGATACTTGACCGTTTCGGTGCACGCCCGGTGGCGTTGGTAGGCACGATTACCTTGTGTTTCGGCACAGTCATGATGAGTTTGATTTCCATGACCTCGTGGATTTGGTGGGTGTCGATTTGGCAGTTTGTGCGCCAGATCGGCATGGGTTTCGTGTTGATGCCGATCACCACATGGTCACTGAATTGTTTGGAACCGGAAGAGGTGAGCGCCGGATCCGCGGTGACGAATACGGTTCGTCAGATTGCGGGCGCGATTGGCGCTCCGGTGTTGGTGATTTTGATGGAGACGTTCACGTCTCTTCGTTGGACTGCGCTCGGTGGCAAAAAAGCAGTGTATGCGGCTGCCAACGTGTTCGGCATTCAGTGGGCGCTTCGTATCAGTGCGGCAATCTGCTTCGTGATGGTGCTGATGGTGTTCTTCGGCGTGCGCGGCCAGGGTGCCGGTTCCACGCATGAAACCGTGCAACGCGCCCTCAACCGTAGGCGTGCCGCCTGACCGTGCGTGCTGCGACGGCTACTCTTCTTCGTTGGGCTTGTATTCCACTACGCTGAGGGCCACCACGCCCGCGCTGGTGTGCACGAACACGTTGGCGCTCCCGCCTACGGCTTCTAAGCCTTCCACTAGGTGTGAGATCGGCTCGGAATCAAGCACCGGCAGCACTTGCGCTACACCGTCTGCGTCGGTGACGGTGAGTGTATCGTCCAAATATCCGGAGGCGAGCGTTTCGTCGATGGCGCTTTCGAATTCGGTCAGTTTGCTGATTTCCTCTTCGGCGGCCTTGTTTGCGGCCACTTCCACAGCTTGCGCCACTTCTTCTCGCATTGCCTCTTCGCTCATGACTACCTCTTTATTAAGCGCCGTTTTGTAACCTATAGACTATCGGATGAACGTATCAGAACGATTCCAAATGCCGGAAAGTGTCCATATAGTGGCACTCTTGTGAAGGCGTCATCCTAAATGCGCGCTTTACTGCTTACGGCGTTGCTGTGGTTCGTATTCGCCGTCATCGTGTTCGCGATGCTTCTGCGCATGCTGCCGAACAGTCTCGATGGTAAACGTTACGTGCCTCTGATCGTCGCGATCATGTCTTCCATTCATCCGTTTTCTTCACGACCAAGCAAACAGGGATTATGGAACAAAAGTTTGGATTCCATAGCTCAATTACAGCATTACGATAATGATCTGAATAATGTTCACGTGGAAAATGGCACGATTGAAATTTCCGGATTGGAAGCGTCTCAGCGGCCGCTCCAGATCGCGGACGATACGATCAACAAGGCCACGCGGGAAGTGAAAACCGTGAAAGCCGTGAAACCCCGTATGTCGCGCAGATCGCGGACGCCCCGAAAACCGCGGAAACGTATTGCGAAAAACTTGATAGCATGGTGCATTCCTTGAATTCCATCGTGCAGGTGCTTCCAAGCATGTTGGGTACGGAAAGCCATGCGAATGATGCTCCGCGCAATTATTTGATTCTTGCGCAAACGAATGCGGAGGCTCGCCCGTTCGGTGGTCTTACGGGATCGCTCGGCCTGGCCACGGTGCAGGGCGGTCACGTGAGCTTGCAGCCGTTCGTTTCCGATTCGGAAATTCAGAATGCCGACGAGCCGGTTGTGGATTTGACTGCCGAGGAACGTTTGCTGTTTACCGACAAGCTTGGCAAGGATATTCGCGACGTGAATTTCACGCCTGATTTTCCGCGTACCGGCGAGATTATGAGCGCCATGTGGAATCGCCAGTATGGCATTGCGGTTGATGGTGTGATCGCCATTGATCCGCTGTTCCTGCAGAACATGCTGGCGGTGACCGGTGGCGTTGCCATGCCTGACGGTTCGACGTTGGATGGTGCGAATACTGCCCAAACGTTGCTGCATGACGTGTATGCGCGCATGGCTCCGCAGGAGACGGACGAGTATTTCGCGGTTGCCGCGCAGGCTGCGTTCGACCATATCATGCAGAATGCGGGCAATTTCAAATCGTATGTCAAGGCGCTTTCCACGTCTGTTGAGCAGGGACATGTGGTGGTGTGGAGCGCGCATGAGGATGAGCAGAATCTGATTGCCGATTCCGCTATTTCCGGCAAATTGATTACGGAAGGTGCGAAACCGCAGGTCGGCGTGTATATTTCCGACGAAACCGAGTCGAAAATGGACTGGTATTTGCATCGCGAAGTGACCACTGAATTCCAGAAGGTCGCGCGAAACGGCGCGAACCAGTATACGGTGCATATCAAGTTGCAGAACACCATGACGGCGGAAGAAGCGGCTTCCGAAGCGGAATATGTGACTGGTGGCGAAAATATCGTTCCGAAGGGCCAGATCAAGACGGCATTGTTCATTTACGCGCCTGCGAACGGTCGTTTGGTGGATTGGGAATTTCAGAATGCCGACGATTACAAGGGTGTGACTTTGCATAATGGCCTGACCGTAGGCGTGGGCGATGTGACCTTGCAGCCCGGCGAATCCTATGAAATCACCGTGCATGTGCAGTCCGCCCCGGATACGGATGAGCCACTCACCCTCCGCCAGACCCCGCTGATTGAAGGCCGCTAGACAGTTCCGTAGTTCCGTAGGCAGCTTAAGCAGCCAAACAGGCGGCCGTCAAACGGCCAAATCGTCAAGCAAGCGGCTCTAACAAGCCATCTTGCAACAGGGGAGTATGGAGAATATGTGGGTATATGCGCATGCAATCTCACGTTTACGGAACGGACGTCAACTTTTCATCCGTTCTTGCTGCGCGTTTCGCGGTATCTCGTCAAAAGCAAGTGTTTCCAATAGTGATTTAACCGCAAAAGCGAGTTGGAGGTACGGGGCTTATAGTATGCTTCCTCCACAGAGAGAATACCCCCCTGTTTTCGAGGGTGGGGTGGGGATGGTGGGAGGAGAAGTCATGCAAGGTGGTTTCCGCAGCTCTGAGCAGGGTTCGGATCAAGTAGTGAGAACCCAGGAAATCCATATCGTCTCTTCTGACTCTCGTCATCAGGATCAGAAGCAGGAGCGGCATCAGTCACAAAACAACAGCCCTCAGTTTGAGCCGATGACGTTTTCGAACACGCCATTTTCCGTTGGTGAAGATGGAAGGCGCAAGGGCAGGCGGAGTCAGGTTGTGCCCGCATGGCGTTATTCCTTTGTCGCTTGCCTGGTGATGGTCGATCTTGCAGTCATGCTGATTTCGCTGTCCATCAGTCTTTGGGTCAATGATGCCGCATATAATGCCATCAATGGGGCTATGCCGTTCTGGCTGTTCCTCGTCTGCTTCAGTTTCATCTGGGTGTTGAGCCTCACTTTTGCAGGAACGTACCATCGCCATGTGATGGCGGAAGGCTACGAGCTGTATGCGAAAATCATCAATGCGTCGCTGCTCACCATCATCACTTACTGCTCGCTTGCTTTTATTTTCAATCTTTCCTTGCCGCGAACCGCGCTTATCGTCGCTCCGATCATTGCATTCTTCCTAGAAGTAATCGCCCGTTGGCAGATGCGTCAGTGGCAGCATCGCAGCCGTCAGAAGGGTGCCTGCAAGTATAAGACCGTGGTGATTGGCTCTTCCGACGGTATCAATCGTGCGTTGCGTACCATGCGGGACTACTCCAATTGGGGGTATTCGCCGATTGCCGTGTGTCCGATCGAAGTTGACGGTAATGAGAAAGACGCTTATGTAGTCACATCGTTCGAGCCTGATCCTTCCATTGAAGGTGCCGACAAACTGAAGGTGATCCCGTTCAATGCCGCTTTCCCGCGTACGTGCGAAAGCTTGGGTGCGCAGGAAGTGTACGTTGCCGACGTGCTTTCCCGTGATTCCGAAATGCTGCATGGCATTTCGCTTGCGGTCGAATCCCTTGGCATGGAGCTTGCGTTGGCCGTGTCTCTGGCAGATGTGAGCGGTCATCGCCTGTACTTGCGTAATACCGCCGAACAGCCTGTATTGTTGGCAAGTTTGCCGCAGTATACGAATACGACGTACGTGATTAAACGCCTGCTGGATATCGTTGGTTCGGCTTTCGCGCTGCTGATTTCCTCGCCGCTGATGTTGGGTACGGCGCTCGCCATCAAGCTTGATGACGGTGGTCCGATTTTCTTCTCGCAGAAGCGTATCGGTTTGCATGGCAAGCCGTTTACCATGTATAAATTCCGTTCCATGGTTACCAATGCGGAAGAATTGAAGAAGAAACTTGCCGAAGAAAATGGACAGACCGATCGTTTCATCTTCAAAATGAAGGATGATCCGAGAATTACGAAGGTCGGTCGTTTTATTCGTAAGACTTCATTGGATGAATTTCCACAGTTCTTCAACGTTTTGAAGGGTGACATGTCTTTGGTTGGTCCTCGCCCGGCTTTGCCGGAAGAGGTTGCCCGCTATGGTTCCCTTTATTCCGCCCGACTGCTGGTTAAGCCTGGTATTACCGGTCCGTGGCAGGTTTCTGGCCGTTCGGATCTTTCGCAGGAGCAGAGCGAATATTTGGACGTTTCCTATATCGAAAATTGGTCCATTGCAGGCGATCTTGCGATTCTCGCAAAAACTGTGTTCGTGGTCTTTCTCGGCACCGGATCTTACTAAATTCCGCAGTACTTTTCGCACGAATCGTCGTGCAAATCAGGGCGCTCCTTCCCGAGCGCTCTTTTTGTATTTCCCGACTTGTGCAGGCGGGGGATGTGTTTTTGTGTGGTGGAGTTTGTTTGGTTGCGACCGCGCTGTTTTTAGCCATGGCTTCGCTTGTTTGGATTCAGCCTCACTTGTTTCTTGATGGGAAACAATTATTTGTCATACGTATATTTTTGCAGTTTATATGATGAATTTATTTTTATGGATAATATTGTGATACTCATGTGAAACAGATTCAACTTATGTAATCAAGTCCACTATAACTAAAGATTGTCTTTTGATATATCTCATATAAGATTTGGATTTTCAAAATAGGTAATTTGCTTTCCTTTGCGCATTGTGAGATAATTAATACAACATGGCGCCATGATTTCTGTAACGTCATCCCTCACAGCTGAGGGTGGTCCCACGCACTTCGGTGCGGATTGAAATATGCAATAGAACCTATAAAAGGAAATAATCATGCGTAGTCATGAGAAGCGGGTGAATGTGTGCCCGCGAACGCAAGGTAAGTATTTGGTTTCGGTGGTGCTGACCGCTGTTTTCGCGATCGCGTCGCTGTTTGGAACGCTGCTGTTCTCTGCAGATGCGGTTGCCGATGCCGCCGAATCTCAGGCGGTCGCGCAAGTGGGCAACGCAACCTACGCGAGCGTGCAGGAGGCATTCGGTCGAACAACGTTGAAGAACACGACGGTCACATTGCTAGCCGACGTGACGGAAAGCGTTACGATTACGCCACCGAAAGGCGTACGAAACGTAACGTTTGACCTGAACGGGCATACGCTGCTAGCCGCTGAATCCGGTGGAGCTGCTGGGTTTGCTGCGATTACTGTGCCTGCGAACATGCAGCTCACCATTGTCGGCCCGGGAACGGTTGCTGGTGGAAGCCGTCCTGCGGTCGACTGCCGTGGCGCATTGCGCGTGGAAAGTGGCATGTTCACTTCAGACGCGACACTGATGCGCTTTGCCGAAACGGATGAGACTTCTGCGCAAGGCAGTTTTTCTGGCGGAACGTTCACCGCGCCGATGCTATTCAACTTGCTGGATGACGCTAAAAATCTTGGCTATGTGACCATTCGCGGTGGCGAATACCGGGGTGTGATTCCAGCTGGGCTGAACACGCTCGCCTTGTTGAGTGGCTCGTTCTCCGACTTGTCGAATCTTGCGCCATACTTGGCTGATTCGCTTGGGCTGATTCCAGGCGGCACTAGCGGTGACGGTACGGGTGATGGAATGTTCCATGTCGGCGATCTGGCGATCTCCAGTAAGCAGACTTCGGTGGAATTGGATCCGGCGAGCGGCCTTCAGCAGCTGAGTGCCGACGACCTACTAGAGTTGACGGGAACGCAACTGAACGGCATCGCCGACTACCGTCTTGTGGTGGATAGTGACCAATTGCAGGCGTTGAACGATCAGATCGATCGCGCAATGCAAGCGGTTGGGAAGAGGAAAGCCTTCGAAGCCGTGAGCCAGAACATCACCATCACCGCCGTGCGCAATGGTGCGGATGGTGTTATAGATGCAAACTCGGGTGGGGGGCGGGCCCACAGTTGCGCACCTCCGACCATGATGGCATAAGCACTCAAGTGACGGTAACCATCAAAGCCGTCGCCGAGCCAGAAGAACCAGAAGGACCTGGCAAACCCGGCGATCCAGAAAAGCCGGAGAAGCCGGAAATGCCTCGCTCCGGATCCGCAGTGCAGGCGCTCTCCATCATCTCGCTGCTACTGGTGATCGCTTCCGCAATTTGCGTATACGCAACGGCCCATCTGCGGTCGTCGCATCTGCACAACTAGTATTTTCCGCCCTTTTCTTGAGCTGTATAGACGCAAAACGCTAGTAATGCAGACGTGAAACCGCACTCCGATCATCGGATCCGAATTTCTTCAATCCGATGATCGGAGTGTTGCTCTGCGATCTGGCTTCTCGAAGTGCTGAGATACACCGTTAACCCTTCTCCTTTGGAGGAAGAAGGCTCTTATGCCTATGGCAAGGCTGGAATAAAGAACAGGATGTGGTGCTGTCGCGCGTGGGGCCGGTCCGTCTGCTGACGTCTTCACTGATTCGCTAGGTTCTTCTCTTGGGCTGCAAGAGAAGAACCTTTGGCGGAGGCTGTGAAGGCGTTTCCGTTGGGCACATACGTTTTTCCGTATTTTTTACATGTTTGCCGTCTTGACTCCTATGCAAAGTAGCATCGTCTAATCGTTACTATTCCTGACAATAAAGTATGAGATTAGCAATGCGTTGATTGCTGATCAATGCGAAGGCTACTAAATCCTTATAGGTGTCTCACCTCCTCCATACTCTACGATGCACCCGTCTACGGGGGTGGAATACTGATACTGTGGCTAGGCAGAGGCTCGGAGGGCTGTCCTTTAAGTCTTTGGTAGGTATGGCGATCTGTGCTTTGTGGGAGATGGATTGAGGACTATGTATATGCTGGATTATCCTCTCTCTGGAAGCGTCTGTGCTGGTAATGTTTGGCGGTGCGAAAAGCGTGGATCTTCTTTACTTGTGAGGTCTATCTGAGTACGAAGATTGCATTCATTGGGCATAAACGCATCCCCTCTAGGGAGGGTGGCATTGAAATTGTGGTCGATGAGCTGGCTACGCGAATGGTTGATCGCGGACATCAAGTCATTGCATATAACTGTAGCGGGCATAACATCGCCGGATCCGAATTCGACGGCGTGGCCAATGGGCACGGCAAACGATTCTCCTATCACGGGGTGAATGTTGTTTCCGTTCCCACCATTGAAGGCAAGGGACTTGCCGCACTATCCTCTTCCTTTTTCGCCACACTACAAGCTATCAAGGCCAAACCGGACGTGATCCACTATCATGCCGAAGGCCCCTGCGTCATGCTGCGTCTGGCGCAATGGGCGGGCATTCGCACGGTAGCGACCATTCACGGTCTTGACTGGCAACGTGCCAAATGGGGCAAGTTCGCTTCCGCATATCTCAAGTTCGGAGAACGTACCGCAGCAAAATGCGCGGATGAGATCATAGTGCTCAGCGAAAGCATGCGGCAGTATTTTCAAGAAAAATATGGTCGCGGTACACATTTCATTCCCAATGGCATCGAATATGGCGAGCCAGTTTCGGCGCAGGAAATTACCGAAAAATATGGTCTTCACAAGAATGACTATGTACTGTTTCTCGGGCGTATTGTTCCCGAGAAAGGCGTGCATTACCTTATCGAGGCGTTCAGCAAGCTGAATACGAACAAAAAGCTTGTCATCGCTGGAGGCGCTTCCGACTCCAACGAGTATTACCAGCATATTCAGCAGATGGCTAATCAGGATTCTCGTGTTATTTTGACCGGATTCATACAAGGGCAGGCGCTCAAAGAGCTCTATAGCAATGCTTATATTTATGTGCTCCCAAGCGACTTGGAGGGCATGCCGATGAGTCTGCTGGAAGCCATGAGTTACGGTAACTGTTGCCTTACGTCCGACATTCCGGAATGTGCGGAGGTAGTAGAAGGGCACGCAGCGACATTCCATCATGGTTCTGTTGAATCCCTGCGGAAAAAACTTCAGGAATTGCTTGAAAACGATGATCTTGTACTACGTTACAAGGCAAATGCCGAAGATTATATTGTTGGTAAATATAACTGGGATGACGTCACCAATCAAACATTGAACCTGTATGGGGGGTGAGCATGCGAATTCTCCTAGTGAACAAATATTTCTATCGTAAAGGTGGCGCGGAAACCTATTTCTTCGCATTGGCGGAAGGCTTACGCGCACTTGGCCACGATGTCGCGTTCTTCTCCATGCAGCACCCGAATAATGAACCGAGCTATTGGAGTAAATACTTCGTTTCCGAAAAGGATTATGTGGGGGATATTTCCGCTTTCAAGAAGGCTCAGGAGGCTTCCACGCTGATTTACTCTTTTGAAGCGAGACGCAAGTTCGAAACGTTGCTGGAGGAATTCAAGCCAGATGTGATCCACATGAACAATGTGCATCGCCAGCTGACACTCTCGATTCTTGATGCACCGTATTTGAAGAAACATCATGTGCCGGTGGTGTATACGGCGCATGATTACATTCTGCTGTGCCCGGCCTATACGATGGTGAATGGCAGGGGAGAAGTGTGTGATGCCTGCCTGGATAGGCGATTTATGCATGCCACAAAGAATGTGTGTGTGAAGGGATCGCGTGCCAAGAGTCTGCTTGCCTCCGTGGAAGCCGAATTTCTGAAGTATCACCATTCGTATGACAAGATTGATGCGATTATCGCGCCTTCTGAATTCATGAAGAGCAAACTGGATGAGGGTGGATACGCAGGGCGTACCATTGCCATGCAGAATTTCCTGACTGATTCGCAGATGGCGATGGGCGCTCATGTGGCGAACATGCACAAGTTCGAGGATGCACAGGCCGGAGCGAGGCCGTATTTCCTGTTCTTTGGCCGACTCTCCAAGGAGAAGGGCATCCTCACCTTGGTGAAGGCGTTCCTGCGGGCCGTGGGACTTGCCGATGGGAATGCCGGTGGCGCGGATGATGCCCGCGATGCCGGCAATACCGAAGCGCTTCCTGATACTTGGGACCTGCATATCGTGGGCGACGGTCCGGAACGGGAATTGATTGAGCGACTGATAGCTTCGGCCGGTCCGCGGGCCACTTCCCGTGTTCACTTGCTGGGCTACAAGAGCGGCGGGGATCTGCAGCGGGAAGTTGGCAACGCCCGTTTTAGCGTGCTCAGTTCCGAGTGGCGGGAGAACATGCCGTACTCCGGTCTGGAATCCCTGGCTGCCCAGACCCCGATCATCGGTGCCGGGATTGGTGGCATCTCCGAGCTGGTGGAGGAAGGCAAAACCGGTTTTACCTTCGAATCCGGAAACATCACGGATTTGAGGGATGGTCTGCTTAAAGCTGCCGTGGTTGGCCAATCCGCGTATGGCGTGATGCAGTATCAGTGTGCCGAATATGTCGCGGCGCACTGCAGACAGCAAGCCTATGCGAAGCAACTTGATGCACAATATGCGAATCTTATTAAGACGGTGAATGAAAAATGAACGCAAAAGAATTCGTAAAGCGTGTTGTGCGAGCCTTCCCAAGCAAATATCAAATGTACAAGGTTGCTCGACTTATGGCACGTCATTCCAAGCCTTTGCATATTGATAATGCACGTGAACAGTTGATGCTCATTCACCCTAAGCCGGCGTATCGATATACGCGTCCGAAATTTGCATATGAGCAAACGGATAAAGATCTTTCCATTATTGTTCCTGCATATAATGTGGAACGATTTATCGGGTCATGCTTGGAATCTATCCTTGGTCAGGAAACCCAAGTTGATTTTGAGGTCATCGTCGTCAATGATGGATCGACTGATGATACTGGTGATGTCATAGCGAAGTATGCTCGGAAAGATAATCGCATTCGTGTGATCAGTCAACGTAACAAGGGGTTCTCCGGAGCACGTAATACCGGTATCGATCAGGCCAGGGGCAAGGCTCTGATGTTTGTCGATTCGGATGATTTGATTGCTCCTACGCATGTCGATGCTTTGATGACGGCTTTGCGAGAAGACAAGTGTGACTATGTCCCATCAGGTTATGCCGATATTGATGAGGTTGGAAATCAGATAGGTCAGGGAAAGCCCCGTGAATTCATGGGGACCGCATGGGGACGTGCATATTGGCGTTATGTGTGGGAGGACGTGCGATTCCCGGAAGGTTATCTGTATGAGGATACGATGCTGCCTTTTCTTATAAAGCCTCGTTACAAAAATAAGCAAATAGAAAACAATGGATACTTATATAGGCATACGAAGTCATCTATTTCAAGAAACAAAGGTACAGATGCAAGATGCATAGATACGTACTGGATTATTGAAGAATTAATCGACGAGGCACGTTTATTAAATATTCCGGTAAAGGATATCTATGAATTAGTGCTTCAGCAATGCTGTGTGTCAGTGTACGAGCGTAGGCAACGATTTTCAAAGGAATGGATGCCGCTGATTTTTTCTGCATGTAGAGATTTTTTGATGGTACTTAAAGAAGAATCTAATGTTTCTAGTTTCAACTTTGAATTATCAAAAGATATAGAAGAGGCGTTTAAAACAGAGAATTATTGCCTTTGGTCTCTTATCGGCTGTTATGGCGTATTAAGCACATTATAGGTATAAAAAGGAAAATAAAATGCGACGTTTTTCTGTGGTTGTTCCGGTATACAATGTTGAAAAATATCTTAGACATTGTCTTGATTCAATTTTGAATCAAGATTATCAGGATTTTGAAATCGTCATTGTGAATGATGGATCCACGGATTCAAGCGCTGATATTTGCCGTCAATACCAAGAAAAGAATCCTGAAAAGATTGTTTTGGTTAATCAGAATAATCAAGGATTGCTCATGGCGCGGAGAGTGGGGTTTTCTCATGCTCAGGGCGAAATCATTGTTTCTGTGTATAGTGACGATGCGCTGCGTGTCGATGCCTTGAAAATTCTGGATAACACTTTTCATGAGTCTCAAGCTCAAATAGTATGTTATGAATCCACTCGCGATATCACTTTCAAAAAAACCGGTAAAGATCGAGGATTGTTTACTGGTCCGGAACTTTTTGAGGGAAATGATAAAAAAAGATTATATGAATTGATTTGTGGAACCTTTTTCTTTAATAATATATGGTCTAAAGCTATATCGCGTGATGTGATAGGCATCCAAGATGACTATTCGGCATATAGAGGTCTAAGCTTCGGCGAGGATGTCTGTCAAGTGCTGCCGGCGCTCGACAAAGCCTCGCGAATCGCATATATTCCTGAGAACCTATATTTTTATCGACTGAATGCGTCAAGTTTGGTGCATGTATATCGCCAGAAACAATTTGATGATCTTGTGGCGGTACGTGATCGTGTGATGCGCTACGCGAAGAAATGGGAGCGGGAAACCGGAGATAGCGGGCTTGTGGATGCTGCAAGAACAATGACTTTGCAGCTGACGGCTTTGCAAATGCAGGATGCGGTGATGGCGTTGTCTCATGCGGATGCGAAGCGAACATTGATGAGAGTGCAACAATCTGAAATGTTTCATAATGCGTATGCTTCATCAAGACAAAAAACGCGTATTGACATCAGATTTATTTCCATAATGATTAAATGTCATAATGTATGGGGCATTAGATTGGTAGGTTATATAAAAAATATACTGCTTGGGGAAAATCGTTATTGATATCTGTGAAGCGGCTTTGTTTAGTTTTGTAAAAGCATAAGGTGGATAAAATGCGGACATTGAACCAAAAAAGAATATCAGACTGTGATGTGCTCAATGGACTCACTGTTGTCTTTTTTTGCTTGACCTATATTTTTCTCGGGTTGACTGATGGGTTACTTGTCGCACGAGGGGTTGATGCAGGTAATATTTTAGTTCGACTGAAATACTACCTGATGATACTTACAGTGGCTTGTTCCTTGCTGCATGTCATAGTTTATAAGCGGTCTAATATTTTTTGGAAAGAAACCAAGCAGTTATCAATAGTCGTTATTGTTTTTGCACTCATATCCGGTTTTGAGATTATTACGGTCGGTGCATATACGTCTGATGTTTCGGATTCTTTGATTAAACTGGCGTTACCGGTGCTTCTCGCGTATGGTGTTCTCAACACACTCACATACAAGCAGTTGCAGATATCGATGGTGGTAGTGCTGGGGTTCTCCATTGCCGGATATGTTTGTGAACTGCTTTTTGGAGGTTTTTCCTCTGCGAGCCTTTCTGAGATGGATTACGGCACATCATCATCGCCTACGGAGTCAAGTATTTTTGCTGGAATGTCCATTATTCTTTGCGCTTTTTATTGTTATTATCGCAACAATATGGTTCTCACGTGTTTAAGTACGATATATGCAATTGCGACATTCAAACGTTTGGCCATAGTCTTTGCGATCGCATTTTTTTGTTATTCCAATCTTTTTTGACCCGAATAAGAAGGTTCCGTCCTATGTGCGGCAAATGATGAAATTTGTCTTTTTATGTGGAACAGGGATTTATTATCTGTTGCTTCTGCCTCAGTCGAGCAGAATATTTGAAGAGCTTTTTCATCAATCTCAAGATCAATATACTATGGGGCGTAGTTCTTTTTTGCGTACGCTGTTATCCGCAAATTATCAGCCATATGGATATGGATCTAGTACGATAGTGATAGGCAGAAGTCTGGAAATGGACTATCTTCAGATTGCGATAGAATTAACGCCTATAGCTTTGTTTATTTTTATAAACATATATTGGAATATTTTGGGCAACAATTTATATCTGACTTTATTTATGTTATTTCAATCTCTTAATTTTTTAACTTCGCATTCTTTGAATTCTAATTATGCTTGGGGTATTGCCTTCATATTTATAGGTATGGTGATATATATGCCTCAGTATCAAATGAACCATGGATGTAAAACAGCTAAATTGAAAAAAATGGTCAGATTAGGGGAGTAGATATGGATAAGCACGCTTATTTGGTTATTGCCCATGATCGTTTTGATCAATTGGCTTTATTGCTAAAAATGATTGATGATCCCAGGAATGACATCTATCTTCATATAGATGCTCGGGCTGATTTTGATTCTCGATTGTTGAATAGTTCGGTAAAGCAATCGAAGCTAATTTATGTCAATCGACGAAAAGTGCGATGGGGGTCATTCGATCTGGTGAAGGCAGAACTTGATTTGTTGCGCTCATCTGTCAGAGCTGGCGGATATAAGTATTATCATCTGCTGTCAGGGCGTGATCTGCCAATACAGACTCAGGATGCTATCCACGCTTTTTTAAGGAACATGAAGGGCTGAATTTCGTATCTTTCGTTCCTAAGATTTCTGGGAATGATATTGAGAGAGTCTCACTATATCATCTATGTATTGGCAGAAGAGGCCGAAAGAGTCCTTTCTGGGAGAATGTGAAATCTATTCTTGATGCTTTGATTTGCACTATTGAACGGAAATTACGCATTAATCGCATTGATAAAACCATAACAATTTGTAAAGGCTCGCAGTGGTTCAGTATCACGGGAGATTTGGCTTGTGATCTCGTCAAGCATGAATCCGAGATTCTGGATTTTTGCAAACATGGTTTCTGTTGTGATGAGATCTTTCTGCAGACCTATATTTGGAATTCAAAATGGCGGAGTTCTGTATTCCATATCGCGGAGTTAGAAGCAGACTCTCATGAGGACATTTCGAATTCGATGCGCCTTATCGATTGGATTCGTGGGAGACCGTATACGTGGAGAATTCAAGATAAGACCGAATTGCATGATTCGAATATGTTGTTCGCCCGCAAATTCGATATCAATATCGATGAGGCGATCGTCCACCAGATTTTTGAATGGTATTCACATTCTTGATTATTGGAGGGAACGGTTTTGATTAGCAGCAAGTTGGAGCTTGAGAAAGCCTTAAGCTATGAATATCGCTTATATTTTGGTTCTGATGATATCTTCAGATATTGGAAGCTTCGCCTTCTAAGAGATCAGGATTATTTGATCTGGACTTTTATTAGGGCATTAAGATACCAAGAATACCATGCCAATACTAAACACTATTTGAGATATGTTCTTTGGCAAAGAAGGAAAAATATTATTGGTTCAAGACTTGGAATAACGATTTTTCATAATACTGTAGATGTTGGTCTATGCATTTGGCATTATGGGAATATTGTTATTAACGGAAATGCTCGGATTGGGAAAAATTGTCAGTTACATGGAGATATCGTGATTGGCGATAAGGGTGATTTCGACAACAGGGCTCCTGTCATAGGAAACAATGTTGACATAGGAGTAGGCGCTAAAATCATCGGTCCCATTCAAGTCGCTGACAACGTCAAAATAGGCGCTAACGCTGTAGTGACCAAGTCATGTGAAGTTCCTTCTTCTGTGCTTGTGGGCGTACCGGCAAAGATTTTGAGATAGACCGAAATCGAATGGACTCTAAATGAATAGCAATGAAAAGTCAGGGCCTCTGGTCAGTGTAATTATTCCTGCTTATAATGCTGCAAAGCATTTATCGGAATGCATCTCTTCGGTTGCCGCGCAGACATATTCTAATATTGAAATTATCGTTGTGGATGATGGATCTACTGATATGACGTTGGAACTTAGCGATGCATTTGCTGCTAAAGATTCAAGAATTACTGTTATTCAACAGTCCAATCAGGGCGTTTCCGCAGCCAGAAATAATGGAATGGAGACAGCCCATGGCAATTTCATCATGTTCGTAGATAGCGATGATTTTCTTGCTTCTGACTGTGTTGCTAAACGTGTTGAGCGTGCCTGGCAGACAAAGGCGGATATGGTATATTCGCTGCATTACGCGATCGATGCCGAAAAGGCTGTACAAGGTTCTTCGGCGCTCCTGCATCATTCCAAAACGGTATTGAATGGCAAAGAATCCGTCCAACTTCTACTCTCTTATGCGTTCGGGAATTGTGTATGGTCATTCCTTTTCTCGAAACAAATATTAGATAATAATCATATTAGGTTTAATGAGAACATTGGTTATGGTGAGGATATGTTATTCCTCAACCAAGTTTTTTTTAAAGATCAAATCTCTTGCTATTTTAAATTCATATTTATATTACTATCGCCTCAATGGAGGCGTTACTGCTTCGTATTCTATGCGACATGCAGTAGATGATTGGAATGTAATATAAAGATTAGACACTCTTTATAAAGGCACCTCTTATTTGCGAGAATATTCGCCCTATAGATTTGAACTTCTTGCTGTCGCATATATGTGTATTCCCTGGAAAAATAGAAATACTCAAGAACGACAATTGGCTAGCAAGTTAAGAACTTGTATGCTAAAGAGTTTTAAAATTAAATATTTTAAACAAATGTCTAAGCGTCATATATTTGAGACATCGCTAATTCTATTGCACGTTTATGAGCCTCTGAGAAGATGCTTTAATTGGTAATTTTTTTGATTTGGTATAAATGAAATTTCATTCTGCTAATTAAATACGCTTATGAGTATGCTGCTTACAGCGCTAAACATGCCCATAGTTCTCGTTGCGCTATCCTATGCAACTAGGGTTGCTCGCGAGGATTCTCTGTTGGAGAAGGTAAAATCACATGATGCGGTATGCAGGTATGTGCGGCGCACGAATGTGTCATTGGAGAAATATGCACATTATAAGGTGCTGATAGAGGCTGCGATGTCTTTGAAAAAGATTAAAATATCTTTCTATATAACGATCAAAAACTTAAGAGGTTGTTTAAAAGAAGATTATGTAATCCGGGTGGCGTATGCCGTATGATGTTTTGACCAGTATCAGTTGAAAGAGATTCTTTAGGCACTCGTCCATATGACAGACTGACTAGCATCAGATGGGGTAGCAGAATGCAGACGTTTTCTTGGAGTCTGAATGAAAGGTTTGTCGTATGTCCGGTCCCGAGGAACGGCAACGCGCGGTGGATCTCGGATATGGTGGCCATCAGCTCTAAGAGACGGGGGTGAAGGCGATTGGAGCTGGTGCTGGGAGACATACGGCGGAAAGTTGGACAGGGCATGTCGGAAAGATGACATGGCCGAGTTGCAGCTTGGGGACAGGAACGTCAGCCAGGCCGGCAAGACCGCGCCGCGGAGAGATTCTTCGGGCACATGAAGACGGAGCCTATCTCTCAATCCTTGGGAGGAATTCACCCGCGATGCTTGCTCTTGTCGAAGAATGCATCCACCGGTATAACCACAAGCTCATCAAACAGTCGCTGGTTGGATGAGCTTGGTGCAATACAGACAAAAGCGAGGGAATGGCTGCGTGACTGTCTTCAAGAAAACGTGTATCCCCCTTATCTCAGATAGCGTCAGGAGGTCGAAATGAGCACGTGCTCATTTCGTATCTAGGGGCGTACTCGTATGAGAAGCGCTTTATGGATGGGACTGTAGGTGGAATCCTTGCTGATGATCCCGTTCAGAAGGCGTTCCTTGCATTGATGGGAATACGGTGCGTATTAGTGGCGCAAGTGATTACGAATTTTGGCGAACGTCAGAGGGGAGAACAGAGCCGCGAAAAGAATTTTAATTCTTTCCGCGGTAGACATCGGTTGCGCGGCACAGGGTACGTGACTGGGATGACAGTGACTGTAGACGTTGCCATGCCGGGGGATCGTTGTGCAACTGGGGCTGGGCGACGATGAAATTCCAAAGAATATCATTGAGAGTCGTCGACAGACAATCTTCGAAACCATGTGATTCCAGAAAGCGGAACCGTCTGCACAAGGCTTCGATTCTGTCGAGGTTGCGTATGGAATATTTTTTGTGCATAATGCTGCTATTATGCTGCACATAATGGTATAAAGCATCGTTGATGCATGTGATGCGGGAGCAGCGGGCGATGAGTTGCGCAAATACGAATTCATCCTCGTGGATTTTGCCGACTGGATATCCGAAATTATCCCAAATCGAACTCCGATAAAGCTTGTTCCACGCTACGACGTGCTTCCAATTCGACTGCAACGCATATGCCATGTACTGACGGCAGGTGAATGTTTTTGTTTCGAAAGAGGGATCAGACTCTTTGACAGGATTGCCGTCCTCGTCCTCTCTCCGGAGATTACAGACCACCATATCTGCTTGTTCGGCACGCGCCGTATTGAGCATGCGTTCAACATAGTTATGCTCGACATAATCATCGCTATCTACAAAACAAACGTATTCGCCCTTACGCAGCCGCAATCCCGTGTTCCTTGCTGCGGATAGTCCAGCATTCTGCTGGTGCACGACATTGATGCGGTTGTCTTTGGCTGCCCAACGCTCGCAGATGGTTGGCGATTCATCGGTCGAGCCATCGTCGACGAGAATGATTTGCAGATTCCGATAGGTCTGTTTAACGATGCTCTGTATACAGGTATCAAGCCACTTTGCAACATTGTAAATAGGCAGAACAACAGTAATCAGTGGATCCGGCCCATTGGATGATTGGCGTCCTTCGTGATTTTGCATTGGCTCTTGGAATCGACTATCGGTCATATTTACCTTCTCTTATATCTTCATATGCGATATGCGGGAAAGGAAGGCATATACGGGGCTCAGCCGGGATAGTTCCCATATGCCGTATGTGCTTCTGTAAAGTCAGTATATAATGACTTACCGTATATGGGGGTGAAGGGGAGCCGGAAAAGGTGCTGTCTGGCTTCGAGCTGGGGTACGTGGGTTGTCATTGGGGGGTTCAATAATATGCAGAGAGTGGCGGAATGATGGTTCGAGCCATGAAGTGGTAATTGCGACTCTTTTTATTGTGTGATTGATTGGAATGCTCTGATATGGTTGATACGCCGATTCAGGTGTGCTTGGTCTCGTCTGGTTTGCTGCCTGTTCCCGCGACACAGGGTGGTGCCATCGAGACGTTGATGACGACGCTGATGCGTCAGAACGAACGTTTCCATCGTATGGATCTGACGGTTATCTCGCCTGATGAGCCGAAGGCTCGCGCATTGGCCGAGGAATATCGTTCGACCCATGTCGTGTTCCTGCAGAGCCCCGGTCTGCCGTACAAGGTGGCCAACCGGGTCCGGAACTTATGGAACAGGAAGAGGCGTTCCCGCGTTTCCGCGTATTATGCGAAGGCGTTGGTGGAGATCAAGAAAGCCGGTCCGTTCGATGTGGTGGTCATCGAGGGCGGTCCGTGTGATGCCATGGCTCCGTATGAGGATTATTGTGGCGATGCTTTGATGTACCACCTGCATTATGATCCGACGACGCCGTTCCATAGCACGGGGTATTCGCGCGTGATCGCGGTGAGCGACTACGTGGCGAACTCGTGGAGGCGCAATTGCCTTGATCCGGTGACGGATGTGCGTGTGGCGCATAACGGCATCGATGTCTCCAAATTCCAACGCGGGTTCACCGAGGACGAGCGGAAGGCGGTACGGGCGCGGCTCGGGTTTGCTCCCGATGATTTCGTGGCGTTGTATTGCGGCAGGATCATCGAGATCAAGGGCGTGCTGGAGTTGCTCAAAGCCATCCAAAGAATCGATGACGATCATGTGAAGCTGATGGTTGTTGGCAGTCCCGATTTCGCGAAGTCCTCGCGGACCCCGTATCTGAACAAGGTGCAATCGCTGGTCGATGAATTGGGTGATCGGGCCGCGTTCACTGGCTATGTGCCAAACGATCAGGTGTACCAGTACAGCAAATCCGCGGATGTGCAGGTGGTTCCCTCGCTGTGTGAGGAGGCTGCTGGCCTTGTTGGTGTTGAGGGCATGGCTGCGGGACTGCCTCTTATCGTGTCACATTCGGGTGGATTACAAGAATATGTTCCGGAACTCTGCTCCATCGTTGTGGAAAGAAATGAGTCGTTTGTCTCTTCTCTATCTGATGCCATTGTGTCGCTGCGGGAGTATTCGGAACTGTGTGAATCAATGGCGAAGAATGGGGTACGGCAGGCTGAGCGGTTTTCTGAGCAGACTTTTTACGATGAGTTCATGCGGGCAATTAGCGAGTAATAGGCTGAATTATGGGAGATAAGAAGCAACTGCTTGTGAACATGGTCGCAAGCTTGGTGAATTTCGCGGTTTCCGTTGGAATCGGTCTGCTGCTCACGCCATATATCGTGCGTAATATCGGCGCCGAGGCCTATGGATTCGTCGGATTGGCGAACACGTTCGTGAGCTATGCGCAGCTGCTTACCATCGCATTGAATTCGGTGGCCGGGCGCTTCATCACGGTCGCATACCATGAAGGCGATGATTCCAAGGCGAACGGGTATTACTCGTCCACGCTTGCCGCGAACGGCGTCATGGTCGCCGTGCTGGTGGTCGTCGCGGTTCCGGTGGTGACGTTCCTCGACAGGCTGGTGAACATCTCCCCGCATCTTGTGGGCGACGTGAAGGCTCTGTTCGTCTTCATATTCCTGAATTTCATGCTTTCGGCCATCTCCACGGTGTATTCCGTCGCCACGTTCGTGAAGAATAAGCTGTATCTGAGCAGTATCGCGAATCTCGCTTTCTCCTTGGTACGCGTGGTGGTCATGATCGTGCTTTTCGGAATCCTGCCGCCGAAGGTCTACTACGTGGGATTGGCCGTATGCCTGGCGACGGCGGTGATGACGCTGATGAATCGCTCGTATACGCGCAGGTTGCTTCCCGACATTTCCTTCGACAAGAAATCGGTGTCCTGGAGGAGCATTCGCGAGATGCTTTCCGCCGGCGTGTGGAACGTGGTCACGAAACTCCAGCAGATTATGATGTTCGGATTGCAGTTGCTGGTCGCGAACCTGATGATCAGCCCGTATCTTATGGGCATGCTTTCCATCGCCCAGACCGTTCCGAACCAGATCAGCGGGCTGATGGGCACTGTGTCGAGCCTGTTTTACCCTGAACAGACAAAATACTATGCGCAGGGCAAGCATAAGGAACTGGTCGAAGATCTCAAATCGGGTATGAAGGTATCCGGCTTCTTTACGAATATTATTTTCGTGGTGATGCTCGTCGCAGGATATGACTTCATGCATTTGTGGCAGCACGGTCAGGATACGGGATTACTGTACCAGCTGCTTACGCTTACCATGCTGGGCTTGCTGATTTCCGGCGTTGCCACGACATTGCAGAATCTGCCGCTGATCGTCAACCGTTTGAAGAAGTACTCCATTGGATGGCTCATCTATAGTGCGATATCCATGGTCGTGCTGGTCGCCTTTATTGAGGTTCTTCCGAAGTGGGGTGTTTTCCTCGTGGCGGCGATTCCGCCTCTGTTCGAGATTTTGGCAAATGTGACATTCGTGCCCATTTATGCCTCCAGATGCTTGGGCATCTGGAAATTCGAGTTCTATTCCATCTATATTCGCTACTTCGCCTCCACAGCGGTGGCTGCCGCGGTTTGCTGGGGAATCAGACACGTGTTCGCGCTGGTCGCCAATGGCTGGGTCTCGCTGATTGCGACGTGTTGCCTCTATGCGCTGGTCACGATGCTCTTGGATGTGCTGCTATTGCTGGGAAAGAAGGAGCGTTCCATATTAGTGGGCATGCTGAAGAGGAAGCTGCATATCGGCTAGTTTCGCAATCCAACGATGGGATTTTCTCCAAAAGGGGCTGGTATTTCACCAGCCCCATAGGCAATAGACGGACAAGCAAAGGGCTCATGCCATGCGGTGAGTCCAAGAGGATGCTTTATTCCACAGCAGCTCGAACCAGCGTCCGCGACGCCGGTCGATGGTGGCGGCGAACAGTGCCTGGCGGATGAAGTCAAGCAGAGTGCATACGGCGTAGATCGCCAGCAGGATGCTGAGAATTTGCAGAATCGCCAGTGGCTGCTGGTAGAGGTTCTGCAAATTGAACAATCTGACCCAGAGCAGTTTCTCGGATGCGGCGTAGTCGGTGATGAGGTACACGGCGAACGCGGATTGCGCGATCCGGTTGATGACGCGGCTATGGAAGGTGACGCGGTCGAACAATAGGAACATGCCGAAGCCCACCATGATGACGGGCAGTTTCCAACTGCCGGTGATGAAGATTCCCATGTCGTGCCCCAGCAGGGACAGCGTTGCGGACGCGGCGGTGTAGAGAAGGAAGAAGCCGAGCCCGATGCCGGTCATCAGCCAGACCTGCTTGGTGGTGAACGGTTTCATATACCACTTATAAGCAGAAATCAGAATGAACAGGTAGATGAATCCGAGGAAGCCGTCGTTGATTCCTATCATTTCGGGGATGAAGCTGGTCAATCCCCATATGACCAGCACGGTCGCGGCCAGCTTGAGGTGGTATTCGCGGCCGAGCGCCTTCAATCCCTTGGACAGGAAGGGAAGCAGCGCTAGGAAGATGGCGTAGGCGGTGGCGTACCACCACACGCCCATGCTCAACGGCATGACGCTCTTCACCATGAGTTTCATACCAAGGTCGGCCCGGTCGAATACGAGGTAGAACGTTACGAGGATAAGGCTCCAGAACAGGAGTTCGCGTTCCATGATCCACACGCGTTTCAGGTTGGATTTGATGGTCTGTTCCCTGTCGAGGAAGAACCATGCGGAGATGGAGAAGAAGATGACGACACCGATTGCACCACCACTCCGCATGACGAGCTGGAAGAAGATCCGCTCCGGCCCCAAGGGGAGTTTCAGCACGTCATAGCCGTTATGGCCAATAAAATGACTCATCAAGATCATGAACATCGCGATGATGCGCAGCATCTCGATGCTGGAATTCCTCAGCCCCTCCCTATTTGCGATTCGGGAATGTGCCGGTGCGCCGTGTTTGACGTTTACGCGGTTGTCGTTCTCTGCGTCCTGGTTCTTCTCGCTCATAATTCTCCTTTAGTCTGTGGCCTCTCTCCCCCCCCTGAATCCTACATACCCAGACCGACTGGGATATTTTACGAAAAGATAAAATCGAACAAATGTTTGAGTGTGTGGTATGCTGCTGTTGAGGATTAGATAGGTGTGGGTCGGAGAACGGGGATATTGTCTCGGCGGGGAAGAGATTAATGTATGAACTATATTCGGCAAAAGGTTAGTGGAATGATTAAAGCCATTGGAACTTTTTTGAATACCGAACATCCGGGGCTTACCAATGTTTCAGACATATTCACGGTTGGTATTTCCGTGATTTCCATCGTTATTGCTTTTATGTCATATGACTATGTGAAGAATCATGACCGGCAGATCGCCAAATTTGAACAAGCGAATGAGATATCGTCTTGGGTGGTACATGATTCGAAAGGCGGCGTTCAGATGGTGGAGAATTCTCCATTAATGAAGGTTTCCGTCAATAATGGTTCGGATCAGCCGATCTATGATGTCGTTTTAACTTCTGGAACATATCAAGGGGCTGGCGCCGATTATTTGAGCGGGACAAATAATACTGTTTGTGTAGGTACCGTTCCTCCTGGGAGATTTACGACTTATGTTCCTTATCCGGGCGAAGGAATGCATGTTCGTGTTGAATCGGTTATTGCCTTTCGAGACAATAAGGGTAACAACTGGATTCGCAACGCTAAAGGCGTTCTTTCTGAAATCAAAACGAATTCATATGAATATCTTAAACTAGATCTTCCTCCAGATAATTGGCAATCCCTCGAGTCGGAATGACGAGACAAGATATTGTTGATATGCTGTTGGCGTCACCGCGTCCGGGAGGCGCATCGGTGGCATCATGCGCGAACAGGGCATGACGGGCGCGTACACGCGCAAGCGGTCCGAACCGCACGGGACGCGGGCCTGGTGCCGGGCGCGTTCGCCACGCTCGACTTCCCGCTGACGGAGGTCCAGGTGTTCCACGCCGACCGGGGCGGCGGGTTCAACGATACGGGAATCGACGAGCCGTTCGACGTGTTCGATGTCAAAGGATCGCCGCCGCGCAGGGGCGGCCCCTACGGCAACGACGTGGCCGAGCCGACGGACAGGCTGCTGAAGAAGGAGCTCGTGTACCGGAACCACTACGCCACGATCGGGCAGCTGAGGCGCGGCCCCGACGACTGCGTGTGGTGGTCCGACGACCAGCGGCTCCACTCCACCCTCGGATACCGGAGTCCGAAGGAATTCACCGAACAGGGACTCGTCCTCTAAGAAACCGTCCAACACACCGCTGCCAATCCATCTGCCGTTCTGCGCGGCGTTCTTGTTTCTGGTCTGCAACGCGGCCATTCCACCTTCGCGGTACGCCTTGACCCAGTTGTGGACTGCTCCGACGCCCGCGCCGAGCCGTTCGGCGGCCCGCTTCTTCTGCATGCTACCCGGCACCGGTTCGACTGCCTTGGTCCTTTGCCCCCGGTGGGATGATGGGTTGGGTCATATGGCCGGTATACCGGGGATCCGCCGCCAGCCAGCGTTCCGGGCACGGTCGGTTAGCCCAGGTGCTTCGCCATCTGGGCCGTTGTCATCGACGTGGTGAAGTACAGTTCCACCGCATGCCGTCGTTCCTCGGGACCGGACATACGATAATCCTTTCGCTCGGTCTCCAAGAAAACACCCGCAGCCCGCTACCAATCCTTGTCGGGGGAAACGGTAAGATAGCTTACGAAATGGCTGAGCGTTTCTTGGCAAGTGGGGTGGAGCGCTCGCTTCAGTGTGAGAATGAGAGGGAACACATGACTATTTCGGACGTGCTGAGAGCTATCAAGAAGCATTGGATTGTGGAAATCGTGCTGTTCTGCGTGGTGGTGGGCGTTGTCGCGGGGACGACATTCGCCGCCACACCTATCTATACAGCAAGCACTGAGATATTGACGCAGTATGATTCCGCATCATCCAGTGAAAGCTCGACTACGACGAACCAGCAGCAATATGCGAATGGCAGCTCGCTGGCCAGCCTGTATCCCGATCTTGTCCAATCTGATGAGATTCTGCAGTCCGTTATTGACAACTTGGGTCTGCACACCACGCCGACTGCATTGCGTTCCAATGTTTCGGCGGCAACTAATGATTCATCTCCCATTGTCTACATTTATGCCACTGATTCGAATCCAGCACAGACCGTGCGTATTGTCAAAGAGTTGGTAAAGCAACTGAAGAAGCAGGTTTCCGCCATGGCGGGCCCCGACATCAATGTTTCCTTCGCCACCATCCAGGCGCCGGTGGAGCCTCGGGTCGCGTCATCGCCGAACGTCCAGGCGAATCTTGCCATCGGTATCGTTGCTGGTCTTATCATCGCGATGCTGGGCGCTGTTCTGCGCGAGATGTTCGACAAGGGCGTCAATGACGTTTCTGACGTGCAGACCGTTGTCCGCGATCCCGTGCTTGCATCCGTGCCGAAGGCTCACACTGTGTCCAATGGCGTCCCCGCCGTTATCACCAAGCCACGTGGCCGTGCTGCTGAAGAAGTCCGCCGTCTGACTACGAATATTTCCTTCGTCACTCCGAAGGACTTGAAGCAGCAGAACGTCATTATCGTGACTTCCACCAATCCTCGCGAGGGCAAGACCACAGTGTCGGTGAATATGGCTGCCGCATTCGCCGAAAAAGGCAAGAGTGTTCTGCTCATCGATGCCGATGTGCGCCATCCGTCGGTGGCCAAGGCCCTTGGCATGAACAGCGGCGTCGGCCTGGTCTCCCTGCTGGCCGGAGAGGTTTCCGCGAAGGAGGCCATCCAGCCGTATTGGAAGTCGTATCTGCAGGTTCTTCCCGCCGAAGAGCAGAAGACACCATCCGGCATCATCCTGGGATCTGACGCCATGCGTCAGCTGGTTGACCAGGCCGCCGAACGATACGATTACGTCATCGTCGACACCGCCCCGATGACGGTCGCCAACGATGCCGCCGTTTTCGCGGAAAAGGGTGGCGTACTGCTGCTGGTCGTGGGCCAAGGCGTCGCGCAGAAGAAGGCGCTGCGTGAGGTCGTGAAGGAATTCCGCATGTCCAAGACCGCCATCCGGGGCGTGGTGCTGAACATGGTGTCCGTGAACAATGCCGGCCGTTCCAGCTATTACTACCATGAGGATGCCGGCTCTTCCTCCAAGCGAAAGTCCAAGTCGGGCATCTCCCGTTCCACGAGCAAGCACTGAACACTCAGTGGTTATTCCAAGCGGACTAGTGAGTAGAACGGGGGAGAGTCGGTGGTAGTAGTGAAGCTGTGGTACCGGTTTACCGGAGCGCTACTGAAAGCTTTGTACAGGGTCATTTACGGCAGATCCATCCGTTGGGGCAAGGCGTTGCATTTCCGTAAGGGACTGCAGCTCACCGCTGAATTGGGCGGAACCATCACCATCGGCGACAATGTGTTCTTCAACCTGTCTCTTATACACATCTCCGA
>ENA-OXES01000037-OXES01000037.1-human-gut-metagenome-genome-assembly--contig:-NODE-37-length-67756-cov-12.2694_pt1 | contig 67756 bp, 59 predicted proteins | sample MGYA00249829_ERZ652252 | MGnify/ENA primary metagenome ERZ652252 (study PRJEB26925, sample SAMN05826675) | human gut metagenome | biome: ENVO:2100002; feature: ENVO:00000062; material: ENVO:00002003... | reverse complement strand
AATTTTCCATTAATTGACCTGTTTTTATTACTATAAATACAATAGGTTTTCTACTTTTGTGTCGATAATAAGAACTACTATATTCGTTTTTATGTGAGCACATAATAAAAGAAAATAAATAAGGTAAAGAAAATGATGATTGGTTTTTTATATGGTTGAGAAGACTGCTTGAAGGATAACACATTTTATTTAAAATTTTTAAACTATATGTAACACAAGGACTTGTATTGAGTCAACTTAAATCTTATGTAATGAATAACAAACTGATTGAAAAAAGAAGTATCACTATGAGTGCACACCGCTTTATATATATGTTGGCGGGAATACTCTTACTCCTATCGTGCGGATCGGATAATAATGCTCCGATTGATGATCCTGGCAATACAACGAATCATTATCTACAATTACAACCAAATGGATTGAATGCAATCAAGGTTTCTTGTACAGAAGAAAACTTTGTATTTCCTTTCCAAATCAAGGCTGTAGGGAATGAAAGTAATCAAGGAGGAGAGGCCCAAATAAATTCATGGAGTGAGGATGAATTGAAAGCATATAATAATAAGGAGAAAACATCATATGTTCTTTTGCCATCATCATTGTACTCTCTTACTTCTACAGAAGTATCTTTTAAAGAAGGAATTTCCACTATGGATGTAGAGGTTAAGTTTAATCCATCTAAAGTGTTTGCAGAGTTTAGGGAAAAAACTGTTGAGTATGTCATTGCTTTGAAGCTGAGTAGCGATAAAATCCAAGTCAGAGATAGTCAGAGTAGAATACTACTTAGTATTTCTTTTGATTATCCAACAGTTGGTCTTGCTGCTTCTGCTGCAGAAGTTAGTGTGAATAAAGATTTGATTCCTGTATCTATTGGTGCAACACTTGATTATACGGTAGATGGAGTGTCTACGACCAATCCATGGGATTTCGTCTGTAGTTTCGCTGTACCATCTAATGCAGAAGAATTGGTTGCAGAATATAATAAAGTTTATAAGACTTCTTATCAACTTCTACCTGTTAGTAATTATGATTTAGGTGAAGGTGTGACTTTTAAGGCTGGTGAAAATCAAGCTAATGGAGAAATTTCGATTAAACGTGAAGGGATGGCTGTTGTAAATTATTTGCTTCCTTTACAGTTAGGCCACTGCTCGAATGAAAGCATAATTTGTCGTGATGAGGTTTGTTATCTTCGGGTTGGAAGGACATACACAAATCCAATTATTTCGGATAAGAGTGTGCCTGATCCAAGTGTGATTCGTGCTAATGATGGATATTTTTATTTGTATGCTACACAAACTAAGACTTATTGGATGCCTGTTTATCGTTCAAAAGATTTAGTAAATTGGGAATATCAAGGTACAGCTTTTAATAAAGCGACCGAACCAGATTTGCCGGGAGGAGGGGCATTTTGGGCCCCGGAAATTCGTTTCCTTAATGGCAAATATGTACTTTATTACTCATGGGCTAAAATGAATGGTGCTGATATTAGTTACACGGCTGTAGCTGTAGGAGATACTCCTATGGGTCCTTTTCTAGATAGTAAAGAATTGATAGGGAATAAAGAATTTGGTTCTAATTGTATAGATCAGTTTTATTATGAAGAAGATGGAAAGAAATATATGTTCTTTGGAAGTTTTAAAGGTATTTATGTTACTGAATTGGAAGATGATGGGTTGACTGTTAAATTAGGACATGATGGAAAACCGACTTTGAAGAAACAAGTTTGTGGAGATGCTTTTGAGGGTACTAATATATATAAAAAAGGTAAATATTATTATTTGTTTGCTTCTATTGGTAGTTGTTGCAATGGCGTGAATGCTTCTTATCAAGTGGTAGTTGGGCGTTCGGAAAACCTTCTTGGTCCTTATGTTGATAAAGACGGGAAGGATATGCTTAAAAACAACTGGGAACTTGTGTTGGAAGGAGATGGGCAAAAATGGATAGGACCTGGACATAATTCTATCATTATTCAAGATGATGAAGGTACAGACTGGATGATCTATCATAGTTACCTGAAAAAGGATGGTGGAGTCGGGGGGCGTTTAGGAATGCTCGATCGCGTATTATGGACTGATGACGGGTGGCCTTATATCAGGAATTGTATCCCTTCTAATTCAGAATTAATTCCTGTATTTTATAATTAAAATTGAAAGTATATTTATTAACATTTAAAATCAATGTATTATGAGAATGAAAACAAAAAATCATGATTGGTTTCTCTTATGGGGATTGCTGATGTTGGTTAGTTTTTGCTTCATTGGTTGTAAGGATGATGATGGAGGTGAGAAAGGGACACCTTTTGATCCAAGCAAGCCAGTGGTAATTTCTGATTTTATTCCCAAGGAGGGAGGTTGGGGATCTCGTTTATTATTATATGGAAATAATTTTGGCGATGATCCAACTAAAGTGAAAGTAACTATCGGAGGGAAAGAAGCGAAGGTGATTACTGTGACGAATGATAATTTGTATTGTTTTGTGCCACGTGGTGCTGATGCAGGTAATATTGAAGTCACTGTTCTTGATGGGCGAGGAGAAGAACTTGCTTATGGAGAGATAGATGAAAAATTTGTTTATAAGAAGAAAATGCTGGTATCTACTTTGGTAGGAGAGACTGATCCTGAAATATTGGATGAGGATAAGAACTTTGAGATCATAGATGGGCCGTGGGGAAATTGTGGAGGATTAGAGAAAATGGAGTGGTTGGTCTTTGATCCGAACAACAAAGACCGTTTGTACGTCTGTGGAGGTGCCAAGACACATAGAATTGTTGATTTTGCCGAGGAGACACTGAGTTCAATTAAATTCACGGGTGAGGCATCTGCTGCAACTAATATTTTGAGTTTTACAAATGATGGACAGTTGATAGTTGTCTGTAATATAACGCAAGATAATAAAAACGGACTTTTCTTTTTTTCACCGGAGTCTAATTTTCAAACGCAGGTAAAAGCACTACCAGCTCGTGGTTGTAGAGCAGCGATTCCCCATCCTATAAATGGAGAAATTTATACTTCCAGATATGATAAAGGGTGGATTGGACGATATGATCCTGTAACGGGAGATTATAAAATGGACGAAATTCAAATGCCTTATGGCTCTTTAGATCTCTTTGTTGCTATTCATCCTAAAGGCTATTACATGTATATCATGGTGAGAAATAAACATGTAATTTATCGTGCGGATTATGATTTTGATGAAAAAACATTTACCACTCCTTATTTGGTGTGTGGAAAATATGATGATAAGGGCATTACAGATGGTGTTGGAGGCAATGTTCGCATGAATGAACCGCAACAAGGATGCTTTGTGAAAAACGAAGAGTATGCAGGACAGAAAGACGAATATGATTTTTATTTTGTAGATAAACAAAATCATTGCGTTCGTACTCTGACTCCTACAGGTCGTGTGAAGATATATGCTGGAAGACCTAATGGTGATGGAACAAAAGGGTTTAATGATGGAGATTTACGTAAAGAGGCTCGCTTTAATTATCCTGCTAGTATAGTGTGGGATGAAAAGAGAGAGTGCCTTTTGGTAGGAGACTCAAATAATCATCGTATCCGAAAAATTGCTATGGAAGACTAATAATGATAAACGCACTTATGATGAGAAATTTTTTATTAATATGTATGATGTTACTTGGATTCTCAATTCATGCTTCTGCGCAGAAAGAGATTGTAGTGACAGGTATCGTAACTGATACAAACAAAGAACCGTTGATAGGTGTCAATGTATCTATTGCGAATATGCCCGGTTTGGGTGCAATAACCGATATAAATGGTAAGTATTTGCTTAAAATGCCTCCTTACAATAAATTAGTTTTTACTTACATAGGATATGAACCAGTAGAAGTCTTGGTAAAAGAACAGCGGACGGTAAATGTAGCTATGGAGGAAGCTAAAGCTACTCTTATTGATGAGGTAGTGGTTACTGGAACTGGTGTGCAGAAGAAAATAGCTGTGACTGGTGCTGTAACCAATGTAGATATTGCAGAGTTGAAAACGACCCCTAGTACTTCTATGGCTGATGCATTAGCGGGTGTTGTTCCGGGAATTCAGGCTATGCAATCCAATGGTCGTCCGGGGGCAGTTTCTGAGTTCTGGGTACGAAGTATTTCTACTTTTGGTGCAAGTAATGCAGCATTGGTTTTAGTTGATGGATTTGAACGTGATTTAAATGAGATTAATGTGGAAGATGTTGAATCTTTTACAGTATTAAAGGATGCTTCTGCTACAGCAATTTATGGTAGTAAAGGTGCTAATGGTGTTATTTTGATTAATACTCGTCGTGGTAAAGAAGGTAAAATTAACATAAATGCTAAGGTTGAATCTTTTTATAGTATGTTTACTCAACTTCCTGAATTTGTAGACGGATATACTTATGCTTCTATGGCAAATGAGGCGAAAACTACTCGTAATCAAGAACCCTTATATCAGCCAGAAGAATTGGAATTGTTCCGTTTAGGACTTGATACGGACTTATATCCAGATGTGGATTGGATGGATTTGATGTTGCGTGATGGTGCATGGAGTACCCGTGCTTCATTGAATATGACTGGTGGTGGTAAAACAGCTCGCTATTATGTAGGTGGTAGTTACCAGGATCAGCAAGGTATGTATAAAACGGATAAGTCACTGAAGAATTATAATACTAATGCTAATTTTCGCAAATGGACATATCGTATGAATGTGGATATTGATATAACTAAAACAACCTTGTTGAAAGTTGGTGTTTCCGGTTCATTACGTAAACAGAATGATCCAGGTGTAGGAACTGATGCAATTTGGACAACATTAATGGGGTATAACTCTATAATGATGCCAGTGACATATTCAGATGGTAAAATAGCATCTTGGACTGGAAAGGAGGACAATATCAATCCATGGGTACAGGCTACTATGACTGGGTATAATGAGAGTTGGCAGAATAATATTCAAACAAATGTGACATTAGAACAGGAGTTGGACTTTATTACAAAAGGACTTAAATTTATCGGTCGTTTCGGATATGATACGGAGAACTCCAATTGGATAAAGCGAGTGAAGTGGCCAGAATTATATAAAGCAGAGCCTTATCGTGATGTAAATGGTGATTTGATTTTTACTCGACTTTCAGAAGAGAAGAAAATGACGCAAACTTCTGGTTCCAATGGAAAACGCAATGAGTTTTTCGAATGGGAATTGCATTATAATCGTGGATTTAAAGATCATCATGTAGGAGCAGTATTAAAGTATACACAATCTGCTAAGGTGGCTACTCAAGGGATTGGCTCAGATCTCAAAAATGGTATTTCACGGCGTAACCAAGGATTAGCAGGGCGTGCTAATTATAATTGGAAATATCGTTATTTTGTTGATTTTAACTTTGGATATACGGGATCGGAAAATTTCCATAAAGATAATCGTTTTGGTTTCTTTCCTGCTATTTCTGGTGCATGGAATGTAGCAGAAGAGTCTATTGTTAAAGATAATTTGAAATGGGTGGATATGTTTAAAATACGTTATTCGTATGGTAAAACCGGTAATGACAATTTAGGAGATACTCGTTTCCCATATTTATATAATCTTGAAACTCTGTGGGAAAGAGATAACTCAGGAAATGTGGTAAGTGGCAATAAGCCTGTTGGGGGCTATCAATTTGCAGATTTTGGCTATGATAGATATTATGGTGGTATGCGTTATACTTCAGTTGCTTCAACCAATGTGTCATGGGAAGTAGCTACAAAACAAGACTTAGGTATAGACTTTTCTTTTTTTAATGATAAATTGTCAGGATCTATTGATTATTTCCACGAACGTAGAGAAGGTATTTATATGGAACGTAAGTATTTGCCTTGGGTTGCCTCATTAGGCACGTGGACGGAATATAAAGATAATAAGGTTAATGAGAAGGATATTCATCCTTATGCAAATGTCGGAATTGTAGAAGCACGTGGATTTGATGGCAACTTTTCATTCCGCCATAAAATAGATAAGGTTGATTTAACTATACGTGGAAATATGACCTATAGTAAAAATGAGATTTTAGAGCGTGATGAAGAAAATACTATATACTGGTATAAGATGCAGGAAGGTCATCGGGTTAATCAAGCTATGGGGTTGGTTGCATTAGGTTTATTTAAAGATTATGAAGAAATTCGTAACTGGCCGAAACAATTTGGTGATGTTATGCCTGGTGATATTAAGTATAAAGATATTAATGGAGATGGTGTAATTGATGATAATGATAAAGTAGCAATCGGTGCAACGAAAAAACCGAACTTTACATATGGTTTCGGTGTATCTGCTAAATGGAAAGGCTTGGATGTAAATGTACATTTCCAAGGTGTGGGTAAATCTACTTATTTTATAGATGGTTCTACTGTTTATATGTTCTCCGGTGGTGACGGTTGGGGAAATGTACTGAAAGAGATGGCGGAAAGTAACCGTTGGATTTTGGGTGTAAATGAAGATCCGAATGCAGAATATCCTCGTTTGACTTATGGGAAGAATGATAATAATAACCGCGCTTCTACATATTGGCTTAGGAATGGAGCTTATCTTCGTTTGAAGACATTAGACGTTGGTTATACGCTTCCTAAAAGTATAGTTCGTAAAGCCCATATGAATACAGTTCGTATCTTCTTTACGGGTACCAACTTGCTGACTTTCTCTAAATTTAAACTTTGGGATCCAGAAATGGGAAGTTCAACAGGAAAAGCATATCCGCTTAATAAGACACTTTCTTTAGGGGTATCTGTTAATTTGTAAAAATAAAAAAACATATGAAAAAGATAATAACAATTTTGTCCTTCGCTGTGGGATTAACCTCTTTGGTAGGATGTTCAGATTACTTAGATTCTGATTATCTATTTGATGAGAGAATGACTATTGAAGATGTTTTCAGTAACCGGGATTACACAAATAGGTGGTTAGCAAGAGGATACTCTTATTTAAGTAATGGTTATCTACAAGATGTTTGTAGTAAGAGAGATTATCCTTTTAACTTTGCTGATGACATGTATTATGGAGATGGTGGCTACGATAAGTGGAAGAGTGGGCATTATAGTGAAAGCGGAGTTAATAACTCTAGCAGTGGTATTTGGAAGAATGCTTATTTAGGTATTCGTCAGGTAGCTATTTTTTTAAATAATATAGATAAGAACAAAGAGTTCACAGAGGAAGAGATCATAGATTTTAAGGGGCAGGCGCATTTTTTGCGAGCTTACTACTATTGGTTGATGCTCCGTGCATTTGGTCCAATACCTATTATACCAGATGAAGGAGTGGATTATACGAAAGAATATGATGAATTAGCTTACCCCAGAAATTCATATGACGAATGTGTGGAGTACATAACTGGTGAGCTCTTGAAAGCTGCAGGACAATTGCCATTACAACGTTCTGTACAGGAAGTTCTTCGCCCGACGAGAGGAGCTGCTTTGGCTTTGCGAGCTAAAATTCTTTTGTATGCGGCTAGTCCATTATTTAATGGGAAAGCTCCAGAAGTAGTATCTTCAGCCTTGGTAAATAAAGATGGAAAACGGTTGCTTCCAGAAACCTACGATGAGTCTAAGTGGGCAAAAGCAGCAGCTGCTGCTAAGGATGTGATGGATTTGAATATTTATGGCATACATGTGGCTTATTTCAATAGCAATGCTGGTGATATAGCATATCCGGCAACAATTGTTCCGCCACATGATGATGAATTTTCTGATCAGTCTTGGCCAAATGGTTGGAAAAATATTGATCCTTTTCAATCATATCGTGAAATGTTTGATGGCAGTATTATAGTAAGTCAGAATGAAGAGCTAATCTTTACTCGAGGCAAGAATCAAAGTCGTGAAAGTGTAGATATTATGGTTGTTCATCAACTTCCACGTAATGGCGCTGGTGGATATGGTTCGCAAGGTATGACCCAGAAGCAATGTGATGCTTATTACATGAACGATGGTACAAATTGTCCTGGTATGAATGACATGTATAAGGAGTTTGATGGATATAAAGGCCGTTATGATTCTCGCCCGAGGGCAGAGGGATATGTGAAAGCTGAGGAGTTGGCCAATTATCCAGAGTTGGGACCACTGGGAACAGGGGTTTCTAAACAATATGTACAACGTGAACCTCGATTTTATGCATCAGTAGGTTATAATGGAAGTACATGGCATTTGTTAAATGCGTTAAATGATAACAATCATGCCGAGGAGAAAAATATACAAGTATTTTATTATCGTGGTGGAAATAATGGATATGCTAATTCTTCTTATTGGCTTCGTACAGGTATCGGTATAAAGAAATATGTACATCCTAATGATATTAGTTATACGCAGAAAAATTCGTATGACGTTGAACGTATTGAACATAAAGCAGATCCGGCTATTCGTTACGCTGAAATATTATTGATTTATGCAGAGGCGTTAAATGAGTTGACTGGTTCATATGAAATTCCATCTTGGGATGGTAGTAAAGTCCATTCTGTAAAACGTGATGTAACTGAGATGAAGAAAGGAATTCGTCCGATCCGTATTCGTGCGGGATTACCGGATTATGACAATGTTCAAGGGCATGAAACAGCCTATGATGATCCGAACGAATTCCGGATGATGTTAAAACGGGAACGTCAGATTGAATTTTTTGCTGAAGGACATCGTTACTGGGATTTACGTCGTTGGCTAGATGCACCTGTAGAAGAAACCACTCCTATATATGGCTGTAATATGCTGGCTACTAAAGATATGGCGGAGCAGTTCCATACACCAATAATGTGTACTTCGCTGCCTACTATTTTTGCAGAAAAGATGTGGCTCTGTCCTATTGACCATACTGAATTGAAGCATAATATTAATTTGGTCCAGAATCCAGGTTGGACAAATCCGGAATAACCTTTTTAAATATTAAATAAAATGAGGAATATATATAATATAATTTGGGGTATTGTGCTAATTGTTTGTAGCACAGCCTGTAATAAAGAATGGGAAGATGAGCAATATTTACATATGGCTTCTTTCAAAGCGAATGTTAATGATCAGGGAGTGACCACGACGTATGTTCGATTTAAGCCAGGTGGAGTGGTGAAATATGACCTTCCGGTTATTATGAGTGGATCTACTATGACTAGTCAATCTCATACAATTCATTTTGCTTTGGATCCTGATACTTTGGAACGGTTAAATATAGAACAATATGGACATCGTGAAGAACTTTATTTTCAACAGTTGCCAAGTAAGTATTATAGTATGCCGGAGTCTGTTGAAATGCCGGCTGGTGAATGTCTGACAACATTGCCGATTGAATTTAAATTGGATGAAACGCTTGATCAGGCAGATAAGTGGGTGTTACCCATACAGATATTGGGTGACCAATCTTATGATTATCAGATAAACCCGCGTAAATATTATCGTAGAGCTATGCTGCGTTTACTTCCGTTCAATGATTATTCAGGCACGTATGATGCGGCTCAATATCGAATATTTCTTAAGCCTGATGTGAAAAATCCTTTCACTATATCCTCGCAAAGAGCTTTTGTGGTAGATGATAGGACAATTTTTATCTATGCAGGTACAAGAGATATAGATTATCTTGATCGCAAACAGTACAAAGTGTTTATTCGTTTTCCGGAAAAAGGTACAGATTCTAAATTGTTAGAAGTGTGGTCTGATAATCCAGAGATTGAATTAGAACTTGATGAAAAAAAGGCGTGTACCTTTACAATGAATGAAGAGATGGATGAGTTAAAGCCTTATCTGAAGAAGATTTATATTACTCTTTATTTATATTACTCTTTTAAGGATTATACAACTGTCCCTGGTACAAAGCTTGAATACGTGGTAGAAGGTTCTTTGGCAATGCAGCGTAATTTGAATACTTTGATTCCTGACGAAGATCAGCAGATTCAGTGGTAAACTGAAGTTTGTTTAGTTCTTATAAATATTGGGGGGGGATTCTATCTATGTGATAGGAAGGTTCTCCCCCTTTTTCTATTCTAATAAAACTTATAGGGAGAAGGTTGACATCTGTTTAAGTCTTCTCCTTTTTTAACCTAATTATTTACTTCTTTTAAAAGGAAAGGTATGAGAAAAAGAATACTCTTCAATATTTTGTTTATTATAGGGATGACATGCTTGGTGTCATGTAATGATGATAATGAAAAAGCATTGGATGAAGGAAAAAACACGGAAAGCGGAGATGTTCAGGAGGATAGCATGGATCCGATCACTGAGTTTACTGCTGTTGCCACATTAAAAGCTAACGAATTGCAACTGAAATGGAAAAATCCTTCAGATGCAGTATTAGTAGAGATTTCTTATGCTTTAGAAGTAGGTGGCGGAGGAACTCCATTGACTACTAATGTGCGTGTATATGGTGAGAAAAATAGCAAATATACACTCCAATTACCAGAATTTGGAACCTACCAAATTGCTGCTGTAGCCGTTGATAATTATGGTAAGCGTTCCGAGAAAGTGACGATTTCAGCTACTCCAGCCGAAAAAGACGCGATTGACCCGGATATAATAGCAGAGTATAAATTGCCGATTGCCGATCCTTTTGTGTTATACCATGAAGGTAAATACTATGCATATGGAACTCGTGTTAACGGATTCGAAGTGTATATCTCTGAAGATTTGAAGCAATGGAAGCGAAATGATATAAAGGCTTTGTCACCGGAAAATTCCTGGGGAACTAAATGGTATTGGGCTCCGGAAGTATATTATGTGAAATCAAAGAATTTGTTTTATATGTTCTATTCGGTGGAAGAACATATTTGTGTAGCTACTTCTACTAGCCCGGAAGGCCCCTTTATACAGAGGGAAAAGAAGCCTATTGTAGCAGATGAAAAAGGAATTGATACTTCGTTTTTTATAGATGATGATGGTACTCCTTATCTCTATTATGTACGATTTACCGGGGGAAACGTGATTTGGGTAGCAGAAATGAATGACGACTTGACCAGTATAAAAAAAGAAACATTGACTAAGTGTATAAGTGCTACTGAACCTTGGGAGAAGAAACAAGGGACGATTGCCGAAGGTCCTTCGTTGTTGAAGAAAGGGAATACTTATTACCTGATATATTCAGCAAACCACTATGAAAGTAAAGACTATGCTGTAGGATATGCAACGGCTAGTTCTCCTAAAGGACCTTGGACCAAGTATAGCGGAAATCCGATTCTCCGGAGAGACAAAGAGGCTGCTAAGTCTGTAGGGCTAGTCGGTACAGGACATGGAGCACCGTTTGTCTGTGCCAATGGAAGTTATAAATATATCTTTCATGCTCATGCAAGTGAGACAAGTGTAGGCCCCCGTACTTCCTATATCAGTAACTTTAATATCTCCGATAAAGGAGTAATTAGTATCACAGGAGAAACGATTGAACCAGTGAGAATAAAGTAACCCTATAAACTAGGAATATTATGAAAAATATCCGATTTAATATGCTGTTAGGAATCTGTTTCTTTCTCTTATTTGCATTATTAGGTGCATGCGGTGGGGGCGACTCGCCTATCACGGATGGAATAGATGATGGAAAGCAGGATGGACAGGGCCCAAAAACAGTACCTCCGGTTACCAATCTTGTGGCGGAGAAAACGGAGAGAGCGAATGAATTGCAAGTAAGCTGGACTAATCCTGTCGGAGCTATTTCTGTAGAGATCTCTTATTTGTTAGAGGGAGATAAACCTGAGAACACAGCAAAGAAAAACATACGTATTGCTACAGAAAAGGTTGGTTCACTGTTAATAGTTGTCTCTGAACCGGGAACATATATTGTGACTGCCGTCGCTGTCGATAATTATGGGAAACGCTCGGAGGAATTGACGGTCACTGCTACGCCGCTTCGTGAAGAAGAGGTAGTGAGAACCCGTTTCCTGGAAAGAGCTGACATCCTGATGACTTCGTTAATGAATCTTTGTTTCGGAAAGTCTGCACGTGACTGTTGGAATACAAGATATCCGCTTGCTACCGGACCTTATTGGGATGGAGATGCCGTAGTCTGGGATCAAGGAGCAGGGCTTTCTGGCTATGTAGCTTTGCGTGGAGCTTCAATCGGGGTATCTGCTTATGAAAAAAAGTATGCAGATTTGACTGACCGTATGTTTAACAGTATCAATCGTTTTATCACAACTGATAACAAGCGCAGCGCTTACGCAGTTTATCCGCAAAACGGAAATGAAAGGTATTATGACGATAATGTCTGGATAGGACTGGATATGGCGGAACTGTATGAACAGACAAAGGAAAATCGTTTCTTGGAGAAGGCGAAAATGGTTTGGGATTATTTGATGGTGGGAAACACCAGTTCATGTGGTGGCGGTATTCTTTGGAGGGAAATACCGGCATACAGTAATAAACATACATGTTCTACCGCACCGGCTGCAGTATTGGGATGTAAATTATATCAGATAACCAAAGAGCAGAAGTATCTGGATAAAGCTAAAGAATTTTATGCATGGTTGATACAATACATGCAAGATCCGAGTGATCGCCTTTTCTATGATAATATTACTCCTTCGATGACTATAGGTAAAAGTAAGTACAGTTACAATTCCGGTCAGCCAATGCAGGCTGCTTGTTTATTGTACAATATAACAGGAGAACAACAATATCTGAATGAAGCGCAGCAGATTGCCCGTTCAGCCTACAGTAAGTGGTTTACCTTGTATGACTCAAAAGAACTGGGAGAAAAGTTCTATCGTATAAATGGAGATCATGTCTGGTTTTATTCTGTATTGTTTCGTGGTTTCCTTGAACTGTATAAGATTGATGGAAGAAGGGATTATGTCACTGCGTTCGAGAAGAGCATGTTGCAGGCTTGGATGTCAGAATGCCGGAATCAAACAACTAATCTGCTGAGTAATAATTATTTTATCGGTAAAACGAATTCTTCTTGGCAAGTCCTGCACGAAGGAGCTTTTGTCGAGATGCTGGCTCGTTTAGCTGTACTGGAACTAGAAGGAAAATAATGAAGAATAAGATGTATAAAATGAAAAATGATGGTTGGATACATGATATAGCGAAGGCACTGTGTTGCATATTCCTGATAATGACATCGGGTGGTATGCTTTATAGCTGTTCCAGTGAAAATGAAGACCCTGTGCCACCGGTTCAGGAAGGTACGGAAAATGACGAAAAGGAAAAATACACCTATGTGTATCAGTTGAAGGCAGATAATTATAATATGCCGACAGAGGGTACTATCTCTCCTGAGTATGATGACTCTCCTGAGGGAAAAGATATTAGTAGTTTGGTTGATGGAGACTGGACAACTTCTTTCTATACTCCTAATAATTCTGTCTCTATCATCTGGAAGGGAAAAGAACCGGTTGTAGCGCGTTATTATTCGGTTATGGCAACCGGAGATAAAGAAGGAAATGCACCTGGTGCGTGGTCTCTTTACGGATCGAATGACAATGTGAAGTGGGCCGAACTAGATAATAGAATTCGGCAGGAGTTTGAAAAAAGGGAGAAAAAGTTTTTGGAGTTGAGACATAAGGAGGCGTATCAGTATTATAAACTGACCATTCATCGGAATCAAGGCGGAAAAGGAATCGAAATTCAGGAATGGATGTTACAGACCAAGCGGACAATTGATACTCCCTTACTGACTGATTTTCCGGAAGGGAGTACTCCTAAGGAGATAGGGAAACGGTTGGGAAAACTTTTTGCAAAGGGGAAACATAATGGGAAAACTCTCAGTTATCCGGAAACTTTTACTTGGAACGGAGCATTGAAATATGCGGAAGTAGCGAAAGACAATGAACTGATCCGGTCCTTGAAAGATGGGTTTGAGTCTTTTTTTACTACTGATAGGCACTTTTTGCCTGGGATGGACCATGTTGACCGGAATATGTTCGGTAGTCTTCCTCTCACATTGTATCTGATCACTAAAGATGAACGATATCGGGAAATGGGTATACCTTACGCAGATACCCAATGGGAAGTACCGGAAAATGCAAGTGCAAGTGCGAAGTCATGGACAGCGAAGGGATATAGCTGGCAAACTCGCTTGTGGATTGATGACATGTATATGATTCCTGTCATTCAAACGCATGCTTATAAAGTGACCGGTGAGTTGAAATACGTTGAGCGCGCTGCTAAAGAAATGGCGATGTATCTGGATGAGTTGCAACGTACGAATGGACTTTTCTATCATGCACCGGATGTACCCTATTTTTGGGGAAGAGGAAACGGATGGGTGGCGGCAGGGATGGCAGAAGTGCTTCGCTATCTGCCGGAATCGAGCCCATATCATTTGCCTATTGTAAGAGGTTTCCAAACTATGATGGCAAGTCTGAAAAATTATCAAACAGAAGAGGGTATGTGGAGACAGTTGATTGATAAACCGGACTGCTGGGTAGAAACATCGGGCTCGGCTATGTTTACTTACGCATTTATTATGGGAGTGAAATATGGATGGTTACCGGTAAAAGAGTATGGTGAAGCTGCTCGAAGAGCATGGTTGGCTATGCTTACTTATATAAACTCGAATGATAAAGTAAGAGAAGTGTGTGTCGGTACTAACAAAAAGAATGATATGCAGTATTATTATGATCGTCCCCGTAATACGGGGGATTATCATGGGCATGCACCTTATCTTTGGTGTACGGTTGCTCTTCTAGAAGAATAAACTTTTTATTATCTAATGACTAAAAATATCGTTATGTATAAAAGAATACTTTTTTTATTATGCATTTTGCCTTTTCAGCTATTAATGGCACAGAGCAAGTTGACGGATTTTCCTCAAGGGTATACTCCGGAAGAAGTCGGTAATCGCCTGGCATATCGTTTTATGGAGAAATATAGAATAAGCGATAGAAAAGGAATTGGTTATGCTGATACATTTAATTGGAGTGGTGCCCTTAAGTATGCAGCAATCGCCAAAGACGAAAGGCTGGTTAAGCTGTTGCAAAATAAGTTTGATTCGTTGTTTACGACAAAAAAGAATATTTTGCCTAAAAAGACGCATGTAGATTGGAATATGTTCGGCAGTCTATGTTTGGAACTGTACAAAATAACTAAAGATAAACGTTATTTGGACTTAGGAATCTCTTATGCTGATACGCAATGGGAACTTCCCGGGAATGCAAAAGCCAAAGAAAAGGAATGGGATGCGAAAGGATATTCTTGGCAAACTCGTCTATGGATTGACGATATGTATATGATTACCATTGTACAAACTCAGGCTTACAAAGTGACCGGAGACCGGAAATATATTGATCGTGCAGCCAAAGAAATGGTGCTTTATTTAGATGAGTTGCAACGCCCGAATGGGCTTTTCTACCATGCACCGGACGTTCCTTTTTATTGGGGACGTGGTAATGGATGGATGGCGGCAGGGATGGCAGAATTACTTCAATGTTTGCCTGAGGATAGTAAATATCGTCCGCGTATTTTGAAAGGTTATCGCAAAATGATGAAGAGTCTGAAAAAATATCAGACGTCCGATGGCTTGTGGAATCAGTTAATAGACCAGCCTGATTGTTGGGCTGAGACTTCGGGATCTGCTATGTTTACTTTTGCATTTATTACCGGAGTCAAGCAAGGATGGCTCAAGGCAAAAGAATATGGCCCGGCAGCCCGCAAAGCATGGATGGCTTTAGTACCGTATATTAATGAGAAGAATGATGTAAGAGAAGTGTGTGTGGGAACGAATAAAAAGAATAGTAAGCAGTATTATTATGATCGCCCTCGTCATACCGGTGATTATCACGGTCAGGCTCCTTATCTTTGGTGTACGGTTGCTCTTCTGGAAAAATAACGGTGAATACGGGCAATTATGTCCTTTATTAAAATAATTTGGGACTAAAATCTCATTTATTGACCTGTTTTTGGCAGGTTGAATAAAAGGAAACCTCTACTTTTGTTCCATGCCAAGAAACATTTAAAACTATAACATAAATATGCATAACTTTGTTAAGACCCTTTTTTCTGTTTTGCTATTATTTTTCTGTTCAGTATTGACTGCACAAAATAGGATGAATGACGCCAGAGATCCAAATCGTATTTGGCTTGATTCGGAAGTCACTCATCATGGAGATTATCAGTGGAAAATGATGAAAGCAGGCGATACCACAGATCCGGGTGAGAAGATATCTTCATCAGATTATCCGACTGAAAAATGGTTGCCAGCCATTGTTCCCGGTACAGTCTTAAATTCTTTAGTGTATAACCAAAAATACCCTGAACCTTATTATGGAGTTAATAATAAGATTGAATCGAAGCTGATTCCTGATATTTCTCAGGTCGGACGAGATTTTTATACTTATTGGTTCCGTACCGAGTTTGCAGTTCCTCAATCTTTTAAGGGGAAGAATGTTTGGTTACAGCTGGATGGAATCAATTATCGGGCAGAAGTATGGGTGAATGGGAATTTGCTTAGTACCATCAATGGTATGTTTATACAGGACTATATTAATGTGACCGATTTTGTAAAGATAGGGGAGAATAATGCACTGGCTGTAAAAGTGTATCCGGTTGATGTTCCCGGAAGTACTAAGCCGAAGTCTTGGGGGGCTGCGGGAGAATTCCATAATGGTGGTAACGGCAATATCGGATTGAATACTACGATGTTGATGACTGTAGGCTGGGACTTTACCTTTATGGATGGCATCCGTGACCGCAATACAGGTATCTGGAAAAACATTTCTATCTATGCTACCGGAAAGGTAGCTCTACGTCATCCGTTTATTAAGTCTGAATTGCGTAAACCGGATTATGGCCAGGCACGTGAGACCGTATCTGTAGAAGTGATTAATTCGTCAACTAGCAATAGTGGAATTAATTGCAAAGTAAAGGGTGAGATTGTAGGTGAGAATATATCTTTTGAGAAATCATTCCGAGTGATTCGGGGAGAACAAAAACTGGTTACTTTTTCTCCAGAAGAGTTTCCGCAACTTGTGATGAATTCTCCTCGCTTGTGGTGGCCGGTCAACAAAGGACCGCAAAACTTATATGATTTGAAGTTGACAGTATCAGTTGATGGAGTGATCTGCGATTCTGTAAAGACAAGGTTTGGTATTCGTGAAATCACTTCCGATACTAAAACGCCTGACAAATCACGTGTCTTTTATGTGAATGGTAAACGGTTGTTTATCCGTGGTACGAACTGGATACCGGAAGCTATGTTGAGACACTCTGACGAACGTACTTATGCTGAATTGCGCTATACCCGCCAGTCGGGTGTCAACCTTCTGCGTATGTGGGGAGGTGGTATTGCCGAATCTGACTATTTCTTTCAGCTCTGTGATGAACTGGGTTTGCTGGTATGGCAGGAATTCTGGATGACAGGAGATACTCGTCATCCGCATGACAAGGCTCTCTATATGAGTAACGTGGAATCTACAGTGAAGCGTATTCGTAATCATCCGTCTCTGGCTTATTATGTTGCTTCCAATGAAAGCACAGAAATGACCGGTACTCCCGAACTGCTGAATCAGTTGGATGGTACACGCGGATATCAGATGCAGTCGGAGTGTGCTGGAGTACATGATGGCAGCCCTTATAAACAGGTGAATCCGATGCAGCATTATGAAAATACAGCTTCTCCCAGAGGGAGCCGTGTAGATGGCTTTAATCCTGAATATGGTGCACCGACTCTTCCTACAGTAGAAATACTCCGGGAAATGATGGATGAGAAAGACTTGTGGCCCATCAACAAAGAAGTGTGGGATTACCTGGATGGAAATGGTTTTCATCTGATGACTACGATGTATACGGACTTGGTGAATCATTATGGAAAGTCATCTTCGATTGATGAATTTGCTCAGAAGGGGCAATTGCTGGGTGCAATAAACTCCAAAAGCATTTGGGAAGTATGGAACTATAATAAGCTAGATTACGGTGACCGTTTTTGTTCAGGTCTTTTGTTCTGGTATCATAACTGCTCGATGAGGCAGGTAGCTTCCCGTATGTGGGACTGGTCTCTTGAACCGACAGCTTCGCTTTATCATACGGCCAATTCTTTGGAACCTTTGCATGCTCAGTTCGATTATCTTAAGAATACGGTTTCTGTGGTGAATGATTTCTATCGTTCTTTCGATAACTATAAGGTTACGGCACAGGTGTATGATATAAATAGTCGGAAAGTGTTTGAAGAATCGGCTGTTGTTAATTTACCGGCAGATGGAGTAGCGAATGATGCATTGACCATTCGTTTTCCCGATGGCATCTCTCAGGTTCACTTTATCAAATTAATACTGAAAGATAAGAAGGGAAAAGAAATTTCTTCTAATTTCTACTGGCGTTCCAACGATAAGTACGAAGGAAAGACGACCTTGACCGGTCCGGCAGCCTCTGGATTTGAGGATTTGAGTAAACTTCGGGCTTCTAAAGTGAAACTGGCTTATAAAGTGAGGGAAGAAGGTGATAACTATTTTGTTGATATCACTATGAGAAATACATCCAATCAGATAGCTTTCTTCAATCAACTGCAATTTCTTAATGCAAAGATGAGTCCGATACGCCCATCATTCTATACGGATAATTTCTTCTCCCTGACTCCGGGTGAAAAGAAAACAGTAACGATTGAGACGGCAAAGGAAAAACTGAGCGAAGGAGCAATGCTGGTATTGAAAGGATGGAATATCGATAGCCAGAAATATAAACTTAAGTAAGATGAAACTTAAATTTATAGCTTCATTGATAGGCGGATTGTTTAATTGAGTTTTAGCGAATCGGACAAAGGAACTGATGTTCACCAAATGATAAAGAGAATACTATGACTTCTAGAAGAGAATTCTTAAAAAAGGCAGGGCTGTTGACCGCAGCTTTCACTGTACCTAGCCTCAATACGCAGGGAGGAACAACGCAATCCAGACTGAGTCTGAAGAATACAAAGATTGCCGTAGATGATCGGTGGGATGTTATTGTAGTTGGCGGAGGACCTGGTGGTTGTGCTGCCGCTATCTCGGCAGCACGCGAAGGGGCCAAGACTCTATTGATTGAAGCAATGGGCCAACTTGGCGGGATGGGGACAGCCGGTATGGTTCCGGCATGGTGTCCGTTTTCTGATGGTGAGAAAATCATTTATAGAGGTTTGGCAGAGAAAATCTTTGAAGCTTCGAGAAAAGGAGTACCGCATGAGAGAAAACAGAAAATGAATTGGGTGAGTATAAATCCCGAATATTTGATGACAGTTTATGATCAGATGGTTGCTGAATCGGGAGCCCGAGTACTCTTCTTTTCAAGAGTTGCCGCTGTAGAAAAAGTAGCCGATGAAACGGTAGATGCTATTATTGTTGCAAATAAATCCGGGCTTGTTGCTTTCAAGGCAAAAGTTTTTATTGATGCGACAGGTGATGGGGATTTGGCGGCATGGGCAGGCGCATCATTCAAAAGAGGAGATGATAGTGGGGTGGTACAGAGCTCATCTTTATGTTTCTCGTTTGCCAATGTCGATAGCTATAACTACAATCTGACGGGGCCTTCATTGCATACTAGCAATAAGAACAGCCCTGTTTATAAAGCGATTGAGTCTGGGAAATATCCATTGATAGATAAGCATTTTAATAGTAATTTTATTGGTCCGGATGTGGTACAGTTCAATGCCGGACATCTTGATAATGTCGATTCAACGGATCCTTGGGCTACTACGCAGGCAATGATGGTAGGTCGGCAAATTGCCGGACAATATTTGGAAGCAATGAAGGATGTTCAACCCAAAACTTTTGGTAGTGCTTTTTTGGTGAAGACTGCTTCTTTGCTTGGAGTCAGAGATAGCCGTCGGATTGAAGGTGATTATACTTTTACGGTAGAGGACTGGAAAGAACGTAGAACTTTTGAGGATGAAATCGGACGTAATTGCTATTATATAGATGTTCATAAACCAGGTCATAAAGAGACGCGTTATAAAAAAGGGGAGTCTCATGGAATACCTTATCGCTGCCTGACACCAAAAGGACTGAAAAATGTATTGACCGCAGGGCGCTGTATATCTACTGATGAAGAAGCATTCGGGAGTTTAAGGGTAATGCCTCCTTGTCTGGTGACTGGCGAAGCTGCCGGAATGGCTGCAGTACATGCTATAAAACAGGCAAGGAATGATGTCCACAAAATCGATACTGATTATCTGCGTAAAAGATTGAAGGAGGAGGGACAATATCTGTTGTAAAGGTAAATGATTTATTATGAATAAAGCAGGAAAATAAGATGAAACTAAAACTCGTAATTAGTCTGACCAGTATATTGATGTTATGTGGATTTACCATGAAACCTTCTACGGATACGACTACAGGTAAAGAGGATAACAGAAATTGGGTACTCGGTCCCTTCGTACGTCCTGAAGGTGCTAATCCCGTAATTTCACCTCAACCTACTTCTTTTTATTGTCCGATGCAGAAGCAACAGGTGAAGTGGGAAGAGAGTGATACATTCAATCCGGCGGCTACCGTGAAAGACGGGAAAATTGTCGTACTTTACCGGGCGGAAGATAATTCGGCACAAGGAATCGGTAAAAGGACTTCACGCATTGGATATGCTGAAAGTACTGATGGAGTTACGATGGCACGATTGGACACTCCGGTGTTATTTCCGGCGGAAGATGACTTTAAAGGTATAGAATGGCCGGGTGGTTGTGAGGACCCGCGTGTGGCTATGACGGAAGACGGACTGTACGTGATGCTCTATACGTCATGGAACCGGAAGACACCGCGTATCGCTGTAGCCACCTCCCGAGATCTGAAAAACTGGACAAAGCATGGACCCGCTTTTGAAAAGGCCTATGACGGACGTTTCACTAAAATAGCCAGTAAATCCGCTTCCATACTGACTAAAGTAAAGAAAGAAAAGCTTGTTATTGATAAAGTAGATGGCAAGTATTTCATGTACTGGGGAGAGTATGCTGTTCATGCAGCTACTTCTGACAATCTTGTGGACTGGTATCCAGTGCTGGACGAGAAGAATGAATTAAAGAAGTTGGCGAGACCGCGTAAAGGTCATTTTGACTGTCAGATGACAGAATGCGGACCTCCGGCAATACGGACTAAAAAGGGGATCGTACTTCTATATAATGGAAAAAATGCAGGAAAAGAGAGGGACACCGATTATCCGGCAGGAGCCTATTGTGCAGGACAACTCTTGTTTGATAATAATGATCCTTATAAAGTTTTGGATCGGTTAGATAAACCTTTCTTTGTACCTGAGGCCTCTTTTGAGAAAAGTGGGCAATACAAAGATGGAACGGTGTTTATTGAGGGATTGGCGTATTATAAGAAGAAATTATATCTCTATTATGGTTGCGCAGACTCGAGAATAGCAGTGGCTGTATGCGATAATGTAAGGAATCTGAAAGTTAGATGATTAGTTGTATATATTCTATAATTGTATAATAAATAAAAATAAGTCGTTATGTGTAAAAAACTACTTTTATTATTGCTTTTGCTACCTTTTCAACTATTATGTGCTCAGACTAAGTTGTTGACGGACTTTCCGGAGGGTTATACCCCTGAAGAGGTCGGCAAGCGTTTGGCATATCGCTTTATAGGTGAGAAGCACGCGCTTCATGCCGGTAAATGGATTGGGTATCCAGAGACGTTTTATTGGAATGGTGCACTAAAATATGCTGCGGTAACAAAAGATAAAGAGCTGATTAAACTTTTGCAGAATAAGTTTGAACCTCTGTTTACATCAGAGAAAGCATTGCAACCGATTATGAATCATGTTGATTTGAATATGTTTGGCAGCTTGCCACTGGAAATGTACCACGTGACAAAAGATAAGAAATACTGGTATCTGGGATTGCCTTATGCTGATTCTCAATGGGAAGTTCCTGCAAATGCCAAACCAAAAGAAAAAGAATGGGCTGAAAAAGGATATTCTTGGCAAACACGTTTGTGGATTGATGACATGTATATGATTACGATTGTGCAGACCCACGCATACAAAGTGACAAAAGACCGTAAATATATTGACCGGGCAGCGAAAGAAATGGTTATGTACTTGGACGAGCTGCAACGTCCGAATGGACTTTTCTATCATGCTCCGGATGTTCCTTACTATTGGGGACGTGGAAATGGATGGATGGCAGCGGGTATGTCGGAGTTGCTCCGGTGTTTGCCCAAAAAACATAAAGACCGTGCCCGTATCTTAGAAGGTTATCAGAAGATGATGAAAAGTTTGAAAGAATATCAGAATGCAGAAGGGTTGTGGAACCAACTGATTGATAAACCTGATTGCTGGACGGAATCATCAGGATCGGCTATGTTTACTTTCGCATTCATAATGGGGGTTAAGAATGGTTGGCTGGATGCTGACGAATATGCACCTGCTGCTCGAAAAGCGTGGCTGGCTTTAGTTCCATACGTTAACGAAAAGAATCAAGTAAAAGCTGTTTGTGTAGGAACAAATAAAAAGAATGACTTGCAGTATTATTATGATCGTCCTCGTCGTACGGGTGATTATCATGGACAGGGGCCCGTCCTTTGGTGTACTGTCGCTCTTTTAGAGAAATAACTGATTATTCCTTGTCCTTGTTTTATTGCTGAGTAAATCACAGTAAATCATATTCCGTAGTTTCCCTTTTTAGAGGGGAAACTGCGGTTCTTTTTATAATAATGGATATGGTTCTATGAAATAGAATATCTCTGATACCGGCAATGGATGGATGGAAAAAAGGACATTATATGTTCTGTTTTGGTATTATTTTATTCATTCTACGTACATTTAGAACGGATTCTTCTACTAATTGCTCAATTTGTTTTACTGAGATAGAGTGATCTTCGCTAATTTTGTACTCGTTGATAAGAGCCGGAATGGCTTGAAAATATATCTAAATAAAGTATTAACAGAATCAGAATTAGTTGCTGATTCATATAATTATGATGAGCTGTATGAACTTAAAATTCTTGCTTTGTGGAATAGCTACTGTACTATTGACCGGAACTGTTAAGGCTGTTGACTATACGCCGGAACAGGTGAATGCACATGTTTCTTTGAAAGTGCCTGGAAATAAGGCCAAGCAGTACCCTTTAATTTTGAAGAGAGTGCAGAATGATAATTCTACCTATCAGTTAGTTGCATCTGAAAGCATTCCGCTGACGATTTCTCAGAAGATCAAAGAAACTAATGGACGTCTACATATTGACATGTGTATTACAGCTCTGGAGGATGTGTACTTTAATTATGGACAGAAGGTAGTTACTGGTTTCCGCCATGACGATTGTTTGTTTTATATGCCCGGATTCTGGTATCGTCGCAATCTGCGTTCACCTAAAGAAGCTCCTTCGTTTCATACATCTGATAGTTGGGTAGTCCGTGAGGACAGGTTGAGTGCTCCACTGACCGGAATTTATAATGAAAAGGACAAGCGATATATGACGGTAAACCGGCTGGATAAGTTTACGACTGACGCTTTGACTACGCATAAAGAAGGTGAAGTAATTCTTTCCGGAAAAACATCTCTGGGCTTTACAGGTTTTGAGAACCAGAATGGAGTGGCTGCCCTTTCTTTCGGTTTTCCTTATCAGGAAGCTCCCAGAAGCTATATCCGTAAATTGACATTGGCTCCTAAGGTAGAAGCTTTTCAGTTATTGAAGAAAGGGGAAAACGTAATGTTAACTTGGGAAATCTCAGAAAGTAGTGCTGATGATTTCTCCGATTTTATACGTCAGACTTGGGAATATTCTTATGATACTTATGCTCCGAAACCTGTTGATACTCCTTATTCTATTCCGGAAATGAAGCAGACACTTAGTCATTACTTTGTGAATAGCTTGGTAAGTAGGCCGGAATTGACCTATAATTCGGGTGTAGGTTTGCGTACGGATGATTGTAAAAGTAATGGTGAGGCAGAAATAGGTTTTGTCGGGCGTGTTCTTTTGAATGCATTCAATGCATGGGAGTATGGCTGGGAGAATAATCGCGAAGAATTGAAAGACAATAGTCTAAAGATTTTTGATAGTTATTTGAAGAACGGTTTTACTCCGGCAGGTTTCTTTAAGGAGTTTGTTAACTTAAACCGTGGATTTGAGGAACCGGTGCATAGTATTCGACGTCAGTCTGAGGGAATTTATGCGATGCTTCATTTCCTGGCGTACGAAAAGGAGCAAGGGCGCAAACATCCGGAATGGGAACAGCGGGTAAAGCAAATGTTTGAGATGTTTCTGAAACTCCAAAATGCTGATGGAAGTTTCCCAAGAAAATTCCGTGATGATTTTACGATTGTTGATAAGAGCGGTGGTAGTACTCCTTCAGCTACATTGCCATTGGTGATGGGATATAAGTATTTCAAAGACAAGCGATATCTTGCCAGTGCCAGAAAAACAGCCGAGTATCTTGAAAAGGAGCTGATCTCCAAAGCTGATTATTTTTCTTCTACACTGGATGCAAACTGTGAAGATAAAGAAGCGTCGTTATATACAGCTACTGCTACGTATTATCTCTCACTGATAACGAAAGGTGAAGAACATAAACATTATGCTGATTTGACAAAGAAAGCCGCATATTTTGCTTTGTCCTGGTATTATTTATGGGATGTTCCGTTTGCTCCCGGACAAATGTTGGGAGATATCGGTATGAAGACTCGTGGTTGGGGAAATGTGTCAGTAGAAAATAATCATATCGACGTATTTATCTTCGAATTTGCTGACGTACTTCGTTGGTTATCTAAAGAGTATAAAGAGAACCGCTTGTCAGATTTTGCAGAGGTGATTTCGACCTCTATGCGTCAGTTGTTACCCCATGAAGGGCATATGTGTGGAATTGCCAAAGTGGGTTATTATCCGGAAGTAGTTCAGCACACTAACTGGGACTATGGAAAGAATGGTAAAGGATATTATAATGATATTTTTGCCCCAGGATGGACGGTTGCTTCTTTATGGGAACTTTATACTCCCGGACGCGCTGAAACTTTCCTGAAAAAATAAAGTGATGCAGGTTGTATCTGGAGAAATCTTTTAAATTATATCATGATGAAACAATTGATTATCTTATTAGTTGTATTTTTAAATTGTTCGTACTTGTCTGCCCAGTGGAAGCCTGCAGGAGAACGAATTAAAACAGAATGGGCTACCAAAATAGATGTTGAGAATGTGTTGCCCGAGTATCCCCGTCCAATTATGGAACGTCCGGATTGGATGAATCTGAATGGGTTATGGAATTATGCCATTGCTCCGGTAGGGCAGGCTGCTCCTCAAAAATATGATGGACAGATTTTGGTTCCTTTTGCGATAGAGTCTAGTTTGTCCGGTGTTGGAAAAAGGCTTGGAAAGGATAATGACTTGTGGTATCAACGCAAATTCTCTGTACCATCAAAATGGAAAGGTGAACGTGTATTGTTACATTTTGGAGCTGTTGACTGGAAGGCTGATATTTGGGTAAATCAAATCAAAATAGGACAACATACAGGAGGTTTTACTCCTTTCTCATTTGATATCACTCCTGCTTTAAAAAATGGAGAGAATGAACTGGTGGTAAAAGTTTGGGACCCTACTGATAATGGTACTCAGCCTAGAGGAAAACAAGTGAATAAACCGTCGGGTATCTGGTATACGCCGGTAAGTGGAATATGGCAGACGGTGTGGCTGGAATCTGTGCCTGCACAGTTTATTACGAACATCAAGACAACCCCTGATATCGACTTGAATAAGTTGGTGGTAGAGGTTGCTACTGATAAGAAGAAGCTTTCGAGCAAAATAGAAGTAAAGGTGTTCGATGGTAAGGAGTTGGTGGCTAAAGGGATTTCTATTAATGGTGTTCCTGTTGAAGTCGCTATGCCAGCTGATGTAAAGTTATGGTCACCGGATTCTCCTTCTCTATATGATTTGGAAATCAGTTTGTTTGAAGGGAATAAGCTGATGGATAAGGTTAAGAGTTATGCTGCTATGCGTAAGTTCTCTACCAAGAGAGATAAAAACGGTATTGTGCGTTTGCAGTTAAATAATAAAGATTTATTCCAGTTTGGTCCTTTAGACCAGGGATGGTGGCCTGACGGTTTGTATACAGCTCCTTCAGATGAAGCTTTGGTATATGATATTCAAAAGACGAAAGATTTTGGCTATAATATGATTCGCAAACATATCAAAGTGGAACCGGCTCGTTGGTATACGCATTGTGACCGTTTGGGAATTATTGTATGGCAGGATATGCCGAGCGGAGATAAAAATCCGGAATGGCAGATGCGTGAGTATTTTACAGGAACGGAAAGAAAGCGTTCTGCAGAATCGGAGGCAACCTATCGTAAAGAATGGAAAGAAATTATCGACTGTCTTTATTCTTATCCTTGTATCGGTACATGGGTGCCGTTTAATGAAGCTTGGGGACAGTTCAAGACTCCGGAAATTGCTGAATGGACAAAGCGATATGATCCTTCACGACTCGTGAATCCTGCTAGTGGTGGTAATCATTATACGTGCGGTGATATGCTTGATTTACATCATTATCCGGGTCCGGAAATGTTTTTGTATGATGCTCAACGTGCTACTGTGCTCGGAGAATATGGTGGTATCGGTTTGGTATTGAAAGAGCATCTTTGGGAACCGGATCGTAACTGGGGATATGTCCAATTCAATACTTCTAAAGAGGCCACTGATAAATACTTGGAGTATGCCAATGTGTTGAAAGATCTGATTCCTCGTGGATTCTCTGCCGCTGTTTATACACAGACTACAGATGTTGAGGTAGAAATAAACGGATTGCTAACTTATGACCGTAAGGTTATTAAACTGGACGAAAAGGCATTGAGGAAGATTAATAGGGAAATTTGTGATGCTCTGAAATAATTGGCTTCAATTATCACATAATATTTATCTGATTGTTGGTATGGGGCGGACTAAAACACTTTTTTAGCCCGCCCTTATAGGATTATCACTAGTTTTCTATCAAACATAATTAAGAATAGATACAATGACTTCAAAAAGAAATTTCTTAGAGAAGGCTGGTTTACTTACTGTTTCTGCTATTAATAATGCATAAAAGGATAGTAGTAGAATCTCTGGTTCCATATGTGATGTATACTTTGCTTACAAGGTGTAGTGATTTTGTACGAAAATATAGTAACTTTGCCTGCATCGTATAATTATAAACTTAAAAAGTCTGTCTATGATAAAGAAAGAGATGAGCGCTCTTTTACTTCTTTGTATCCTGTTGGTTTACAGTGGAAAAAGTAGCGCAATGAATAAAGGAGAGAAGAATATTCCGAACAAAGAAGTGAGTGTTGAGTCAGATCGTCTGCCTATTGCTGATCCATATGTGATGCTCTACAATAATAAGTATTATGCCTATGGTACCGGTGGTACAACAGCAGGTGAAGGCTTCGCCTGCTTCTCCTCCGATGATTTGAAAAATTGGAAACGGGAAGGGCAAGCACTGTCGGCTGCAGATTCATATGGAGAGTGGGGCTTTTGGGCTCCGGAGGTTTACTATATTAAATCAAAAAAGAAGTTTTATATGTTCTATTCTGCGGAAGAGCATATCTGTGTAGCTACTTCTGATTCCCCGGCAGGTCCCTTCCGGCAAGAAGTAAAACATCCTATTTGGGAGGAAAAGAGCATTGATACCTCTCTCTTCATAGATGATGACGGTATCCCGTATCTTTATTTTGTACGCTTTACAGATGGAAATGTAATTTGGGTGGCTCAGATGACCGATGATTTGATGAAGATCAAGACGGAAACTTTGTCGGAGTGCATAAAAGCGGAGGAGCCGTGGGAACTTTTGCAGGCTAAGGTTGCAGAGGGACCTTCAGTCTTGAAGAAGAATGGAACCTATTACTTGATTTATTCAGCCAACCACTATCAGAATAAAGGTTATGGAGTAGGTTATGCTACGTCTGAATCGCCAATGGGACCATGGATTAAATATAGTAAGAATCCGCTTTTACAAGGCGTTGAGGCGATAGGATTGGTAGGTACCGGTCATGGTGCACCTTTCCAATGTAAAGATGGTAGCTGGAAATATATTTTCCATGCCCATTGGAGCAAAGAGAAAATACATCCACGTACTTCCTTTTTTAAGAATTTTGCTATTTCAAACCAAGGAGCCGTTTCTATTAGTGGGAAGGTAATTGAGCCAAGAATCGTGAAATAACAACTCTGATAACTGAAAACGAATCGGGTACTTGACAAATGTTTTTAAATGTTGTATATTTGTAGTTCTAAACCTGAACAGAATCATTTAAGAACGGCAAATAAAATGAGAAAATTAGTATGGAATCATCTTCTATGGTGGTATAATATAGTAACAAATAGTGCTTGTCCCTTTGGTGTATATTAGGGGATAGGATGCTTTAATATAGGAAAAGGCTGCAAACTTTATGAGGTTTGCAGCCTTTTTTGTCTTATAAATTCGAAGATTATTCTGTCGATTTCTATTTTAGAGTAACAGGGACGTTTATAATAAACGATCACAGTATTTATTATAAACCCGCCTGTCGTTTATGTGCTAACCTGTCGCTATTTTTTGTATGAGTAGAGTGCCCGTTCTCTGATGGTGGCTAGAAGTAGTAATTATAGCCACCATTGGAAGTCGGTAATCTAACGATATAAAGTCCTTAAATACTTTATTTATGCATGAAGTTCCAGAATAAACCGGCATCCCTTTGTATAACTTGTATCCAACGTCAGGCTGCCATTCATTTTCGTGGCGATGAGTGAACAGATGGGTAATCCCAGGCCATCACCTGTTGTCAGGTCTTTTACCTGTGTGAATGGTTTGAAGAGATTTTCTTGTTGCTCTGCCGAAATGCCTGTACCTGTATCGGTTATGATAAACTGATGGGTGTGTGCGCCGCGTTTCTTGAAGTCAAGGCTGATACGTCCCTGTTCTGTGTAGAAAGCGGCATTTTTCAGCAGGTAGAGAAGAATGCGTTCCAGTTGCTCTTTATTTGTTTTTACTTGGAGCTTGGGTGCGTTTACAGAAGGAGTGACGTCTGGTTTCATAAATTCTTTCGCCTTCTCCATCACGTTCTCGCAGAAAGTGCCTGCATTGACTTCTCCCATTTCATAAGGTTCAGTCAGTGAGTTCTCCAAAAGGGAAAGTTCCTGAATATCGTCGCTGAATTGCTTTAAGGCAGCTACTTGTGCCTGCATTTGCTCTGCTTGCTGAGGAGCTTTGGCAGAGAGATCCTTGGCGGAGGCTCCTAAAGTGTTCAGAGTCGGTTCCATCTGCGAGGATATATTCTGAATGAATTTAGTTTTCAAATCATTGTGCTCATTGGCTATAATTACACTCTTTTTAAGTTTGCGGTTACCGGCGATAAATCTCAATAATAAGATGGCGAGTACTATCAATGCGGCTATGAGGATGGCCACAAGTGTACAGAGTCCTATGATGATATATTGCTTGGCAGATAAGGTACTGTCTTTGTCTTGTATAGTCAGCAGGCTTTCATCATATTTCCTTTTCAGGACATTCAGTTCATCCTGAGCAGTCAGGGCTTTTACTGAGTCGGTCCAGACGATATAGCTTTCGTAGGTACGTTCCATTAGTGAAGCATTGTTGGCTTTACGTGCGATGCCGATTAGGGTCTTGTAGCAGTCGCTCACTTTATCGTAATCCCTCTTTTCCTTGTATTGGTTGATGAGTTTGCGGAAACAGGCATCCCCTTGCGTATTTTGATTGAAAGTATAGTAATAGTTGGCTTTCGTGTAAAGCAGCACTTCCATTAAGGAGTCATTCTTGGCGAGCTTGGCCATCTCTTCCAGCTTGTCCAGTTGGTTTTTGGCTTGTGCAGGATTTTTCAGTGCAATGTACATCTGCAACCGTTCCTTGCTGATAGGGAACCGTAAATCATAAAAGACTTTTTTCTGTTTCTGTTCGCCTGTCCAAATGAATTGTTCCATGTCGCGGCATAGTTCGAAGCCTTCCTTGTAGAAGTTCTCTCTCACATATAAGGCGTTGGCCTGAATACCACACTCTATAGCCTGTGGATAGTTTTCGCGTGCAGCAAATGCCTCGTACGCTTTCTTGAACAGATAACGGGCTTTGATGTAATCTTTCTGCTTCAAGCTACTCAAAGCTTGTTCCTTTAGCTCTGCAGCTTTGTCTTGAGACGCTTGTGCATAAGCTGACAGGTAAAAACAAAATGTGATCAGGAAGGTTACAATGGACGTTTTCATATTGTTGCTTTTTTGTTTATCACAAATGTAAAACAAATATATGAATAAAAAGAGATTGGTGGCAAAAAAGTTTTTGCTGTCCATACGGAGACAGAGGATGTCAGCGTGTGGACAGCAGGAGAGGTTATCTTTCGAATGTGTAAATACTTCTGTGGAGATACTCTTCCCCCGGCATGAGCAGGCAGGAAGGAAAATGCGGATGCGAAGGGGTATCCGGGAAGTACTGCGTCTCCAGGCATACACCGATATCCGGTGTGGGAGTGAGATAGCCGGAGGTATATAATAAAACACCGGGTAAGTCAGTCCTGACAGTTAGCTTTCTACCGGAAAAAGGATCGGATAATACGGCGGCTGTCAATAACGTGTCGGACGATTCTTCTTTCAGGATATAGCAATGATTGTATCCCTTGTTCCAATGTAACTGTTCGTCATCATCGTAAAGATGCATTCCGATACTATGACTGATGGTAAAATCAAACGGACTGTCTTTTACGTCCTGCATGTGTCCGGTAGGAATAAACTGTGAGGTGGTTTCTAATATCCGGGTAACAGGTATCATGAGTTGGTGTTCCGTTATTTTTCGTTTATCGCCGGACAGATTGAAATAGGCGTGATTAGTCAGATTCAGATAAGTGGGGCGATCTGTGATTCCATAATAACTGATTGTCAGTTCATTGGTTTCTGTGAATTGATATTCTATTTTTACGTGTACATTGCCCGGATATCCTCCTTCCATATCCGGAGAGTGGAGAATGAAGCGGATACCGGAATCAATTTGCTCCCATTGCCATATCTTCTTGTGAAAACCGGATGCTCCGCCATGATTGGTGTTTTCTCCATCGTTTTTCTCCAACTGATAAGTAGTGTCTTTGATGGAAAAAGATGCCTGATAAATGCGGTTAGCGAACCGGCCTACAGTGGCTCCCATATAATAGGTGTCTTTTATATATCCTTCAGCGTTATCGTATCCCAACAGAATGTTTTCAAAAATGCCATGTTTATCGGGCATATGGGCTGAAACCCAGCTGGCTCCCAGATTGGTAAGTTCAATGGACGCTCCGGAAGCATTGGTCAACCGGAACAGATAAATGGATTCTCCCGATGGAGTATATCCCCAATGTGTAATAGCGGTATTCATGATTTACTTATTTGATGTGAATCTTTTGTTTAATATCCTTAACCTGCCCAGTTCTCTCTGTCCAAATTACGATAACTGATGGCTTCGGCCAAATGTGAAGGTTGAATCCACTCCATATTTTCCAGATCGGCAATAGTACGTGCCACTTTTAATATACGGTCGTACGCGCGTGCAGAGAGATTGAGACGTTCCATCGCGTTTCGTAGCAGAGAAAGTCCTTTGTCATCCGGATGTGCATAGATGGATAGTAGTTTGCTGCTCATCTGCGCATTACAGTAGATACCGGGGTAATCGGCATAACGCTGTTCCTGTATCCGGCGTGCCCGAATCACTCTTTCCCGAATGATGCTGCTTGCTTCTCCTTGCCGCTGGTCGGATATCTTATCAAAAGGTACAGGAACGATTTCTATCTGAATATCAATGCGGTCCAGTAATGGGCCGGATATTTTGTTCAGATACTTCTGCACCTGTCCGGGACTGCAAACACATGCTTTGGTCGGATGATTATAGTATCCGCACGGACATGGATTCATGGATGCGATGAGCATCAGATTGGCTGGATAACTGATGGTGCTCTTTATACGAGAGATGGTTATCTGCCGGTCTTCAAGTGGTTGGCGCAATACTTCCAGCACTCCTCTGTTAAATTCCGGTAGTTCATCCAAAAATAAAACTCCATTATGTGCCAGACTGATTTCTCCCGGCTGTGGAAAACTTCCGCCGCCGACCATGGCTACAACACTAATTAACTATTAGGTGGTAGATTAATAAAGGCTAATCAATTATTGCCAATGATGCTATTTTATTGTTTATTATTTCAAGTTTTTGAATAACATAATTCGCATATTCGGATGTCACAATCATTTTATCAGCTTGTTTAAGTCGTTTATAATCATTAGCTCCATTAGGAGTTACTGTGAACTGTTTTCCTGAAATAATTTCTGATTTTATAGTATTAATGGTGATTTCAGATTTAAACCATTCTGAACCATAATAGGGAAATAAATTCTCTCCTTTTATTGAATAAGAGAATAAGTCACTATCATTCAGAAACCACTTTGACCTAGCTCTATAGACAGAAACTATATGCTTTCTATAAGCTGCATAACAAATAATAATATCTCCTTCTTTTACTCCTACAGGTCTCACTTTAAACGTTATATCTCTGAACAATGTATCATGCAAATCATCATTAGATACAGGATGTTCTTGTGTCCCAATAGGTTTTAACCAACAAGTAAAATTAGAAGGTGCCATTGAAATTATGGTAGGAATCGGTCGCTGAAAATTATATGCTGGAATATTTTTTTTAGATGGTGCTATTTTAGATGATTTAATAATTTGATTGTATTCATGTATTTTTTCAGGTGATAACTCATAATTCTGTGGTCTTGTAACTATAGTTTGCCATATATTTAATGATGCCTCTTTATCATTAAAACAAACGCCCCATTCATTATTAGTTTGAAGCCCATTCTTTGTAAAGTTTGCAGAAGTTATGATTGTGTTAAAGTGTTCCTTAGTCTTACCAATATAAACCTTTCCGTGAAGAGAATCATCTATCAAAATTTTAAGAATAAAACCGTATTGAGATGCCAAATCTAATAAATAAAGAAAATACCCTATTTTCTTTTCTTGCTCGTCATAGAGGCGAGGGAGAGTTGTGACAAAAGTCAATGCTTTAATTTTTTGGAAATATCTCTGTGGAATTAGGTTGAAGTTCGATGAAATGAATGGAGTTACGATAAGAACTTCGTTGGAATTATTAATTAATTCTTTCAACATCGTAAAATGTGAGTTTTCCTTATCTCTATTATGTATAATATTCATTAGTGCATTACTTAATATTAGTCATCAAGCTAATTTTGTTGCTAAACTACTATTCAAATTCTCCTCACTTCTATCAATGTCTACCAAATCAATAAGAATAGGTTCTGTAATATGATAGTACATCTTTGCTTTTCTACAATACCCTTCTGTTGCCATTTCACGAGCAGGTATAACTATATTACAATATGTTTCCCCCACTAATGTATGATCTTTAGTTGATGAATATATTATACCATCAAGCATGTCCTGCTTTTTAATATACTGTAATAGAAGTTGTGGTATAATGTATTCTGGCTTGAATGGTTGGTTAGGATGTGCAACTTTCATTAAACAAGATAAATAAAATGGGTAAGTAGATAAAAAACTAAATGCAAAATGGGCATCTGTTTCTATAATCGTTTCCAAACATTCATTTGGAATTGCTAAATTTATCAGTGATAAATATTTATGATTCTCGACCCTACATGCAAATACTTGTTCTTTAGGCTTCAATGGTCGTTTAATTTCATTCCAACAAACTTCTAATGATGTTCCTAAATATAAACATGGAAATCCGGGAATACTAAATCTTGCTGACGAAACCTTTTCTCTCGTATTAAAAGGAACATGAAACAATTCTTCCTTAGATAAAGTTTCTTTAGATATTCGCATTCTATACAAATTAACGAACTCCTCTCTCCATTCTAATAAGAAAAAATTGCCCAACCGATCATTAAGATAATTGTTTGCATATGCACAACGAACTCTGCCTCTACTTGGAGCAAATTTATTTCTCGTTAATAAATTCTCTAAAAGTTTATATGCTTCATCTGGATATCCTTCGTAATAAGTACTAATTATTGAACTGACTGTATGTTGAGTTTTCTTAATAAAGGAGATAAACTTTCTTTTTGTTAGATCTTTAATTATAGGTGAACCTTCATTCCTAAATAAAGCATTAAAATCAACTTCGTCAATATCATCTAACAATGACATATATTTACTGAATTCATATTGCAACGTTTCGATATAAGAGCTACCAGTCCTTTCAAGAGGTAACCGATTTCTCATTTGATTTAATGCTTCAAAGATTTTCATACTTTATTATGTCAATTAATGCCAGTTAGGCAATTATATTTAGCTCTATATTGAATAACAGCAACACAAAAACAAAGAGTATATAATAGTAGCTAATATTAAATTCGCCACTTCTTTATTGTTATGCCTCATAAAAACAAAAATACAAAAAGATTCTATTTGACAAATCATTTTTGCATTAATAATGCTTTTAAAATAAATAACATCTTGCTAAAATGGATAAATATCGTTGTCTGTATCATTATTTGAGAATTGAAACTCACCTTTAGATAAACATTTTAAATATTGTTGCAAACGAGTCCTATTACTTCTTGAAGTCTGGTAATTTTCTTTATGCCGCTCATCAATCTCAGAATGACATCTAATACAAAGACATTTCAAATTATACTCTCGGTTATCCAGTTTATTGCCATTTATATGGTGTACCTCTAAAAATCGCTTGTTAAATCCATTAAGAATAACACCACAATTCTCACATACATATTGATGCTTTTTTCTTATATATTCACTAATCTTCTGCCATTCTTTTATATATCCGAACATATCAATATCAACTTGTTCGGGCATTTCGTTTTGTTCACCTCCTCCTAAAGCATCATAAAATCCCTGAGTATTAGATACCGAATTTACCAACAATGCCTTTATTCCAACCATATCTTCACCAAAAAGTTCTTCCGCTTGCATGTTATGTAGCATATGCCTACAATATCCACATAAAGATAAAGATACATTTTTAAATTCTTTACCAGTCTTACGTTCTATAATATCATTGGTGTTAGCTGTAGAAAAAGAATAATATTGATCAAAGACTCCCTTATCTAAAAAATTCCGAATAGTCTCACATTCAAATATATGAAATTTAGGAAGCCCATACTTATCCACTAAATATCGTGTTTGATACATATACCCTTGACGCTTAAAGCCATTCTCATCTAAATAGAATATTCCTGTTGATTTAAAATCAATTTTACCATTAGTATAAGCTTCTTCAAAATCAACCCGAATAAGTTTATACCCTTTCGAATCCCCCACAATGCAGCCATTGTTTTTCAGGAATTTCTTTAAAGCATCAAAAGTATATAATTCACTCATACCAATTATTTCTGCATGTCATTAACAATATTCTCAATAAGTTCTTCACTTGTGGTAATTATACGAAATTCAACTCTACGTGAGTAATTAGCGTTTATTGGTTCATGCGATAAAAAACTTTCTTGCTTATTATCATCAAGAGTACGCCCATAGGATAGTCCATTAGCTGTAATCCAGTATTGTAATTGTTCTTTTTGTTTTTCAGATAGGTTCTTATAATATTCCATCTGTCTAAAATATTCAAGAACTTTAGCAGATCTCTCTTGTGACAATAAAACATTCCCGATATAAGGATCACTTGATTTACTATAAATAGCCAATGTATCTGTATGACCTTCGATCCGAATTTCTTTAATCCTCGTTCGATATTCTTCTTTCAAAAGAATATTAAAATATCTAGGTAAAAAGTCATTTAATATTTTCTGAAAGGTTGGAGTAACATCTGATTTACCTAGAGCAAATATAACTTGGGGATTTGTAAAACGAATCGATAAATCTTTTCCTATCTCCATCTCCCATTCTTTTTTCTCTTCATCAAAAGCAGAACGTAAATCCTTATATATAGCTGATTTAGAATCTTGAAAGTCTGTAACAACCTTCTGACGCTGTTGCTCGGCTTTTTGCACTTCAAGAATATACGAGATCGCAACAAACATAAAAATAACCATAAGTCCGGTCATTAAGTCAGAGAATGACATCCAACTATTATTCTTACTTCCCATTAGTTGCGTTTTTTATTATCATACATGGCTTGAATACAAGCATCTAAGTTAGCCAATGTATTATTTAATCTCTCGTAGAATTCCTCGTTAAGCGTGGACACACTACTATTTAAAGATTTAGAAGCATTAGCAATTATGCTAACTCCCTCATTCATGTTTTTTCTAGTTTCTCGCCAGAACTCCTCATTATAATCTTTTATTTTATTTATTTCATCTAACTTCTTCACTAATAGACGAACTCCATCTCCCATATCTTTGTGATTGCGAATCCAAGTGTTTAGTTCCTTTGTAGCCTCGTCAAAAGCTTCTGTACCTTCATGGACTTTAGATATTGTATCATTCAACTTTACCGTTATTTCTTCAAACTTAGTATCATCAATCAATACTTTTTGCAGTTCTTCTATCAATCGTTTTAGGTGGCTATCATCAGCTATTAAAGAATGAGTGTTATCGGCTACTTCTTCAAGTACTGTAGATGTGGCTTTAAATTCACTTGTCATATTATTATATTGAGAAGTCAATTCACTAATCATATCTTTATTCTCAACCTGCCATACATTTAATTGTTCTACGCTCTTATTCAATTGCTCAAAGTTTTCTTGAACAAGTTTATTGATTAGTTCTTTGAGAGACTTATTAAATTCTTTAGTAACCCCTTCCATTACTTTAACTAAAGACTCAACATTATTCTTACGCATTAATGCAGAGAATTCGTCAAATTTGGTTTGCATTAACTTGTTGCCTTTTTCCATAGCATCTGTTATGACAACGATCTCACCTCTGACTGTTGTAGACAAGTTTTTAGTTTCTTGTAGATTTTCCTCCTGAATACCTACCTGAGTACTCATTATGTCTAAGACCTCTCCTAATTGACTATACGTAGCTCTGGCTTCTTCTTCTATCTTCGTTGAAATGTTATGAATACCTACAATTTCTGTATGAACATCCATTAATTTGGAATTACTCATTACTATTTCTTCCACTTTGTCATTAAGACTGCCTAAACAGTCTGTTTGGGAACTCAACAATTCTATTACTCCATTTTGTGATTCTACTATTTTTCCAATTCCTGTAGTTTGCTGATCCAGCAAATTAATCATTCTTGTTTGCAGTGTATTCGATTGATTTACCATTTTCTCAATTGTCGCATTCAGACGATTCTGATCTTGACTCATATTTTGAATTGCAACACATATTCTATTTAAAGCATCTTGTTCTGTAGAAGGTGTTGTTGCTTCTATATCATCCGATATACTATTAATCCATCTACTAACCACAATAGAGCAAACCATCCCCACAATAGATGTCCAAAAAGCCATTTTTAATCCACTTAATAGAACCGAAATACTGGCTGATATATTTGTTGTATTAAAATCCGAAAGTCCATAAGTAATACCAATAAATGTTCCTAATACACCAAAGGTAGTAAGCACAGATGGCATGTATTCTATAATATTTTTCTCTTGCCTAAACGTGTTATTCTTGACTGCTTTCTTGATGCGATAACAACAATAAAAAAATACTAAAAAAATAATAGCTATGGAAACGATTGTAATAGTCATGTCTTTTTATTCTATTTTACATAAGTTTTTTGCAAAAATAAGTTATTTATTTGACTATAAGGTTGATCCTCTGTAAAATAATCACGATTTTAATATAAAATCACCTTATCATTATCTTTTTAATTTTACGCTTTCAAAGATCTCAAAACCTAATATATGAGAAAGAACAAATAGATAAGAAATAACATATAAACGGTTGGGTAATGCTAAAAACAAAACATTATCGCACCGAGAGACTAAATCCCTATTTTCAGTTTTGATTATACAAGTTATGATCACTGGAAGTGGGGATTTTCTCGTATCTATATTCTTTCCCAATCAGGGAGCTAAAGGCTCTCTTTATTTTTTCTTCTCACCGTTCACTGCCCACTTCTATTCATTTGAAAGCCTTATTTATGAATAAAAAACAAATTATTAACAATTAAAGAATAAGGAGAAATAACAATGAAAAAAGTAAAATTGATTATTGAAGTAGTAAAGTTTATCGGGTTACTTGCTCATTTACTAGAAGCGTTTGAGTTTATAGAATCCTTCATAAAAAGGAGAACTCGACAAAAACCAAATCCTGTAGGATTTAAAACAGAAGAATGATATGACTAAATTCGAGAAGATTGAAACAGGTCTAATCATAATTTTTGAGGTCGTACTATGTACGCTTAAAAATGGAAAGAAATTTAGAAACCTTTTGAAGAAGAAGGTCTCAAAAACAAAAACAGAGTAAGAAACAAATTAAAAATCGAATAAAATGGAAACAAATTTAAGTATCATCCCACAAACAGGGATGGCAGTAATGAGAAGAAATATATTAGATCAAGAAATAGAAGATGCAGTTATAGTAGAACCAAACGTAATGGTTGAAGAAGATCATCCTCATTTCATAGAAAGTAATACCAATGAAATCACATTGGAAGAACTTAAGAACAAATGTGTTGTTCCCGTTTTCGGGGACAATTCATTAACAATCAGCCATCAGAACTTTATAGAAAAAGTTTATCAGGCTGCAAATGATTGTTTTTTAGGAGAACAATTAGGAAATATAGAGTGTCGGGTATCACATCCGGTCATTGGCAGAATTCCGACCGCTCTCCATAAAAAAGCAAGCGAACTCAGAGAAGATGAAAAGACTTTGTTTTATCAAAGAATGGCATTCTGCTTTGAGATTAAATCCATAAGTAAAACACTCAATGGAGAAGAAGTACATCTTTGTATAGGCGGTGTACGCAGTTATCACGAAGAAAATCTTTATTCAAGGAAAAGTCCGGAGAAATTTAAAATATTCATCGGCTACCGAGTAAAGGTTTGTTCAAATCTCATGCTAACTTGTGATGGATTAAAAGAGAAACTGGAAGCTATGTCTGATTTGGATATATACCAATCGGCAATAAAACTATTCACGTCTTTTGAACCAGAAGTAAATCTAAGACTTTTAGAGAATCTAGGACGCACTAGATTAACAATTCAACAGTATTGTCAATTAATAGGTCGGCTAAGACTTTATCAAGTATTACCACTGGCAGAGCAGAAAGAACTACCAACAATCCTTTTAGGAGATTCGCAAATAAATGCAGCTACCAAAGGTTTTGTGTCAAATGAAAACTTTGGAGAAAGGGGATTGGGCAGTATATCTTGTTGGCAGCTAATGCAGTTATTAAATGAAGCGGCTAAGTCGAGTTATATTGATAAATGGTTGGAAAGAAATCAGAACGCAACGGATATAGCTATTGGAATTCAAAAGGCATTGACTGGAGAAGATAACAGTTTTTCATGGTTCTTGTCATAAGAAAAAGATATATACCGAAGAGGGTATCACTAATAAAAACAGTGGTATCCTCTTTTTATTTTTAAACAACTTAAAAAAAATAGATATGAAAGATTTAAGATTAAAGTTCAAAGGGATTGATGATTGGAATCGTCCTGTATTTATGGATGATAACGGTCGGTATTTTGGTGATACAGACCATCTATTTGATTATACAGCTAGTAAAGATGATGTCCTTAATTTCTACAGGGATATGCTACTGAATAATTGCATTTGCTATTTCGGTCAGCAGTTCGGTTGTGAACCAATGGGGATAGAAATTAAGTCGAATGTAAAAATCATATTAGAATGAATACTTTAAATGAAATGTTATGGAAAGATTTGAATTAGAAAACAGTAGAGAATTTAAGGCAGCAATGGAATTAGAAAATGCTTTAAATGATACATGTTTTAATTATAAAAGTTTTGCCAAGAGTATTAAGTACTTTCATCCAACTCTACAGCAGTCTTTGTTCAGATTGATCAGGGAGATTATCTATGTTCAGGCAGATGACAGCAGATATTATGATGCTAGAAACAAAGCCTCACATGAAGTAGCAAAACTCCTGAAAGAGATCATAGAAAATGAATGCTTACCTTATATATAGGACTATGTATTTGGAATGTACTTGTTCGCAGATCTCGATAGAGAAATGGAAACAGAAAATGAAAAATAGCCGACCTGTCAATTATGGTTGGTTAGTAAGACGGATCAAGAAACAGCTGCCTTTATTATATAAGGAACTATGTTTGGAATTCTATAATCCGTGGGAGAATCAATGTAGGGTGAATCGAGATTACTACATTCTCGTTCATTCAGCGATAGAGTATTTTATAAGAAAAGAGTAATTATAGAAAAGGGATTTTTGACACGCAAGGAAATACTTAAAATAATTAACTCTCCTATAACTGGAATCTTGTTAGGAAGTAAAGTCTATCAAAACTTGAAATCTCACAGGATTCCTTTTTTAATAACCACACATATAGTCTTAAAGGTTATTGAACGAACGTTTGGTAATCAAGAAGGATGTTAAAACAGTGTTAAATATGGAACAGAAAAATTATATAGCTTACCTACGACAATCTACAGTAAAACAAGAATTGTCAGGATTAGGTATAGAAGCACAAAGAGAAATAATAAGAAATTATCTAAAAGACAAAAAGGCTATTTCTGAATATATCGAAACAGAGAGCGGCAAGAAATCTGACAGACCAAAACTTATAGAAGCCTTAAGTGAATGTAGAAAGACAGGTGCTACATTGATTGTTGCCAAACTAGACCGATTAAGCCGGAACGTAGCTTTTACAAGCAAACTATTGGAGAGTGATGTTGAGATTGTGTTTTGTGATTTTCCAGAGGCAAACAAACTCGTACTGCATATTATCAGTAGTATAGCCGAATATGAAGCCGGATTAATCAGCCAAAGAACCAAACAATCACTACGAGCAAAGAAAGCAAGAGGTGTATCATTAGGAAAACCGGAAAACTTGCTTGGCAAACTGGATCAAGCAATAGAGAATAGCAATCAGACAAATAGGCAGAAAGCCTTAGACAATCCTAATAATAGAAGAGCAATTTCAATGTTGAAGATATTAGCCAAAGAGGAGAAGTCTCTGTCAGAGATGGCTAGAATATTGAATAAAGAAGGATTTGTGACAGCTAAAGGAGGTCAATTCAAAGCTTCACAAGTCAGTATATTATTAAAGAGATATAGCTTAAATAGAGAAAGAGAATAAAATCTTGGAAATATTTTAAGAATTAGAGGGTGAAATTCCCTCTTTTCTTTTTCTTTCCCTGTATCTTTACGTCTCGAAAGACCTAATTCCCTTATCTTTGAAGAAATAAATACTCATATAAGAGCGTTACATTGAACAAAAAAACGTATTTTTGCAAAAGTTCAACCGGAGAAATGGTTGGATTTTATAGAAAGCGTATTTTTGCTTTTATCCTAAGATCGAAATCGCCAATTTCAAAGTGAAGGGATAAGGGACAAATGTAACGCTCATTCTGTTTTGTATATGTACTTGTATAGCACATGCTGTACTTGATTACATAACATCATGGCATGGGTATTTGTTTCTTTGTTCATTTTTCACTAGGCGTTTGGCGATGCCCGATCTTGAATGAATGCAGACAAGTCTCATGCCTTTCTTATATACTAACGTTTAATCAATTAAACGGCTGAATTCGGAGACTTATAGGTGTATAGGAGATCATATTTATGAAAACAAATGAAGTTACTACGGCAAAACGTAAATCAAATCATTCATTTCTATTCGTGGGATTAGCTGCATTGTGTATAGTGATACAAATCATTATGTATACATTCTCAGATCCAATCGAACCGGAAGGATTAAAAAACTTTCAATTAATTATCTTATCTGTTGTAAATCCAATAGCAGCACTGATACGTACTCTGATCGCAACAATAATGCATTTTATTTAATTTAAAAGCAAAATCATGGAAAATAGCATATCAAAATTCATAGATAGTATTGATTTACGAACAGCTATCATTTGGACTATTATTATTTCATTAATAACTGATATAATATCTAGGTCTACTACGAATGCAGTGCCAACAATGGCAATCAATGGAATATTTCTTTTAATAGTAAATCTTTGTTTTTATTTTATTCTACTAAAAAAAACATTGAAAGCTAGCGACAAGGAACAAAAGCTCAAATTAATTCTTTTAATCGGAAGCTCATTGTTATTAATAACTCAATTTATTATTTTATATGATATTTATAAAGTAATAAACTCATGGGGAATATTTGTCAGTGCAGCCCCAGCAGAAGAATGGGGAAAATACATGCAAGAAGTTACATATCCTAAAACAATATTGTTTTCAATTTTAGGAGGGGGATTAATTATTTACTTCTTTTACTTGTTGTCAAAATATACGTATCCTGAATTGAAACATGCAATTAGGTTTTTGGGAATTTGGTCAATAGTGTGTAACTGGATCACATCTATAATAATTACGATAGTTATAGTATTTCTATCAACAGATGATACACCTATAAATATAGAGAATATAACAAAGTGGAATATTAATGTCTTTTGGTATATTGCACTTTTCCTTCTTTATAATAAAGTAGGTAAGGTTACATACGAAGAAAGGATGAACTAAAGTCTTTAAATTAAGAAATACAAGGATAGCTAATAGTGAAAAACATTATGAGAAAAGTAATAAGTTTTATCTGCTTAATAAGTGTATGCATTAATATATCACATGCTCAAACCTATGATTCTATAGAAAAAGAGTTTGGAAGTTTGATAGACAATCTTGCCAAAGATTTCAGTCAACATGACTATATATTATCTGATGCTAATCTAATTTATGAATTAGCTAATAGGAATACATTATTAGCAGACGATGTACTCACTCAAAAGACTATGATTTTTGAAGGGAAAGTAATATCTGCCACTTTTGGTGAGATTTTCGGTGGATATCAAGTAAACATACAACCACTTAATTCATCGGAAATGATAATCCAATCAAACCGGGACGATGGAAATGCAAGAGAAGATGCAAAAAAGCTTATAATAGGACAAACATATTATTTCCTCGTATTTACTACTGGATATAAAAATGATGCTATTTTAGTACAGGATTATATTGCAGGTAAAACAATGAGAGATATTGCTAAAGGCTTTATTAGTATAAATCCACAAGTTATAAGAGAAAATAAAAAATATATTCGTGCAGAAATATTTGATATTATAGCTGTAATAAATCGAACGAAGAATACATTAGCCCAAGAATTTGGCTTAGAAGTATCTAATGATACCCCTAACCCTACAGCAACAAATAGTTCAGATATAATATTTAATAGTTATCAGAATCCTCGTTTTAATTACACAATTACATATCCTTCATTCCTTACCAAAAGACAAGACTCCGAAAATGGAGACGGGTGTAAATTCTATATGGATGATAATACTTATTTGGTTGTTTCGGGGATGTATAACGCTTTAGATGAAAGCATAACATCTAGATACAACGAATGCAAAAGTAAGTCGGTAACATACAGTATACAAAAAGATAACTGGTTTGTAATTTCAGATTATACATCCAATGGAAATATCTTTTATACCAAGACTGTTCTTCAAAATGGAGTCTTTTTTACTGCGACTTTTTATTATCCAGCAAAAGATAAAGATAAATACAATCCAGTAATAAAGAGGATATTCACACACTTTCCGTCTTGAATAATTTTGCAATAAAAGCTATCATTAACGAGGTATCATTAAGTTGGTATCTCGTTTTTTGTTTCTTCCTATCCTAAAAAATGCCGAAAACTCTATTACGAAGCCTTGAAATCCCTAACTATGAAACAATACTTAAATTTATGACAGACACAGCATTTTTGTGGCACACACTGAACACCCCCCAAAGTGACATACCCACACAAGCTCCGGTAGAATCATACTCCGATTCGAAAGAGCGAACGAATAAGTTCTCCAATGATATAAAAGCTTTAGGAGAATATTTTCCTCAACTGGCTTCTTTATTGAATGAAAAGGATAGTACAGACTATTACTTAACATTGGAAATTAGCCTTAAAGAGATATTTGTTTTATGCCCAAGAAACAGATGTAGGCTAGACAGATATTCCAAACTCCAGGAATATCTGAAAAAGAATTATAATGTAACCTTAATTATTAAATCACAAAAGACTAAACCAAACGACCATGAAGAAGATAATTTATAAAGATACAATTGAAGAGAATGATTATAACCGTGTGAAAGACATAGACAGTGAGAACTATATAACCTCAGACGGGAAAACAGTACTGCCTAAATTAACACAGGTGCCATTACGGGATCTCGCTATCCTAAGTTTCACGGATGAGAACGAACTGAAGAAATATTATACGGGCAATGAGGAGTACTTTTCATATTCCGTTGTAGAATTGATGCTTGATACAAGAATACAAACCAGAAATTTAAGCAGACACAAGATCAGCAGTTTTGAGGATGCATTGTATCTGCTTTATACTTATTCAGAGGAGATACCACAAGCGGACGATCCCAAATATCTGTCCATTCTTATTGCAGCCGACATATTGAATGTAGAGGAGGAGGATATCATAGAAAAGGCAAGAAGGGATAATAAGTTGTATTCGGACGAAGACAAGAACCTTTTTGTACCGGTCCGGTGGATTGGAGACTGGTATAATGATGCTCTGGCTACTTTGGGGATATCGAGTGTAATCTATATACAGACTGGGGAAACGGGGAAAGTTAAAATATTAATTGAAAGAGACTTGGAGTAATATGAAAAAGAAAATATTTGTAATGGGCAAGGTATATGATCTCGCCAAACAAGAAATTAGTGAAATCGAAAATGAGGTACAGAAGGATTTAGATAAGTTCTCTGGTGGTGGGATTAGATTCAAAATAGATATTACATCCGAGAAGACTTTGGAGCTAATATTCACTCGCCAATATAGGGATGGTGAGATAGATTGGCTTAATTATGATTCAAAGACAATTTACTGTACCGACGCAAAGATCATAACTGGTCATGGATTCGATGGTTTTAGAGTTCCCGTCTATTGGGGAGGAGTCCCATACGGTTATCCATTCTTTATGCCAAAGGAGGAATTTATTGGGTGCTATAAGAAGTCAGCGATTAAACTTGGAGGAAGTCGGTTGAAATTTGTAGAAGTAAATACGATGCCGGATAAAATTATTTTTGCCTTGGCGTATTAAAAAGTGAAAAAGGAAAGGTAGTTGTGAGGCTATCTTTCTTTTTTTCGATTTTTATTAAAGAATCATCTTGCTGTTCTTATATATTTCGTACCTTTACCGTAAATAGCAAAAAGCTATATTCAGGTGTGCCAGATACCGTAATAAATCCAAAGGCATGGTAACTCATTTTTTCAGGCGTAACCACATGCTGTATTAAGTCCATAGGGTTAATGGCAAATTTCAGAGTTTTCTTATCAAGTACTTCTACTCTATCAGTGGAGGGTACGACTGTTTACTAATTTTTAAAATAAAATTTAATATGAATGATATAATGTATTATTCTGAATTAGCAGAAGAATATTATGAAGCTGCTTGCCCCAAGTTTGCCATTAATGGTTACGAAAAAAATGTATTAATAGATACCGATACGGAAAGATGTATTTTTATATCCGGTGACATCGAGCTTGATGAAGAACAACTTCTTTTTCGTTGCAAACGTTCAAGGGGGAAAACTATCATTAATCTGAAAAACAATATTAGAAAAGCTAAAAAAGAAGAAAAGCTTTTCCCTACGGAGACTAGAAAAATATACGAAGGAAAACTCAGAATCGAAAAAGAAACGTTAGATGATGGGTCTATCTTTGAAAATGAGTATGTCCTTTTACCGCACGAGTTAGAAAAAGGTTCTCATCTATTGACTAGAATCAGTAATTTAGATCACTATCTGGATACCTATACCAATAATCGGGCATACTATCGGGATAATTTTGAAATACTAGCAGATTTGGAAAAACAAGTAGCTAATGCTGAATTTGGTTTTCTACCAAAATGTATACTAATTTCGTATAAAGATGACGGTGATGTGATATTTTTCTTTTCACATTTCGAAGAGGATAATATGGGAAATCTCTGTGCTATTTATGAATTTGATACTACAGTAAGCTAATAGAGAATGAAACAGGAAGATAAGTACCCTAAAAAGTAGTTATCTTCCTATTTTTCTTATCAAACATGAATGCTAAAAAGGTAAATCATCAGAATTAGATAGGGCTGTTACAATAACTTCCTTTTCTTTGGGCTGCTGCAAATCAAATAAATGAGTGTTTTTAAGAATGAAATTTATTCCATCATCTGATAACATACAAACGGGGTATTCATTCCCATTATAGTCACTATCCATTCTAGTAGCAATAAAATCCTTTGACTTTAATAGACGCATTCCAATACTAAAAGCGGTATCATTAAATCCAGCTTTTGTCATTCTATTCCGTAAGTCATAAACATTTGCGACAGATTCATCTGTATATTGTTCTCCAATGATAAAAGCCAATAGAGTTAATTCATAGGGTTGAAGTCCCTCAGTTTCTTTCATTGGACTTTCTAGTATTTTTTCCGTTCTTTTTTGAGATTGAATGTATGCTTTTATTTTTTCTATAATTTTATCTTTTAATACACTGAAATCGCTAGCAGATTCAGTTTTGTACTTTATTATATTTTTATGCCGTACATCAAAAGGAAAATCCTTTCGACTTTCATCACAAACCATTACAACATCTTTGCCTAAAGCAAAAGCATACCCAAGCTCATACCAAACATTTGGATTATCAACCGATATATCCGCAAAGCATATTTTTGCATTTTTAATTTTAGATTCAATATCTTCGATAGGTATTTTAACCATAGGATCTAAATCAACTCTATATGCTAATAACCCTACAGATTCTATTGCGGGTTTATAGATATCATCAAACCTTTTCGTAAATTTTAGATCACTAATAGGTTGTATTACAAAGCATTCATTATTCATATCTTTAATAAATTTGACAACTGCTCACTCTGAGTAATTACATTCTTGCAAAAATATATAAAAATTGAAACATTAGGTATATTAACTTGAAAAATAAAAGATCATTTTACTGTATTCTTGTAGCTATATTTTTTTCTTTAATCCAAAACCTCCATTCACGTGTACATTGGCAGTATTTCTTTTTTCCGATTGTGACAGGTTTATTGTTTGTATCGCCTTGATATTCTATCTTATTGCCAGAATGATCATATTGACATACATTTTTTCGATAACCCTGTTCTATTGGTTCGGTTGGTAATTCTTCGTCAATCCATTTAATATATATGCCATCATCAAAAAGAGAATTACCCATAAGAAGATATTCATAGACATAGGTTGGTCTTGTTTCAATTATAGGTTCACTATCTTTGTCTACCACCTTAATGCCTCTGATAAGAATAGAAGCTCTATATTGTCTATCTTTATTTTCAAAAGTAAAATCAACTCCCGATACATGTGCGTTAAATGAACCAAGGGGATAATATTCATTTTTCATACTAGGATCTTTTATTTTATCAGAAATATGATACATGATATAATCCTTGATCTTTGCTCCTTCACCTTCTTCATGGTAATAGAATTCTATATCACGAAGATAAATCTTTCTATTGTTTACTTGGAAATATCCACCAAAGAAGAAATGGTGAGCAAGTTTATCCATTTCCTCTAGCAATAACTTTTTATCTCCATGTGCTCCTTGAAAAGCCTCCAGAATTCCTTTTAATGTATTTTTCATTTTATTATTTTAGTAAGTTGTTCATACTCTTCCCTATTATCCTTTCTATAGTCAAAATCCATAAGATAATTACTAGCCGATAAAGTTTTTAATCTCGCTGTTATAAATAGTGAGATAAATGTAAAAAAAAGACCAGCCAAAGAAGCGGAGATAATATATAACACGTAGCTATTTTGACAAATAGATAAATAGAAGCAACTCCAAGACTCTAATAATAAAGCCATAAAAGCTGATAAATGTAATATTATCACCACACTCCATGTGATAAGGAAAACCCACCCTATTAATATATTCAATTTAGACACCGAATAAGCCCCACTATCAATATTACTTATTTTTTTATTACAGTAGAAGCCGTCATCATCTTTTTTCTCCATATCTTTATCTAAAAAGTCTACTTTTCCCATCAAATATATTTGTGGTATTCCTAATTCATGTTTAAACTCTTCTTCAAAATCTGAGATAGCTTTTGCATATACTTCATACCATGCTTTAGACCCTTTAGCCATCAACACCCAAATAACAGATAGTGTAAAACCTAATAATCCAATAGCAACGGCAGCACCATGAAGAATCTTGTAATTTAGTTCTATAAATACATTATTACTAAAAAAATTTGAAGCAAGAATACCATACCCTGAAAGCGTTAATGTTAAAAATACTGCCAAGAAAATTGAACGTTGCCAAAGATTGGTGATTTCCATATCTCGACATCTATATAACTTATTTAATGTACGTTCAAGGTCATATTTTTGATTATCTTTATGTTTCCGACATATCATATTCCGTAATTTTATGTATTGCCCTTTTCTGTAAAAGTAGTTATAAAATCATTATATTGAATAGAAAATAAGAAAATTAACAAAAAAAGAGATAGCCACTCCTAACTATCTCCTCAATTAATTTTATTTATATGCACTTTCGACTATCCCTTCAATCTCTGTTCCGTCAAAGTCCGATACAACATAACGCAACATCAAATACATAAGAGCATCATCTTTTGAGACACCATAGTCATGTAATTTACAAGCAAATCGAAACAGATTAGAATTCCGAAATCCATGACTAACAGGAAAATACCTATCCGATAATTCTTGTACTTTCCTTATAGCCTGATCGGGACTCTTAAATTTTGGTGGCGGTGACATGAGATTTTTCCAAAATGTCGTACCTGTACTTTTTATAGTCTTTGATGCCACATAAGGAGTAATCTTGGCTGTGGGAGATGATGGGATAAAATGGAAGACCTTTGAGTCTGAATTATAATACACTCCCGGATCATAACTTATGAAATGTGCCCGTGACAAATTATCACATTTAGAATCTATATGCGTATTCCCCAAGTAACCACTGATTGAGCTATGCAGTTCTTTATGAAAAGCCGGATCAAGGGAATCATGTTGGATAATCAGTTTTATTCCTCCTCTTGGTGAATGGAAAGCCATCCTGACATAGGGATCACTTGTGTATTTTACCCAATCAGAATCTCTCTCCGATAACTCATTGGGGAGATCATAATCTAAGTCTATACAGATATAACAAGAATAATCTGATAATGCCGTATCTAATCTTTTTCCAAAAATGCCATTAACCAAAACTACAGGTAATTTCTTCTTTAACCAATCTTGTTTTTTCTTATTACCCATATTTCTCTGAATATCTAAAGTAATATCCTTTATATATCCATAAGGAGTTTCTATTTTATTCTTTAGATCAAGTAGTTCTGATATACAGATATACTGATTCCTAAATAATCCTTCTATTAAAGTTATCTTATCTGTCATATTCTATTTATTATAAAAGGTGGGATTTAAGTTATTAATCTCTTATATAATAGTAATGTAGATCGTAGGAGAATATCCCACCTAACGAAATTTTACTATCGTACCACTTTGAGGATAATATTATACTCCTTCTTTAACGTATCTCTTAACGGATCATACGAGCGAGCTTTCTTTTCTTTCATAGGGATAAGTCCAAGGATATCCTTCAACCTAATTGTAAGTGTATATGTCCTACAATACTTTATGGCATCCAATAGTTTAGGATCATAGCCACATAATACTCTTACCCTTTTAAGGAGGGTGGGCGTTCTTTTTGTCGCTGGCGTAAGAACAGGCATTCCACTTATGCTTACCCCCGCATCACTATTCTCCCTGAAATAGTCAAAGACATCTTTCATAAGTTGTGAGTCTATATCATCGGAATAGAATACATGAATCGGATCACCATTATGTTGTCTTATCCGTAACCGACATATAGCTTGGATCATCCCGGCTGTTCTTATTCTTCGTTCAGTCGAATGAATGCCATAGTTTTTATTAATCAAGGATAATCCTGATTTGCCTGTTCGCCATTCTCCGACAAAAGAGATGCCCGTATAATTACTAAAAGCATTGGTAGCTTTATCTTGACCGGAACCACGATAGATAATACTGTATTTTCCTGCCAATCCTTTTTTATTTAGTTCTTCTTCAAGCACTGTCATTATATTCAGGTGCTTATCTTCTTTATCTGGATCACTGTCTCTGGCTACCATATATTTCCATGTGACAATAAGCAACGGAGAAGCCTGTTGTATCTGATCTGCCAACTCATCAACTATATCCTGTATTCTGTCACGAATTGTATTATCGTCTACATCTTTCTCGAACAACCATCTTTCAAGAGACATCGGAAACTCTTGAAAAGTAATAGGCGCCGAGTACATCTTCCCCGAATTTTGGATCAACCTAAAAGGTGTTTTCTTATAATCGCTTAACACATCCGCAGTAGCATCCAGTATGATAACATTCATCTGCATCCCCTTTACCACCCAATCCTTTATAAAGTGATATATTGGATAATACTTCCCTTTTGCATTCCATATAACTGAATAATTTTGGTTGATATACACTAATACCTCTTCCTCTCGATATGTATTCAAGGCTGACTTAGTACTATATAAATGATCGCTAGTTTTTCTTAAGAATGTACTATTCACAGCCTTCATTTCCTGTATTCCTAAACAATGGTAATATAAACCTGCTTCAATAGGAATATTACCTTTAGATGATGTTCCCAAGTTACCCATATAAGCAAGAATTTTAAGCCGTTCAAATGTATTAAACGGTTGTATAAAGGATGGCTGTTCGTCTATAATACAAAACTTGCGTACTTCGGTAGACTTTAGTAATGCTCCTAAGTTTCCAGTATATTTAGATATATCAACCACCTTTCCACTATCATAAGCGAATAGGGCTGGCAGATAATCCAAATAGAGATGAACACTGGGTACAATCAGAACCTTTTTCTTTGTTACCTGTTCAGGATGTGCTATGTAACTACTGTAGTAAGAATCTTCTTGATGTAAAGTCACTATTTCGTCTTTTAATGCAGGGAGAGACAGACTTTCCAGCCTTTTCTTCATATCGTTTGCATCGGCACGTGTAGCAACAAAGATCACGATTCCTTTATCACATCTCTTGGCAACCAGATCACAAGTAGCCGTACTCTTTCCACCTCCACATGGGAGAGGAACAATAGAAGCTCCTCCCTTGCATGGAATTATGGCATCTCCGGTTTGATGCTTAATGGTTAGATTTGTATCAGACGAATCGAACACAACTTTTATGTCCTTGTAGTCTCTTACTTTTGGCATAACGCTATCTCTTTAAAAAGTCCATTTTTTACCTCTTGGCATCTCTGTTAGTATATCTACCGCTATATTGCTATCAAGTATCCTTGTCTGCCGTAATGCGAAGTACAAGCTAATATCTTCTATTAATACTAATTTCCGATCTATATCAGTATCAAGAAGAGATATCAATTCTCCGTTATCATCTACAGCCAACCACCCTCTTGACAAGAAGTTCTTGGCAGGAATCAGATGTAATATTGGTGCGTTGGCATTACAAAGTAGATTGCATGTCAGTTTTCCTATGAGTCCTGTGTCTAAGCGTATCTTTTGCGGCAAACATAAGACATATCCTTTTTGTTTTAATTCTTGTAATGTCATCATATCCCTGTTTTATTATATTCTCGTATCACTTTGGTAAACTTATCACTATGGAGAGGAAATAGAGTTTAACCTTTTCAATTATGATTTGAGTGTAATTCGTAATTCTCATTAAAAGAGAGAGGTCTCTCACTCCTCCCTCCATTTTTTCAATTTTAGCTTAAGGCTTCTCGCTCGGTAAATGCTTTCCAATAACTCTTGAAAAGACCTGTAATAACCTGATCTTTGCTTCTGCTAGTAGTCTTCTTTGCATTATCAAGAGATTCTATCTGCTCTTTTGAAAGAGAATTTAGAAACTCGATGACATGAGCATACGCATCGTTAATCGGCTTGTTTTTGTTAATGAGTTGCTCTACAAAACTAAATAGCATTCTAGGAGTTATTTTCAAGCCAACTGTCTTTATGTTCAATTTAGCAATAGCAGCATCATAAAGATTTTTATTACGGTCAAGTCCATCCTCATCAACTAGCGTTTCCAATTTATCTGGGTCTTTTGAATCAATGGCAGACTTAATCGCGGATTTTGAGTATATCTTTTTACCCCCAGTAACGAATAAGGAAGCCGCAGAATCAGAAATGTTTTCTGTATTTGCTAAAGATTTCAGCCATTCCAACTTGGAAGTATCAAGACCACGAACTTTTGCTGTCTGGATAGCCATCGTTAGCCAATCAATTCCATCCCAAGGATTCACAGAAGTATTCGCCTCCTTTAATATCGTCATAAGATCATATTGATCTGTAAGTGGTAGAATAAAGTAAGCTTCATAGTCCTCACCAGCCTTTTTAAGTTCTTTAATGGCTTCCCAACGGTGCTGACCATCCAATATCACTAGAATGTGTTCAAGATCAGGGGTATCCTTGGTTATAACATTGCCATTATAGTCCACTACATCAAGACCTGCTTCGATACATTCCTTAGCCGAAAGCACCAAGAAAGGGGTTATAACACCCTTTGCGGCTCTGATTGATTCAATCTTCTTTTTTACCTCCTCCTTATCAATATCCCTGTTTACTAAGATGCGAGCAAACCGATATTTATATGTAAGAAGAGTTGTGAGAGTAAAAATTTGCCTACGAGTGAGTTTTAACGGTTCTTGTTCAACCTTCTTATCAGCTTTCGAAGGCTCTACTGGGGCGTTCTTCTCTTTTTGAGGTGCTGCGCCATTCTTTTTTACGGATTTCTGTTCTTCCCGTTCTTCTATAACGGTAGCTACTTTTTTTTCTTTTTTGTTCATCTTCTAAGATTTTAGTGGTTATTTTTTAAATTTTCGTGAGCAAATATGAGTAAATAAAACAAGCACTTAATATGTCTTAATTTCCTTTATTACAATTAGTTACATATAATGATACTTGATTGTAATCGATCTTATAATCACTACATTCTATTATCATATTTGATTAAATTTAGCCATAGCTAACTCTAATTGACCATCTCTGATTAGTTTATCAAAGAGTCTTTAGTACATTCACCAATGAAACTGTTACCATTGGAGCTACACCAATCTGCTCTACGTGTTCATTTAAATCAGTAGACATTTTTTTACTTTCTTTTCCCATAATGTTTTTGTTATAAATTGGTTAATATGTGTTCTTGGGCAACGATAGCCTGAAATTCGTAGGACAACTCTTTCACCAGATCTATACGACCTAATTCAAGAGCAACTTTCAATCTGAGAAGAAGATTTTGTTTCCTCTCCATCAGTTGCAGCAGTTCTAAGTTGTCAGTACTTTGTTTCATTCTTCGTCACTTTTTTAACGCTGCAAAGGAAAAAAGAATAATTTTAATCAATTGAGTTATAATGTGTTATAACTGTTATAACTGTGTTATTAGAGAATATAACAAAAATGACCGAAGAGTATATCCTTAATTTCAAAGAGATATTTTTAGAATAATAAAATAAAAAAGCCACTCTTATTAAAAGAATGGCTAATTAAACATTACTACATACAATAGTTTTTATTTTTCATCTTCACACCTCGGGAAGAAATCAGGATACAACTCATACATTTTTCTTTCAAATTCTTCATCTTTAACTCTTTCAGCATACTGAGATCCAGCTGAAGCTTTTTCAAAATCTTCATGATCAGAGATAAAGAAATATTTTAGTGATTCATATTTAGAAGATACAGTACAGAGGTATTTTACTATATAAAATAGAGCTTTAATATCTCCTTTCCATGTAACTTTTTCCTCTAATTCTAAATCTTCCGGATAACGAATACTTGTTAAATGAAAAGCAAAACGCTCTAAAGTAGTACGAGTACTATCAATATAGCCTTGTTCCGCTATATAATTGACAAATTCCGCAAAAGTTTTGACACTACGGTTATGAGCCTTAAAATTTCTTTTATTTTTTATATATGAATTATCATCATCTTTGTTTGATGGTAATTTAAAGTAGTCATCAGGTAATACGAACATGTGATTAGCAGAAACCGCATTTATTGGTACATTTGTTTCATCGACATGAGCCTCTTGATTCAGTTCATTAATAACATTATTATATATATCAATATATTCAGGATGCTTTATAACTTTTTCAATGATAGCTTGTTCTCTTGATGTATAATATATTTTTCGTTCTAAATATAATTGCAACATCTCTTTAAAAGCTACAATACTCAATTCATAATTAAAATCCCCTTGTTGAAGCTTACTGAGTGCCGGAAGGTTTTTTTCAAGAAAGGAGCTGTTATAATTTATTCCTGCAACCAATTCTTCAACTAATATATCTCCTTCTTCATCGAATGAATCATCAACCATAATCGTTTTAATTAAATGTACATGATTATATATAGAACAAATTTTTGAAACTTCTGTTATATCCAACGCTTTAAAAAATATATAATTTTTAAAAGCCTCCTTATTATCATCAATAATAGCTTGACAAAGAAGCTCACGAGTATAAACGGAACATTGAATGTTATTTATAATAGTACAAAATACTTTTTTAGGAAGCTCTCTAAGTACATAATAAATTTCCTCTACAGAGATTCCATCATCTACTGAGTATAAGTTAACTAACTGATCAATAATATCATTAGAATTTCTGTAGGTTTCAATATACCCAATTATTTCCACAAAAGGTAGATAAACCCTAAATAAGAAAGATGCTTCCTCTATTTTTTTAACTATGTTTCTTAATTTGTTTTTTGACTGTTCACTTCTGTCTTTTTGATTAATGCCTTCCTTAAATTTTTTACAACCATCCTCCATTTTTTTCCAATATTTATTATGATATATTGTCAAATGTTCCAATCTATTATAATAATCATTAGTTTCAGCCAATAACGATTTGACCTTATTTCTAGTAATATCTTTTGTACTTATTAAACTGTTTTCCATATATTACAATTCTAAATTATTATTCTACTGCTTCTGTTTTCCGAGTATCTTGTCTTTTTCTTTCTAATCGTAGTATATATACCATCGGCACACAGTTCTTCATATCCTTATCCCAATATGCTTTTTTATGAAATGTATTTACGTAAAATACATTAACAAACGCAAACGCTATATTATTCAATTCTTGCTTTTGAAGAAACTTTATTTTTTCTTTATTTTCGACTTCATGAATTGTTTTGATTATAACTTTTTTCCAGAAACAAGTCGCCTTGCCTACCCATGGTTCAATATTAACTTCTACAATGTATCGATGAATTATTTTTCTCATTGTTTCTAAATCCGTTCCATTTCTTAGGCTATCATAGGAACTGCTAAGAGAATTCATCATATCATCAAAAGTAATATCTGCCTGAATCTGTTGTTGCAAATTATTAATAGCAGCCTCGCATTTTCTTATATTGTTTTGTTCATTTTTTATGATATCATTCTGTTTCTGAGTAAATTCCTCATACTTTTCTTTAGTCAAACGACCATGAACAAAATAATTTTCATCTAAATCAGATCGACGTTTCATTGTAGAATCAACCAATTCACGAGAATATGTTATTTTTTGATTATATATTTTAATCTCTTCCTCATAAGTTTTTTTAGCATCACTCCGCTTGCAAACCATGTCTTCATGCAATTCTTGAAGAGCAACATACCAAACTAGAGACTCAATCATATTTACGTTAATATCAGGAGAGTGAATCAATCCTTTTTCAACTCCATTGTGCTTTACTCTACAAGAATAAGAGCCATCCATAAGATTAACAGAGTAAGAAGCACCACATGAACAACGAATTAATGGAGTTAGTAAATGTGATCCTTTTTGTTTTGAACGTACTCGATTTTCCTGTCGTTTTACCCTACATTTCTCCCACGTTTCATCATCTATTATCCGAGGATAAATATTATTACTGGTTCGCTCTCCTTTATACAAAGGATCTTTAAGCATATGATAAATTTCAGCTTTAACATTAGTAATGGAAAGATTTTTAAAATAACCTCTTGATTTAAGCTCTTTTCCGAGTTCTGATACGCTATACTCACCAGAATTATATAGATCAAACATAAGTTGTATTAGTTTGGAATCATTCTCATCAATAGCCCAAAATCCATTCTCGTCTATTTTATAGCCTAACTTTACTTTTCCTCCCATATACTTTCCTTTGTTATAGCCTTCTTTCTTCGCTCTTTCAAACCGAGCCATCTTATTTCTCATCTCAGATTCGGCTAATTGAGCATATAAAGTAAACATCGTTTCTGCTCCTTCATCTATTGTTCTATCTTCTTTGAGCAAATGAATTCTAGGTTCTTTAATGATAAGTTGAATTTTTCTTTCTACAAGATATTCCAAAATACTAAATAGAATTTTTTTACGTCTAGCAATACGAGAAATCTCCCATGCGAACACACAATCATATTTACCAGTTTCTACCAATTCTTTCATGCGATTGAGACCGTATCTTTCTTCTTCATTTAGCCTTATCGCACTTTCTTTTGTTGCTATTGAGACAATATCATTATTTTTGTAACCATGGGAATAGGCTAAGTCATATAACTCCTTTTCCTGTTCATTAAAAGATTGGCTTTCTGTTGATACCCGGACTAACAATATGCACTTCATATAAAGAAAAGCTATAAATGGTTAATACTGGTACAAATATAATACAAATATAATCTACCACCAAATCGTATATTTATATAACTTGCGATATCGTGTGATGAGGATCACGGAACGGGCGTTGGGAGATCAGTGAAGAACCCCGGTTTAGTTTTCCGGCAACAGAGTGTATCTTGGTCGTTTCCAGGCTCTCACCCAGGGAGAGAGGAGGAAGAATGGAGGGTAACCGTTTAGCCATCATAGATTTGCCACTGCCGGGAGCACCGATCATTAGTAGATTATGTCCTCCGGCAGCTGCTACCTCTAATGCTCTTTTTACATTTTCTTGTCCTTTTACATCTGCAAAGTCCAGGTCAAAGGCTGTCTGCTGTTGATAAAACTCTTCCCGTGTGTTGACTATTGTCTGCTCCAGTTCTTTTTCGTTATTGAAAAATTCTATGACTTCTTTGATATTGCTGACACCATATACCTTCAATTGATTAACGACCGCTGCTTCCCGTGCATTTTGCTGAGGAATAATGAGTCCCTCAAAACCTTCTTCGCGAGCTTTGATGGCAATAGGAAGTGCTCCTTTGATAGGCTGGATGCTCCCGTCAAGGCTAAGTTCTCCCATCATCAGATAACGGGATAACTTCTCAGACGATATGGTTTCGCTGGCACCCAGCAAGCCGATAGCGAGAGGCAAATCATAAGCCGAACCTTCTTTGCGGATATCGGCAGGAGCCATATTTACGACCAGATTGCTGGTCGGCATCTTATAGCCATTGACTTGCAGTGCGGAGATAATACGTTGGTGACTTTCCTTAACCGCAGAATCCGGAAGACCGACGAGATAGAACATACAGCCACGTGAGCTGTTGACTTCGATTGTGATGAGTGTTGCATCAATCCCTTGAACAGCCGCTCCGAAAACTTTAATTAGCACGTTTGATGATCGTTTATTTTTTCTGTTTGTTTTTCTTTTCTTTTTCTGCCGCTTCTTCGACAATCTTTTCTATTTTCTTTTTCAGTTCTTCCCCCTGAAGATTCTTGGCTACAATCTTTCCATCTGACGAGAGAAGTATGTTGGCAGGTATTTTCCAGACGGAATATTGCTTGGCAACTTCAGAATTGAGTCCGCCGAAATCACATACTTGTTCCCATTCCAGCGTATCACGCTTGATGGCGTCTTTCCATTGCTGTTTGTCTACATCCAGTGAAATACCGAGCATGCCTATATATTTGTTCTTCTTATACTTCTTGTAGATTTCTCTTAGTTCGCTATTGTTCTGTTTCCGGGAGATGCTATCGTTCCAGGAAGCCCAGAAGTTAATTAACAGGCTTTTTTGCTTGAATGCATCCGATGAACGGGTGATCTTTTCTCCTTTGGCATTGGGCAGGCTGAAGAAAGGCGCATATTTGCCAACCTCTGCTTTCTCCGCTTGAGTGATCGTTTCAGTCAACCGTTCGACATATGGTTTATCCTGTAATACACCTGTCATTACATTAACCAGCTTTTTGATTTTAGTGAAATCCGGTGATTCTTTCTGAACGAAGTATTTATCTAATAAGTAAAGGCTGACATAAGAGGAGTGGTGTTGCAGGATGAATTCTTCCGCTTTCTCTTCAGCAGTTTTTGTTTCCTCTACATTTTTTGTCTTATCAGTTGCTTCTTCACCAATCTTTTCCGAAGGATTGACCGGCCCTTTCAGTTCTTGCTGAAAGTCTGTAAACTCTTCGTTGTATATATTTCCAGTGACAGTCAAGAGATTAAGGTTGATTGTATCTCCTTTTATCTTGATCTTGTTTCCTTTGTCCAGAAAAATAGGATATTCTATTTGGTTCTTGAGCAATAGATAGGCAGAAGTGATCGTATCTACATTGGTGGTGTAAGAGAACTTGTCATTCTCTGCATAAATGGTGTCTATCCGGTCGTAGAGTTCGTCCATGCCGTACAGATAAAGTGTATCAGTGCCGAGTCCTTTGATCTCTCCTGTGATGGTTGTCTCGTTGGAGCTCTTTTTGCATCCGGCCAGACAGATAAGTATGAGGATTAAAATGCTGCTCTTTTTCATTGCTTTGATTTCTTTTCTGCGAAAGTACGGTTTTTTACAGATAAAAAAAAGAATTGCCCGTCATTTGTAATGACGAGCAATTCTCAATATTTAAAATAGAGTGGTAATTCTCTTATTTAATGATGCTCATGAAATCTGCATTTGTGAAGAACTTAGAGAATTCCAAGTCTGTTGCAGCCTTCTTAGCCAACGCAGGTTCTTTAGCAATAGCGCTCTTCAAGCTGCTAGTTACCATAGAAGAATTGTTAGTTCTAGCACCCAGAACCGCCATCAGGTAGTCTGTGTAAGCATCAGGTTTTTCTACGCCTGCCAATGTGTTTTTAGCTTTGTTGTAGTCCTTAGCAAGGATCTGAGCCAAAGCAGCACTGTTAGTCTTAGCGTCACCGAATGAGTTAACTGCTCTTTCGTACTGGCCTTGAGCGATGTACAGGTTACCCATAGATTCGCCAAGTTCTTTTGTACCTGCAGCTTTACCGAAGTAAGCTTCAGCAGCAGCTTTGTCACCCTTGATCAAAGAGATCAAACCTAAGTTCATGTTAACTTCAGGAGTAGCGTTTACGCTGGCAGCTTTCTTCAAGTAAGATTCAGCTTTGTCAACGTTACCAGCCTGATAAGCCAGTTTACCAAGGTTGTTGTATCCACGGTAATCGTTAGGGAACTGTTTGGTAGCCTGAGTATAGATAGCTTCCTGTTTAGCAGGGTCGTTAGTCAGTGTAGCAGCATACAGCAATTCTTCCACATTCAGTTCAGAAGGATTAGAAGAAGCAAGCTTAGCAATTTCTTCGTCAGACTTACCGATGATTTCGTAGTTCAAAGTCAAACGAGAACGACGCAGTTGAGGAAGGATATCGTCAGCCAGGTTCTTGTATACAGAAGAGATGTTCTTGATTTCCTGTTCTCTCTGTGCAGGGTCCTGATACATAGACAGTACGCGAAGGATCAGTTCTTTGTCCTGGATGTTAGATTTAGAAACCAGTTCCTGGAAGCCTTCCCAGTCCTGTGCAGTATATTTAGCGTCAACCGGAGCGTCGATCTTAGCTTTCTTCAAGTCTTTGTTCAGCATCTTGGTAGTGTTACTTTCACGGTTTTCTGCCAGAGTTGTATTCAGGCTTACACCACCATCAGGAGAAGCATAAGCAGAAACTTCGATGTTGCTGATCTTCTTGTTTTCAGCGCTGTTTACGTTAGCAACTTCCTGGTTGAATTCTTTTGCAGTCTTCAACTCGCTTGAACGGATGTTAGCTTGTTGGATCAAGAACATGATGTTGGCATCGTGCTTTTCCTTGATGATACGTTGGAAAGCATCTTCGCCCAATGCCGGGTTAGCGCTGCCCAATGTGTTGTTTACCAACTCAGAAGTAGAGATTACACCGTCAGCGACTTTTACTGCAGGAATAACAACTTCTTTGTTACCAACTTTAGCTTTAAATTCAAGCCACAGTTCAGATTTAGCCATTTCAGGAACATAGTCGAAAGACGTTTTCATCGTATAGCTACCACCTACTTTGTAAGAGATAGTCTGATCGTTTCCTTCTACTTTTTCTCCTTGGAATACAGCACTTTGCCCTTTAGCTTCACCGCCATTCCATTTCAAAACCGGAGTAACTTCTACTACAGCTTTTTTCTTGAAATACTTTTCAGGGAATTTACCGTTAATGGTAGCAGGAACTTTACCACCTACTGCTTCCAACACTTGTGGAGTAACAGTGAAGTAGTCCGCTGACAGGGGACCCATTTTCTTGCACGAAGAGAAAAGTGCAACAACAATTGCCATGAGTAAAGGCAAGTACAACTTCTTTGTCATTTTAGGTATAAATTAAATGTTTGTAATTGAAATATCGTCATATTTATAACCCCTTTTCAATCCTAATAAAGTAAAAACATCGCAAAGATATTAATTCTTAATATAATTATGTAGTTAGCAGGAGGTTTTTATCATAATTTAATGAAAACTTGACTCTTTTTCTTTCCGATACTTAATATTTCGGGGGTGATGCTCGATAATCTCGCTACGAAGCATGTTGCGGTCGATATGGGTATAAATTTCGGTCGTTGCGATGGACTCATGTCCGAGCATGCACTGGATGGCCCGTAGATTGGCGCCACCTTCCAGTAAATGAGTGGCAAAAGAGTGTCGGAAAGTGTGCGGACTGATGTTCTTGGTGATACCTGCATTTTGCGCTAATTCTTTTATCATGTGAAAGATCATGATTCGGGAAAGTGATTTGCCCCTTCGCTGGCTGACAAATACAAAATCCTCATAGTCTTTTTTAACTTCTATTTGGTTGCGGTCTGCGAAATAAAGTTTGATCTCGTTAATGGCACGGGGAGAGATAGGAACAAGGCGTTGCTTGCTTCCTTTGCCTTCTACTTTTATGAAACCCTCATCGAAGTAGAGGTCAGATAGCTTGAGATTGACAAGTTCGGATACGCGTAGTCCGCAGCTGTATAATGTTTCCAGGATAGCTCTGTTGCGTTGTCCTTCGGCCTTGCTGCGGTCTACGGCGGAGATGATGGTATCTATTTCCTCTACTGTCAGTACTTCGGGAAGTTTAAGTCCTATCTTAGGACCTTCCAGTAATTCGCTGGGGTCGGCTTCCAGATAATCCGCCATAATCAAAAAACGGAAGAAAGACTTGATGCCGGATAAAATGCGTGCCTGCGAGCGGGGATGGATGCCAATGTCATGTAAACCCGCAGCAAAGCGCTGGAGGTCCGACTGGCATACTTCGAGGACGTCTATCCCTTCCAGCGTCAGAAAACTCATCAGTTTATCCAGATCGGTCAGATAAGCGTCCAATGTATTGGGAGATAAAGACTTTTCCAGTTTGAGATACTGCCGATACTTTCTGATTATCAGTGCTTGTTGCTCCTTCTTCTTGTTTTTTTCGTTGATTTCCATTTCTTTTTTCTACCTTTGTAGCCTGAAATATTGTTCTTTGGATACAAAGGTATTAAAAAAGCAGGACTACGGCGATGAGAATACAAATTATTAATGGCCCGAACATCAATCTGTTGGGCAAGCGTGAACCTTCCATATACGGAAGTGTTACATTTGAGGACTATCTGGCTGAGCTTCGTAAAAGGTATGCTGATTTGGAGATCGACTATTTTCAATCGAACATTGAGGGAGAAATGATTGACTGCATTCAGCAGGTAGGTTTTGAGGCAGACGGCATCATTCTGAATGCCGGTGCTTATACGCATACATCCATCGCTTTGCAGGATGCCATTCGTTCTGTGACTTCTCCGGTGATCGAGGTTCATATCTCTAATATACATAGCCGCGAGTCTTTTCGGCATGTATCTATGATTGCCTGTGCGTGCAAAGGAGTCATCTGTGGTTTCGGGCTGAATTCGTATCGTTTGGCTCTGGAGGCTTTGTTAGATAATAAATAAGGTATTAATATATTAAATAGGTAAAAAGGCTATGTTACTGAAACAGACAAAAATCGTTGCATCCATTTCGGATAGACGTTGCGATGTGGACTTTATAAAACAGCTGTTTGAAGCTGGGATGAATGTAGTGCGTATGAATACGGCTCACGCTAGCCGTGAAGGTTTTGAAGCGTTGATTGCCAATGTTCGTTCCGTATCCAACCGGATTGCGATTCTGATGGATACCAAAGGACCGGAAGTACGTACGACTGCCAATGCGGAACCGATCCCCTATCAGATAGGTGATAAAGTGAAGATTGTCGGTAATCCTGATCAGGAGACGACTCGTGAATGCATTGCTGTTTCGTATCCGGATTTTGTGAACGATTTGAATATCGGAGGACTGGTGTTGATTGATGATGGTGATCTGGAACTGGAAGTGATCGACAAGACCGCCGATTATCTGCTTTGCGAAGTGAAAAACGATGCAACGCTGGGAAGCCGCAAGAGCGTGAACGTACCGGGTGTTCGTATCAATCTTCCTTCATTGACAGAAAAAGACCGCAATAATATACTTTATGCCATCGAAAAAGATATCGATTTCATCGCTCACTCTTTCGTGCGCAACCGTCAGGATGTGCTCGATATCCGTGAGATTCTGGATGCACACAACAGTGATATCCGCATTATTGCCAAGATTGAGAATCAGGAGGGCGTAGACAACATTGACGAGATCCTTGAAGTGGCGGATGGTGTGATGGTAGCCCGTGGTGACCTGGGTATCGAAGTTCCGCAGGAACGTATTCCGGGTATCCAGCGTGTGCTGATCCGCAAATGTATTCTGGCAAAGAAGCCGGTAATCGTTGCAACTCAGATGCTTCATACGATGATCAACAATCCCCGTCCGACTCGTGCGGAGGTGACTGATATTGCAAATGCAATCTATTATCGTACAGATGCTTTGATGCTGAGCGGTGAAACTGCTTATGGCAAATATCCGGTGGATGCAGTGAAGACAATGACTAAGATCGCAGCTCAGGCTGAAAAGGATAAGCTGGAAGAAAACGATATCCGTATTCCGTTGAACGAAAACAGCAACGACGTGACGGCATTCCTCGCTAAACAAGCGGTGAAAGCTACATCGAAACTGAAGATACGCGCTATCATTACAGATAGCTACAGTGGACGGACAGCCCGTAATCTGGCTGCTTTCCGTGGTAAATTCCCGGTGTTGGCTATCTGCTATAAGGAAAAAACGATGCGTCATCTGGCTCTTTCTTACGGTGTGGAAGCTATCTATATGCCGGAATTGGCCAACGGACAGGAATACTACTTTGCCGCTCTGCGCCGTCTTTTGAAAGAGGGACGCTTGCAGCCATCTGATATGGTGGGTTATTTAAGTAGCGGTAAGGCAGGTACGCAAACTTCCTTCCTTGAAATCAACGTTGTGGAAGATGCATTGAAGCATGCGGGAGAAACTGTATTGCCTAACAACAATCGTTATCTCTAACTGTTATTTATAAGACCGGGTTTTATGCAGGAGACTGAATCTATTGATGAATATATTTTGCAGCATATCGATGCTGAAAGTGACTATCTGAAGGCGCTCTATCGGGATACGCATGTGAAATTGCTTCGTCCCCGTATGGCTTCCGGGCACTTACAGGGGCGGATGCTGAAAATGTTCGTGGAAATGATTCGTCCCTGGCAAATACTGGAAATCGGAACGTATAGCGGTTATTCTGCCCTTTGTCTGGCGGAAGGACTCCGGGAGGGCGGAATGTTGCATACGTTTGAGATAAATGATGAACAAGAGGATTTCACCCGTCCCTGGCTGGAGAATTCTCCCTTTGCGGACAAGATCCGATTTTATATCGGAGATGCTCTGGAGCTTGTTCCTCAGTTAGGTATTACGTTCGATCTGGCTTTTGTTGACGGTGATAAACGGATGTACATCGATTATTATGAGATGGTTTTAAAACATCTTTCCGCAGGTGGGTATATTATTGCCGACAATACTTTGTGGGATGGGCATGTGCTGGAGCAACCTCGCAGCTCAGATACGCAGACTATCGGTATCAAGGCTTTTAATGATTTCATCGCTACGGATAGCCGGGTGGAAAAAGTAATTCTTCCTTTGCGTGACGGATTGACGATCATAAGGAAGAAAATTTGAATTATAAATCGTAAAATTGTAAATAAGTTTATGGAAACAACCAGACAGAATAAAATATCTCGCCTGTTACAGAAGGAGTTGAGCGAGATATTCCTGCTTCAAACAAAGGCAATGCCGGGTACATTGGTATCGGTCAGCGCTGTTCGTATCAGTCCCGATATGAGTATCGCCCGTGTTTACCTGAGCGTTTTCCCATCCGAGAAAGCTGAAGAAATAGTGAAGAATATCAATGAGAACATGAAAACCATTCGCTATGAGCTTGGTACTCGTGTACGTCATCAATTACGGATTATCCCCGAATTAAAGTTTTTCGTGGACGATTCGCTGGATTATATTGAGAAGATTGACTCTTTGCTGAAGTGAATTTCCCCTTCTACATAGCCCGGCGTTATCTTTTCTCGAAGAAGAAGCATAATGCTATCAACATTATATCCGGCGTGTCGGTATGCGGGGTAGCGCTTGCTACGCTTGCACTGGTCTGTACGCTTTCCGTCTTTAACGGATTTCAGGATATGGTAGCCAGCTTTTTCACGGCTTTTGATCCTCAACTGAAGATTACGGTCCGTGAAGGAAAAGTATTCGATGGGCAGAATGAAAAAATTCGTGCGGTCTGTGCGCTTCCCGAAGTATCGGTATCTACAGAGACTCTGGAAGAGAATGCGATGGTACAATATAAAGACCGTCAGGCCATGGTAGTGCTGAAAGGGGTAGAAGATAATTTTGAAGATTTAACTGAAATAGACAGCATTCTTTACGGAGCCGGTGAATTTATTCTTCATGATTCGATTGTGAATTATGGAGTGATGGGTGTGGAACTGGTTTCGACTTTGGGCACAGGACTGGCGTTTGTAGATCCTTTGCAGGTGTACCTTCCCAAGCGGAATGCCAAAGTGAATATGGCGAACCCCGGGGCTTCTTTCAATCGCGACTATCTTTATTCACCGGGTGTTGTGTTTGTGGTCAACCAACAGAAGTATGATGAAAGTTATATTCTCACTTCCCTTGATTTTCTTCGTAACTTATTGGACTATACGACAGAGGTTTCCGGCATTGAGCTGAAGCTGAAGCCAAACGCTAATGTGTCATCTGTACAATCTAAAATAGAGAAAATGCTGGGTGATGACTTTGTGGTACAGAACCGTTATCAGCAGCAAGCCGATGTCTTCCGTATCATGGAAATAGAGAAACTGATTTCTTATCTGTTTCTTACTTTTATTCTGATGATCGCCTGTTTCAATGTGATTGGTTCTCTTTCTATGTTGATTTTGGACAAGAAAGACGATGTCATTACATTGCGCAGCCTTGGTGCCAGTGACAAACTTATATCTCGTATCTTTTTATTTGAAGGCCGTCTGATTTCTTTGTTTGGAGCCATTTCCGGTATTATTCTGGGTTTGATATTATGTTTCATCCAGCAGAAGTATGGTCTGATTACCCTTGGCGGAGGGGGTGGTACTTTTGTGGTAGATGCTTATCCGGTGAGTGTCCATCTGTGGGATGTGGTACTTATTTTCATTACAGTGTTGGCAGTAGGATTCTTGTCTGTATGGTATCCGGTTCGCTATTTAAGCAAGCGTTGTATTTAAAAAAGACCGCCATACCGTGGGAAAGAAGGTAATGGCGGCTTCGCAATTAACTGGTTAGGTTAATGACATCTTCACAGATGCCTGGGGTAATTATTAAAATGAAAAGGGGAAATTTCATAGGGATCACAGCTCTGGTAATGATTCACGAATCGGTTCATCGTGCACTTATGCTTTAATCGTTTGTATTTGCAGGGATAAAAGCATTCAGCCCTTCAGTCGCTCTCGCAAACGCCCTGATGGAAGGAGATAGCGGCTGAAGGCTGTTTTTTATATCCCACCTCTGGCACGCTCTGAGAGGGGGGAGTGCTTTCAGCCCCTTCAGCCGGAAAAAATTGGTTCGAGCGCTAGCAAGTTCTGTTTCAATAGAGCCTGTATTTATCTTAAACAGAACCTCTATTGGAGACAAACAGAGCTTCTGTTTGAGGTAAACCGAACCTCTGTTTTTATGAATTATGAACAGTTTATTCATTTCAAATAAGCTGGTATACCATCCACTTTCACTTCGGGAGCGAGTAACCATTATCTCGGTGGTGAGTGGAGTTCAACTCGGTGGTGAGTGAAGTTCATCTCCGGGCTTACAGGATTCAGCCCATATGTCGAGTAACGATCAATTGTATGCAGAGTAGGCATAGCCAATAAACGATGGATTTATGTATGCCCAAGGCTGAAAGGGCTGAAAGCACTCCCTCTTCTCAGAAGGCGCCAGAGGCAGGGTATAAAAAAACAGCCTTCAGTCGCTATCTCCTTCTATCAGGACGTTTGCGAGAGAAACTGAAAAGGCTGAATGCGGTGAACGCTTGATAATATACAATAGAGTAAAGGTAGTACATCTTTCATTCCAATGTTGTACATCTTCGACCCGAACGTAGTACTAGAATCAGACAACTTAAGTACTTGTCCGGAGCAAGTCTTGTACTTATTGGGAAATACTTTAGTGCAAGTTTGCTTCATTCTTACATGGAGACTCGTTCATAAGTAATGAGTCGGGTGAGAATTAGTGAAAAAATGTGTGGTAAATGTATCTGTCCATTCAATTGCAAATGTATCCCTGCCATTCAGATGACTATCATTTCTCTTCATTATCGCTTATGTGGGAAAAGAAATGAAACGGAACAATAGTATATAAACAATCACATCATTTACAACTTCTGAATTTCTTCAGGTAGCAATCCCGTAGCTTTTTGGATTGCCGCTATGTCCAGTCCCATTGATTTCAGATTCCGAGCTATATCCATTCGTCCTTTTTCTATCCCTTTTTCCATTCCTTCCTCCAATCCTTCCATGCGACCTTCCAATTTAGCCCCATCCAATACGTCATTTTGTATCATTATGGCGCTTAAGTGTTCATCATAAGCATGTCGTTCTTCCGGAGACATATTATAGTAAATCAGCTTTTTGCGGGCTTCTCCCAAGCCGGGAGCTGTAGTATCGTGACGAATACAACCGGTTTTCAGGTACTCAATCCATTCTTCCAGTGGAGTAACGGCTACTTTATTGAATTCATTCACACGAATCAGGAAATACTCCGGAAAAACTTCTGCGGGAAGTTTACGGACGAGGGCATCCTTTTCTTTAGTGGTTATTTCGAGCCGATCTCCGGTGTGTACTCCCGTAAAGTTATTCTGACCATGATACAAATAATCGCCCCCTTTGCCGATATCGAAGTAGAGGATACTTATAGAATAAATCTTTTTCACCTCGTAGTAGCGTTCACCCAAAGAAATATGTTCCATAATCACTTTCGCCACTCCGTAAAGGATGCGTTCCAGATAATATAACTCACGGGTATTCTGAATCTCTACAATGATTATTTCATCTTTACTATTTCTGGCTTTGATGTTCACACGGTTGAACTTATCATCAATGGTCTGCTGATTACTTTCACTTTCCAACAGTTCGATGATTTTCACGTCTTCGCCCAAAAGCACAGTCAAGAAGCCCTCCAACACACCAAAATTTGCTTTTTGGCGGAGAAGGTACTTTCACTGCCCAATCAAAACGTATATATCTGTCCTGTTGTTCCATATCAGTC